>Ga0208767_1001070_pt1 | contig 21926 bp, 16 predicted proteins | sample VirMetDEL_Mar_21_FD_184514 | JGI IMG/M metagenome (GOLD analysis project Ga0208767, IMG submission 184514) | Aqueous microbial communities from the Delaware River and Bay under freshwater to marine salinity gradient to study organic matter... | ecosystem: Environmental > Aquatic > Marine >... | reverse complement strand
TCGCAAAGGCTGCTGAGTATCATGAGAAGTACGAAATGCTTGGTGAAATCTTAATGGGCAGTGAGTTGGATGGTTGATAGTAGGGCGAAAGGCGCTAGGGGTGAATATCTTGTAAGAGATATGCTGCGTCAAGCCACAGGACTACAGTTTGAAAGAGTGCCTTCTTCGGGTGCTCTTGAGTACCTAAAAGGTGATCTGTATGTTCCACACGCTAAAAATCGTTTTTGCATAGAGGTAAAGAACTACGAGAAGTCTCCTCTCTCAGATAAGATATTCACAGCACCTAGAACAAATAATTTAATTAAATGGTGGAAGAAAGTAGTACAACAAGCAATAGGCGGTAACCAGGAGCCTTTGTTGTTCTTCAAATATAATCGGTCAGCGGTATTTGTTGTTACTGATATTCTTCCAGAATACACAGCACATTTTATGAAAATAGAGTGGCTTAACTGTTACGTTCTAGTTGCTTCCGAGTGGCTAGAAGCAGAGAAACCGGAGTTTGTCGATGGCCTTTAATTTTACAGATAAAATTTCAGACGAGCCCTCAACACTTATAGTAGACTCTCTAAACTTAGCTTTTCGATGGAAGCATCAAGGTCGTACAGACTTTCGATACGACTTTCAGAAAACAGTAGAAAGTTTAGCAGACTCTTATCAGTGCAAGTCTATTATAGTTACAGCAGATTGGGGCTCCTCAGCTTATAGAAAAGTAATTTACCCAGAGTATAAGCAAAATCGAAAAGATAAATTTGCAGATCAATCTGAAGAAGAACGTATTGCGTTCGAGGAATTTTTTGCAGAGTATGAGGCATCTCTAAATGTGCTCGCAGAAGATTACTTAGTTCTTCGATATCAAGGCGTAGAGGCCGATGACATCGCAGGATACTTAGTAAAACACAAAGATAAGTTTGAGCTAGGAAACATTTGGCTCATATCCAGTGATAGAGATTGGGACCTACTTATTCAAGAAGGTGTTAGTAGGTTTTCTTATGTGACACGAAAAGAAGTGACATTAGAAAATTGGAGCACTCACTACAATGTTACACCAGCGGAGTATATTTCTCTCAAGTGTCTAGTAGGTGATAAAGGGGATAATGTTCCAGGCATTCCTGGTATTGGACCAAAAAGAGCAGAAACGTTAATTAAGACATACGGCGATGCTTTAGATATTTATAACCAACTTCCGATTCAGAGTAATTATAAGTACATTCAAAGTCTAAATGAGAATGGCGAACAACTACTATCGAATTATGAGTTAATGGATATTCTTACATACTGTGAAGATGCGATTGGTATGAAGAATCTCCCAGATATAGAGAATAAACTGTATGAACGTTGAAATTGATTTTCGGAGAGATCGCTATCTCTCACAATTTAGTATTAAAACACTGCAAGATAGATATTTAGTAAATGGAGAAGGTTCTCCACAGCAGGCGTTTGCTCGAGCAGCCGAAGCCTTCGCGGATGATGAGGCCCATGCACAGCGTTTGTATGACTATGCTAGCAAGTTATGGTTTATGTTCAGCACCCCAATTCTTAGCAATGGGGGTACTAAGCGTGGCCTTCCTATTAGTTGCTTTCTTAATTATGTGGATGATAGTCGACGAGGAATTACGGATCACTACACGGAGAATGCTTTTCTTTCTTCTGTTGGCGGCGGGGTCGGTGGCTATTGGGGAGATATACGTTCAGTTGGTTCTAAAACCTCTAATGGATCAGAGTCAACCGGCGTAATTCCTTTTATGAAAGTAGTCGATGCAGAAATGCTTGCATTTTCTCAAGGTGTTACTCGTAGAGGAAGCTATGCGGCGTACCTGCCAATGAATCATCCCGAAATTGAGGAGTTTTTAGACGTTAGAAAGCCCACAGGCGGTGATATTAATCGTAAGTCTACTAATCTTCATCACGGTGTCGTTATACCTGATAGTTTTATGGCACTAATTGAAGGTGCCACTAAGCACGAAGGATTTGATGATAGTTGGGATCTTATTGATCCTCATAGCAACCATGTTATAAAAACTGTATCAGCTAAGACTCTTTGGGTGAAGTTAATTCAAAATCGTGTTGAAACTGGTGAACCTTACATTATGTTTGGTGATACTGTTCAAGAAGCACTGCCAGACTGCCAAAAAGATCTGGGCCTAGAAGTGCATCAGTCAAATTTATGTAGTGAAATTACACTGCCGACAAACGAAGAGCGTACTGCGGTGTGTTGTTTGTCGAGCGTAAACTTGGAAGAGTATGATTCTTGGAGTAATGATCCTAACTTCATTCCTGATCTAGTACGAATGTTGGACAATGTGATCTCATACTTTATTGCTCATGCTCCAAATGAACTTGAAAGAGCGCGATACAGCGCAGAAAGGGAGAGAAGCATTGGCTTGGGGGCGATGGGGTTTCATGCCTATTTACAACGGCACAACATTCCGTTTGAATCGGCAATGGCGAAAGGACGTAACATGGCTATGTTCTGGCACATTAAATCTGCTGCGGAAACTGCAAGCAGGGATCTTGCGCTGGAGCGGGGAGAAGCGCCCGATGCACAAGGCACGGGTATGCGTAATTGTCACTTGTTGGCTGTTGCTCCAAATGCTTCATCTAGTATTATCTGTGGTAACACTAGTCCTAGTATCGAGCCTTACCGTGCTAACGCATATACACAGAAAACTAAAAGTGGTACCTCTCTACAAAAGAACGAATATCTCGAAGATATACTCCGAGATTTAGGAATGGACACTCCCGAAGTATGGAAGAGTATTGTTACAAATGGTGGATCAGTGCAGCATCTTGAGTTTTTAGACGATTGGACTAAAGACGTATTCAAGACTGCTGTAGAGATTGATCAGCGATGGGTAATTGATATGGCAGCGGATCGACAAAAGCATATTTGCCAGAGTCAGTCGCTAAACGTTTTCTTTCCTTCAGACGTGTCAAAGCAGGAGCTTCACGCCATCCATATGCAAGCGTGGAAGCAGAAAGTTAAAACATTGTACTACTTACGAAGCGAAGCATATAAGCGAGCTGAGAAAGTATCCGATGAGGCGCTACGTCAACGTATCTTTGAGTCTATGGACGAAGGTGCTTGTCTAGCTTGCGAGGGATAAATAAAATGCAAGTAGAAATATATGGATCAGACGGTTGTGGCTTTTGCGAAAAAGCGGTAGACCTTGCTGAAGAGTTGTGCCTCGACTATACCTATGTTGATGCCAACAACGCAATGATTGAATTTAGTAGATTATTCCCCGGTGCTAAAACCGTTCCTCAGATTCTGGTGAACGGTGAATGGGTTGGAGGATACAGCGACTTCGAGGAAGTCATGGAGTACATTTAATGAATCTTCTCACTGAACGAGAATATTACAAGCCCTTTAATTATCCTTGGGCATTTGAGCACTATAAGACACAACAGCATATGCACTGGTTGCCTGATGAAGTCAACCTTGCAGATGACTTGCGTGACTATAGAGATAAACTCACGCCTGGCAACCGTAAACTGATTAATCAGATTTTTCGGTTCTTTACTCAGGCGGACGTAGACGTATGTTGTGGATACGCAAAGCACTATCTACCAACATTCAAGCAGCCTGAAGTACGAATGATGCTTTCTGCTTTTGCTGCGATGGAGGCGGTACACCAAGAAGCGTACTCATTGCTACTAGAGACACTTGGCTTCGGTGACGATGAGTACCAAAAGTTCATGGAACACAAAGCAATGATGGATAAGCATGAGCATCTATCAAACTTTGGCATGGACACAAAAATGAATATTGCAAAGACTATGGCAATCTACAGCGGCTTCACAGAAGGCGTACAGTTGTTCAGTAGCTTTGCGATTCTACTTAACTTCCCAAGACACAACTTAATGAAGGGAATGGGGCAAATTGTTACATGGTCGATTCGTGACGAAACTCTACACGTAGAGGGTATGTCACAGTTGTTCCGTACTTTCATTGCGGAAAACCCAGAGTTGTGGAATGATGAGTTGAAGTATGAAATTTATTGTGCGGCAGAGCGCACAGTAGAGCTAGAAGATGCTTTTATTGATCTTTGTTTTGAAGATGCAGATGTACCTGATCTTACTCCTCAAGAGATCAAAGAATATATTCGATACATTGCTGATCGAAGACTTCTTGGTCTAGGTATGAAAAAGATCTTCCATAGCGAGGAAAACCCACTCCCTTGGCTAGACTATATGTTAAACGCGGTTGAGCATACCAACTTTTTTGAGAATCGTGCTACAGAGTATGCAAGAGCTAGCACGACAGGAAATTGGCAGGATGTATTCAAATGAGTGAAGAAAACACTATACAAATAGATGATACTGTTTACAATATTGACGAAATGTCAGACCGTGCACGTCATTTAATTGGACAAATACGACACTGTACACGTACTACTGCGAAACTTCAAGCAAAGATTGAAAGAAGCGAAGTAGCTCGTGTGGGTTTTGTAAATGTTCTGAAAGAAGAACTAAATCACCCAGAATCTGAGGAAAAAAGCGATGATGGAGAATGATGGCGTAGAAATACCTTTAGTAGACGATCTGGATGAGTGGGAAAACGAAAGACCTCCCGCAGAACCAGAAGAAGAGACGGATACAGAAATTAATCCAGAAAACTTTTCAGAAACTGCAATTGGTTATCTAAGCCAGATGAAAGACCTTCAAGAACAACTGAAGCTCGAGTATTTAAAAGTACAAAGGCTAGAAATGGCAATCAAAGGTTTTGGAGTATCTCTTCAAGAAGAACTAAAAAAGGGGCAATAAGCCCCTTTTTTATTACCCGTCTAATGCTGCTGACGGCGGTGTGAAGTTTGCGGTGTATCTTGCGAGACCTTTTGTTACTCGGAAATCGCTAATGTATCCAGTTATAGGGTTAGTTCCTGGACTATTCCAATGTCCTGCTCCTATATTTGATAGTTTAGCTCCAGAGTAATTATAATTATTACTATAAGTTCCTGTAGCTGATGCAGTACCGTCTCTGTAAAGTGTCATAGTTGCACCATTTCTAACAAGAGCTATATGATACCAGGTGTTCGTAGAAAAACTTCCTGATTCTTGTAGCTGTAATGTGCTTCCGTGATACGTAACGTAAGCTAGGCTATTGTTAGCGGTCTGCATAAGTATAGAGCCAGCATCAATATACCCAAGATCAAACGGAGTTTGATAACCCGTTGCACTGGTATGGTATATCCAGAATTCAATTGTAAAATCATCGGTACCGAAAGCAAAAGTATCTGTTGGCATGGAAATATAATCTCCAGTCCCATCAAAATACATAGAAGTTGGTAAATACTTATACTGAGCAGTAGACGCTGTAGTGTTTCCTGCTAATGCTAAGCTCTCTGTTGACTGCGACTTATCAAGTATTTTTGCGCCTTGCATATGAATAAGCGCTTGAGTACCAGAACTCGAAGTCAGAGGAGACGTAGGCGGAGTAAAATCTGTAGTGTATATGGCAGAGTCTGATACTCTTACGTCAGATATATTACCTTGATAATAGTTTCCTGGACTGCCTCCATTTGCACTGTCAAACTCTGTGCCTATTCCAAAAACAAGATTTGATAATGCTGTGCTTGGTGTCCAAGTGTGCGTATTAGAAAGTTTACCGTTCATATATACTTTAAAAGTGCTTCCATCGTATACTGCTGCCATGTGGTTCCAAGTATTTGGTACTGCTTTTGTATTTAAATTTATATCTTGACCAATGTATAGAATACCAGTAGCTAAATTAAAAACATTGCCTCCGGCAGATGCAGTGTTACATCCAAAAACAAGATCATTAATAGTTCCTCCAACAGTTCCCGGGTCTCTTGGCGGGTACACCCATGCTTCCATTGTCCACGGATCAGAAGTTGATGTAAATGCATCAAGTGCAGTGTCTGCTCGTAAATAATCACCACTGCCATCAAAATAAGCAGAGCCCCCATGCTCGCCTACTGTATATTCTTTGTAGTCGTAGGGACCGACGGGTTGAGTGGATACATTTCCATTTCGTGTGATCGTATAATCGTTTGTAGAGCCATCTGCAAAGTACGGAAGATGACACGTAAGTAAAGTGGTATTAGAGTCGGCAGTTAAAGGCTCGGTAGGGGCGGTAAAATTAGAAGAGTACCTCGCATTTGAAGAAACTCTAAAATCTCTTACATACCCTGTTCTCCACCCATCAAAAGCCGTATTCTCATAGTCAAACGCACCTAGTGTTATTTGTTGATTTGTTCCAAGGTTTGTAGAGTCTGTAACACTTGTGCCCTCACTTACTCCATCAACATATAAAGTCATAATACCACTACTATTTCGCACAGCAGCTATATGATGCCACTGACCGTCTCGTAGATCTGTAGTACCTGTAACAGTATTATACACGCTATTACTTGTTCTTGATCTATGGTTTGCTGTACCTGTACTCGTGTTTACATATACTTGAAGATACAGCATATCTCCAAAAGTATTATTTATAGTATTTACACTCATACCGTCTGTAGTATTTACCCAATACTCTACTGTGTACGCACCACTAAAATCAAAAGAAGATGAAGTAGTAAGCTTCGTTCCTGTAGTTCCATCAAAATAAGTACTATACCCGCCGTGTCTATGAGGACTAAAACTCGTCTGAGTGGTATTTCCATACGCAGTCACAGCATGTGAGTTGCTAGAAGAATCTGTAAAAGTACTGTTTGTACCAGCACTTCCAGAAGTCGTAATTAAAGCTGTAGTATAATTACTATTTGTTACTTTAAAGACAAGAGTAAACTCAGAGACAGCAGTAGCAATATTTACACCATCTGAAGCTCGGAAAGTAAGTGAGAATGTACCTCCGTTCTCAGTATTTGTAGTTGGTGTAATTGTAAATATATCTGTGTTTCCTCCAACTCCTTGAGTTACGGTTGCAATATCTCCAGAAGTATCAGAAACAATGCTGTACGTAAGAGGAAGCCCTTCTGGATCTGTAGCAGTAATTACTACTGATGTAGACGATCCGTCAGTTGCAAGTTCATACGCAGCATTTACACCACTAATCGTTGGAGCAGTATTAATCAGAGCAATATTATACCATCCTGTGCCATTCCAGATATACAAGCGATTATTTCCGCTTACATACGCTTGTGCCCCTGTAATATTTCCAGAAGTAGGAAGAGCATCTACAGTTGCATAAACAGTGGCAGTCGGCCCTGTTACCTCTGTAGCAGTAGTATCCCACTTATTTTTTGCACTATTGTAAGTATAAGTTCTGCCGCCAACTACTTGAGTTGCTCCATCTGCGGGACTGTCTGTAAAATTAATTGCCATGATTACTCCTTATATTACAGTAAATGTGCCGTCGGAAGTGAAAGTATGATACGTATATCCTCCAGAAGTAGTTATAGTTCCACCTGTTGCAAGCTGTGTTGTTCCAGAGTAGCGAACAATAACGATGCCAGACCCGCCAGAACCCCCATGAAAATTACCTCCGTTACCTGTATTCACTCCGCCAGAGACTCCCTCATTACTACCATTCCAGCCATTTCCGCCTGCTGCGTATGTTGATCCATTAACCCATGTGTACCCGGCACCACCTGCGGGATTAGCACCAGCACCGCCGGCACCACCACCGCCACCAGCAGCACTTGCTCCGGTTGCACCATCATATCCTAAACCGCCATCAGTTGAGGACGGTTGAAGTGCAGAGCCTCCAGCACCACCGCCAAACGCCTGGCCGCCGCCCCCAGATCCGCCGTCTTTACCATCAACATCGCCAGAGCTTGAAGTAGCCGTATTACTACCACCTCCGCCTAAGGCAGTCATACCAAACCCTGTAGTATCTCCTCCAGTTACGCCCGGAAAAGAACCTCCAGAACCGATAGTAATTGAAGTTGACCCGTCAAAAGAATAAGACGAAGCGGACTTAGTAATTACACCGCCGCCTCCACCGCCGCCGCCTCCGGAACCAGAAGCGCCACCGCCACCGCCACCAGCAACCATAAGTAAGTCAATAGCTATTCCAAAACTTAAATCAAAATTTACAAAACGAGTAGAAGTTTGTATTCCGTCGGATGCACTTAGTCTTGCTTTAAAAGTTCCTGCGTCAGACTCTGTAGTTGATGGAGTAAACGTATACGTTCCCGTGCTTTGGTCAATTGTAGTATCTGCAGAAAGTTGAGCAGGACGAGCATTAGTAGAGTTTGCGTACGCAATACCATATGTAATAGCAGTACCTTCAGGGTCTACTGCTTGCATCTGCACAGTACTTGTAGTTCCATCTGAGTTTAACGATTGAACTGTGGTAGGCGGCTCAGTATAGATTACAGGACTTTCGCCATCGCCAGTAGCGTCTGCACCATCAGCACCATCTGATCCACCGGAAGGATTCATTTGAACCCATTGGCTAGAAGATCCATCGTTGTAGTAAATATACGTTTTTGCTACGCTTGAGTCAAACCAGAGGTCTCCTTGCGAAGGATTTGCAGGAGGGCTGTCAGACATCGGAACAGAGGCTGCGGAAGCCTCCCACACTCCTTTTGTTGAGTTATAAATAAATCCAGCATGAGCGTCGCCATTACTTGGACTATTTGGAAAATTAATTGCCATTTTTTACTCCTTACCCTGCCCAAGTAGCCATTGTGCTAGCACCTAAAAGATTACTATAATAATTATGGAAATCTTCTCGCTCTTGAGCGGTTAAGCTTCTGTCCCAGAACACAATGGCACGAAGCTCAAAGTTAACATCCACTATGCTAGTGCTATTGTATCCATTAAACATATACGAGTCGCTTTGAGTTGCACCATCAAGTATGAATGAGTGAAATTGCTGTTGCTTTGTAGCATCGTTATCTTTAATACGATGGTAAAGCTCGTCACGGTTAGCAGGAGATACCCCATCTACGTATAAAGAGCCTCCTCCAGTACCTAACGCAGTAACAGTGCTTCCGTCCTGACTTGCAATCATATAAGGAGTTCCTCCAGTATGGCTTGAAAATGCGAACCAGTTTCCATTACTTACAGACGCATATATGAGACCAATTGTAACTTGAGAAGAAGTGACTGAAGTGGGTATTGTTACTTCCGTATTTTGGCTGTTAACGCTTGAGCCATTTAAAACAGTAACACCCGTATATGTTCCTGTTTCTACAGTACCATCACCGCTGTTGTGATTAATTGTTGCCGCTGCTGCATTGTTTCCGCTTGTGTCAGGCCAGCTTGTGCTTGTACCTGTAACACTGTTTGCATCGCCAACGTCATAACGAGCAATTAAATTTGATGCTGCTGGGAAAAAAGCTAGCTCGAAATCGACAGTTCTAGTTGTCATTTTGACCCCATCGGACGCACTTAACCTAGCCTTAAAAGTTCCGGCATTGCTTTCAGTTGTTGTGGGATTAAAAGTAAAAACACCCGTGTTTTGATTGATGCTTGTGTCGGTTGCTAGTTGAAGCGGCCTCGATCCATCGCTAGTGTTGTAAGCAATGCCATAGGTAATTGTGAAACCTTCGGGGTCTTGTGCTGTCATAGTGACGGTTGACGTTGACCCGTCTGAGTTAAGTCGTTGCTGACTTGTGGGAGGCTCTGTGAGTATTACAGGACTTTCATCACTGCCTGCAGCTATACGATCCCACTCTGCGCCGTCCCACACATATAATGCTTTTGTATCTTGTGCAATTGCAAAATCTCCAAGTGTATTTCCAGAAGAAGGAAAGCCTGCAAAGTTTGTATATGATGTAGGAGATGCATCTGCACCAGCGGGGCCTGCTGACCCAGGAACACTTACGCTCACCCATTGACTAGAGTCAGCATCTTGATAGTAGACATACATTTTTCCGCCTGCGGAGTCCCACCAAAGATCTCCATCACTTGGTGAACTTGGAGCAGTATCATCAGTGGTCACCGAAGCACCGCCTCCACCAGACGAAGCACTAGAATTCCACACACCTTTTGTAGAATTGTAAGTATAAGTAGTACCGCCGAATACGTGTGTGTCTCCGTTCGATGGACTATTTGGAAAATTAGTTGCCATTGTTTACCCCTGTAAAGCTGCCGTGGGAGGCGTGAAGTTTGCTGTGTATCTTGCTAGGCCTTTTGTGATACGAAGATCAGTAATATATCCATTCATATAATTAGAAGTATTGGTTTCACCTACTCCAATTCGTAATGCTTCAGTGTTTGCAGTTCCTGTGCCGATAGCGGTATTAGTTCCATCATTTACTCCGTCAATATATAATTTTGCAGAATTTGAGCTTTTTACTACTGCAACGTGCGTCCATGTATTACCTGCTATTGTTCCTGTACTGGTAACAGAACCTCCTCCTGTAAAATAAAATTGTAAAGTATTTGCTGAGTTAATTCGGAACTCCCAACCATTGGAGCCTGAAGGACTTCTTGTTACTGCAATTCCGTGGCGTGCACCGACAGTATTTCTATACACCCAAGCTTCAATTGTAAAGTCTCCTGAAGATAGTTGCAGATTTGTATTATAAGGAATACTTATATAATCACCAGTCCCATCAAAATACATAGAAGTTGGTAAGTACTTGTACTGAGCAGTAGACGCTGTAGTGTTTCCTGCTAATGCTAAGCTCTCTGTTGACTGAGACTTATCAAGTATTTTTGCGCCTTGCATCTCCAACAATATAGAAGTATTTGTGATTGCTGTTAGCGGTGCTGTGGGTGGAGTGAACGCAGAAGTGTAGACTGCGGTGCCTCTTACGGCTCTAAAGTTTGAGATATAACCTATAAAATTTGCAGCCGTATCGTTCCTTGCTCCTATTTTAAATCCACCCGGTGCAGCAATAATAGAAGAATAAGATGTACTATTGGATAATGATCCGTCAATAAACCAGTAAAGAGTACCATTATTTCGCACAAAAGCTACATGAGACCAGGTATTTGCTTTTAATGCCTTAGATGATGTTAGTGTAATTGAACCACTACTGTAACATGAAAGCAGCCCGGAGCTGTTAATAAATAGTACCATTCCGTTGCTAGTATTCGTATCTCTACTGTCGAACCAGCATTTATCCGAAGAGCCTACCGCTGTTGGATAAAGCCACGCTTCAACTGCGAAGTCTCCAGTATCAAAACTTTCTCCTGTACTTAATAGATAATCCCCCGTCCCATCAAAATAAGCAGAGCCACCATGATCCCCGACTGCATACTCTTGATAGTCATACGGGCCGAGGGGTTTTGTTGATACATTTCCAGTTGGTGTGATCGTATGATTATTTGTTGAACCGTCAGCGAAGTAGGGTAGATGACACGCAAGAAGACTTGTATTTGTTATTGCTGTAAGTCGTTCATCGGGGGGAGTAAATGCTGCTGTATAAACTGCGGTGCCTTTTACAACTCGAAGATCAGTAATATACCCATGGAAGGAATGACTTATTGCTCCATAGTCCATAAATTTTCCAATATATAAAGTACCGTTGCCTCCATAAATTGAAGTAAATGTTCCTGTACCTAAAGAGACTCCATTTAAATAGACTGTAATAGTGTTTGTAGTACTGTCAAAAGTAAGTGCTAAGTGGTACCACTTATTTAAATCAATTGTTGTACTGAGACTTACGCTAGCGTCTCCACTGCTTGCTCCATTTGTTGACCAATATATAATTACCGCAGTTGATTGAACAACTATTCCCCACTCTCGCGTAGTTTGTCCTCCCTTACTCAAAATGAAATTTTGTGTGCGCTCACTTTGCTTATTAAACCAAAACTCAATTGTATAATCGCCAGAGTATAAACTATTTATTGATGCATCCTGTGCAATCGAAAGATAATCAGCTGCGTCTGAAGTACCTACTAAAGTTGAATACCCGCCTGAACGATAAGGACTAAAAGTATTTTGAGTAGCATCTCCATTTGCAGTTATAGTGCGAGAGTTACTAGAAGAATCTGTAAAAGCACTGTTTGTGCCAGCACTTCCACTTGTAGTAATCAAAGCAGTAGTATAATTACTGTTTGTTATTCGGAAAGCAAGAGTAAACGTTGCAGGAGCTGTGGCAATATTTACACCATCAGACGCTCGGAAAGTGAGAGTAAATGAGCCCGCATATGCAGTATTTGTGGAAGGTGTAATCGTAAATACATTACTACTTGCTCCCGTGCCTTGAGATACGGTTGCAATATTGCCCGAAGTGTCCGAAGCAATACTATAAGTAATCGGTAAACCTTCTGGATCAGACGCGGTAATTGTTACTGTAGTCGCAGTGCCATCATCTGCAAGAGCATAACTTGAAGATACACCGCTAATGCTTGGATTTGTGTTGATAAGTGCAATTTTGTACCATCCACTACCATTCCAAAAGTAAAGCGTGTTGTTCGCAGTTACATGAGCCATATCTCCTTGAGTATTGCCAGTAAGAGGTAAAAGATCAATTGTAGCATATACAGAGGCTATACCAGGCCCGCCATCGGCTCCTGCAGCACCATCAGCACCATCAGCACCTGTAGCGCCTTGAGAGCCAATTACCTCTACCCACTGACTAGAATCAGTATCTTCATAATATACAAACATACCGCCGTCATCGGTATCATACCACAAGTCGCCGTCGCTTGGGGAGCTCGGAGCGGTGTCATCAGTAGTCACCGAAGCGCCGCCTCCACCGCCTCCGCCGGAACTTGCGGCTGCTGTCCAGTATCCCTTACTGGAGCTGTAAGTATATGTGATTCCTCCGACTGTCTGAGTTGCGCCGTCCGAAGGACTATCTGGAAAATTTATTACTGCCATTGTATTGTCCTATTATGATATGTCTTCGTAGTCTAAAGTTACGGTATCAATACCTGCTGTGTTTGAAAGAGTTGATTCTGTAAAAGTGACTGGAGTTGCCGCTGTGAAAGTTCCGGATCGAGCAGTGCCTGTAATATTCGCCGCAGCATTTGTGGCGTTGCTCCAAGTACCTGGCGTAACAGTAGAAAGCGTAATATCTGAATTTACTCCAAGAGTTGTAGAAGATCTATTTAGGTTAGGAGCAAAGGAAAGAATTATCATATTATCAGTAGTACCAGAAGCAACAGAATCTCCAGAAAGGCTAGCTAAAGCAATTATTTTTCCTTCGCTGTTTGTTGCAAAAGAAGATCCGTAAATTCCTCCTCCCGAGGTATTGCTTGGAGTGGCTAAATGTCCTCTGAATCTATAATTGGTGCCGCTTATAGCTAAGCCTGCAAACATTAATCTTCTTCCCACAGTAGCTAGGTCCGAGCCGAAATAAGTTAACGGAGCGTAGTAAAAACTGTCATATTTAGCCACTCTTCCACCTTCTTCATAGTTATCAATTCGTGCATATTGATCCGGACTATAACGAGTGGTTACATGAAGAATTTTAGTTTGATTTGTATTTCCTACTCCGCTTGTTGTTACGGAGAATATACCATAAGCATAGTCATTACCTCCAGTAGCTAAAGTACTGCTATAAGGCTGATGCACACATACTACATTACTTCCATCAAGAAGAATTACAGGATTGGTGCCTCCAATATTTGCGTGCTCAGCATCATTCATATACCGTTCAAAATACACGGTTCCAGTAGCAGCGTAAAGAGCTCCTATACCATTATAAGTATAAGGAGTTGCTCCCGCATCATTTTCTACATTTGTACGCATTGGAAAGTATACATAACTATCGCTTGCTTCTAGTCCCATATACGTACCAAAATTGTGGCCACCAGCGTTTCCTACAGCTTTAACCCACTGAGTTGTTCCGCTGGAGTTCACTTTAAAAATATTAGTATAGTAATAGTTACTTCCCCCACTAACTGCATTACCTAAGGCTCTCCAACAAAAATAAATATCGTTTCCGTTTGGACTTACTGCTACTTTTGTTTGAGGATAGTTATCAACTTGAGAGCTTAAATATTTTTTTGCAAATTGCACTGTTCCCGAAGTATTATACTTAACTAAGATGAGCTTTTCATCTCCGTCGCTATACCATCCACTTACATAAATATTATCACTACTATCAATTGCAATGGAGTTAAATTGTGTTTGAACGGTGCTTACTTCTGTAGACTCTAGTGTTTTTGTCCAAAGAAGAGTACCATATTTATTTACTTTACAAATATATGCAGTTGGATCTATAGAAGTATCATTAATATACCCTACAGTATAAATATTATCATCACTGTCAACTGCAACATCACGAGGAAAAAGAGTTGTTTTATCTGAGATATAGTATTGCCCAAACCACTCTGTTGAAAATCCAAGATTGACAAGAGAAGTTTTAGCCGAGGTGTGTACTCCATCAGAAACTTTAAATCTTAAATTAAAGCTTCCTGCATTTGCGGTGTTTGTAGATGGAGTAATTGTAAAAGTACCTCCAGTATTTGTAATTGTTGCTTGGTTTTGGCTTGAAGGGCTTGTATCATGACTATAAGTAATAGCAAATCCTTCAGGATCAGTGGCGGCTACGGTTACAGTAGTTGCCGTTCCATCTGTAGCAAGATTGTAAGTTCCCGCCGGCTCTGTAGTAAATTCAGGAAGTTCATTATTTCCAGAAGAAATACGATCCCATTCTGCACCATCATAAAGGTACAGCGCATTTGTATCTTGAGCATAGGCAAGGTCTCCTTCCGTGGGAGATGCAGGAAATGCTGCAAAGTTTGCATAAGATGTTACGCCCGAGCCTCCACCACTTGAAGAAGACGCAGGATTCCACACACCCGCAGTCGCGTCATATGTAAATGTTTTTCCGCCTGCAGTATGCGTATCACCGTCTGACGGACTGTTTGGAAAATTGATTGCCATTGTTTACTCCTATTTAAAATCGTAAAACTTACTAACTGCAGGAAGTGTGCACGCCCCCGTAGTTGAGTCATATGTAAAGGTTTTTCCGCCTGCAGTATGCGTATCACCGTCTGACGGACTATTTAAAAAATTGATTGCCATTATTTACTCCTTAGTAGCCCCAAACTACTACTTCGTTAATTGAAGTACCCCAGTTACCTGTTCTACTTAAAGATATTCTAAAATATAGGTTACTTGTACTAAGATTCAATGTGTGAGATACTCCATCTCCTGAATTTGACGAAGTATAGCCTTGGTCTCCATAGACTTGTGTCCATGTTGAACCATTTGAAGATGTTTCTACTTTTGTAATATTACTAAAAGAGTCACTTCGACAATAAGGAGTAACAATAATCTGTTTTATATAAGACATCGCATCTCCGTCATTATTTGTAGCACTACTAAAGTCAAAAGTTAAAGTGTCGGTAGTACTTCCATTTGACAACCAATAGTTATTAAGAGCTCCTGAAGTTTGACCATCAAAAATATTATCCAAGTTGTAATATGTTGCACTGTAAGTTCCTGTGCTTGCTGTAAGAACCATTCCCGAGGGGGCAGTATATATTGTGTTTCCTGTACCTGAGTGCGTTCCTCCCCCTAAATTGGTGAGCTGGACAGATAAATCCAAAGTAACGGTTACATTTCGAGTTGTTACTCTATTACCGTCAGATGCTGTAAGTCGGCTTATAAAACTTCCTGAGCCGCTTGTACTAGGAGTAAACGTAAATACGCCTGTGCTCTGATTAATAGTAGTTGCAGACGCGAGTTGAGAGGGAAGAGTATTTCCAGTAGTATTATATCGAATACCGTATTCAATATCAAAACCTTCTGGATCCTCTGCAACCATTGTAACAGTACTTGTAGTCCCGTCACTATTTAAATCATGAGAAGTCACAGGCTCGGTCGTAACTAGAGGGCTTTCGTCGCTTCCAGAAGAAATACGATCCCATTCGCTACCATCGTATACATAGAGCGTATTTGTGTCTTGAGCATATGCAAGATCTCCCTCTGCTGGATTTGCAGGAAATGATGCAAAGTTTGCATACGCAACTGAAACAGAAGCACCATCGGCACCGTCAGCGCCTGCCGCACCGTCCGCACCGTCCGCACCCGCAGGACCAGAAACACCAACCCATTGACTAGAGTCTGCATCTGTATAATAAACGTACAGCGATCCTGTATCAGACTTATACCAAAGATCGCCTGCACTCGGAGAAGTAGGAGCAGTGTCTGATGCAGTTACAGATGCTCCACCGCCTCCCGATCCACCACTTCCAGTAGGATTGCTTTGTACCCACTGATTCGCAGTGCCGTCATTATAGTATACAAATGTTTTTAGTACGCTTGGATCAAACCATAAATCGCCTTCGCTTGCACCGGAAGGAGCAGTTTCTGATACAGTTACCGAAGCGCCTCCGCCTCCTGCTGTGGTTGACGGCCCTGTCCACGCACCTATAGTTGAATTATAGGTATACGTAACTCCTCCAAAAGTATGAGTATCTCCGTTGCTTGGACTATTTGGAAAATTCGTTGCCATTGTTTATTTCCTCTTAAACTGCGTCTGCTAAACGAGTGAACATAACGTAAGTTGCGTCTCTACTAGCATCTGTTTGAAGTGTATTGCCAGAAGTAAGGCTGCTTACAAAAAAAGTAACTCGTGTACCAGAAGAAGATGCATTTGTAACATTTATATGTGTAGTTGTATTTAATGATTGAACATAGCCAGAATCTCCGACAGTTGCTAAAGTAAGAGCTGTGCTTATACCTGTAGAGCCATTGAATCCATTTATTCCTATGTTAATATTATCTGAAGTTGTAAGATTAAATTTTGCAAAAAATTCTACTTTCCAATACCCTGTTACAGGAAATGTAAAAACTCCTCCCCCGTGAGTCATTGCCGTGCCTAAAGTTGTCTGGTAAGTAGAAGATGCTGGAGTATTTGTCCAAACCGTAATTGGATTAGCATCTGATGTTACATTGCTTGAAAGTCTCCAAGTATCTTGGTGGGTAATTCCTTGTACTGTCGGAGTTGTAGGAATCCAGTTTGTTCCATTCCATTTTAACAAATCATTTGTAGAAGGCGCAGCCGTAGTTGTATCTACATCTGTAAGTGCATCAATACCCGAAGGAACAGACTCCCACGCTCCCGTAGTTGAGTTATAGGTAAACCCTGCGTGAGTATCACCGTTTGAAGGATTTGCTGGAAAATCTGTTGCCATTGTTTATTCCTCTATAACTACAGGATCGTCTAGTACCAATATACCGGCCTCTACCTGTTCGATAATTTGATTATACTCATAGTTGTTTCCATCTAAAGGTACTGTACAAAGTCGACCATCAATAGTAGCCTCTATATAGATATCTTCACCATTTAATTGTTTTATATGTGCGTTTGTAATATTCATAATTATGTTTCCGCGTTAAACTCAACTAAAGCACCCCACCATTGGCGACCAGATCCTGTTGAAGTAGCTCCTAAGCCTCCGCCAGTATTGTAAAAATTAAAAGTTGTCAAAGCTGCTCCAGTATTAGTAAGTGCTCCTTGCGTAATATTTGCTGTAACAGTAGGAACAGCTCTCATTCTCGTAGGTAAAGTAACTGTAGCAACAGCTGATGCAGTTTGATTATTTCCAGTTGCATACCCTGATCCTGCGACTCCAAGCGTTACAAAGTATCTTTGGCACTTTTCTACTGTAATTCCTAAAGCTTCTGTTTCAAAATCTGTTGCAGTTGTTCCAGTTTCAACTTGAATCTGAGCGAAGTCAAATGTTCCGCTTTGATTACCGAGCGATCCTGCGCGGCTGTTCCAGTTTGATCCTGCATCAAGCCAAAAGAAAAATCCAAGCCAACTTGAATTGGGGTCTGTGCCCAAAGTTTTTCCTGTTATCGAAGGAATACTAAAAGTTTTTGTGTACTTTGTCCATGTTGTAGAAAGAGTTATTGTTTGAGGAGTAATCGGAACAGCCGCACTCGGGCTTCCTCCTGTTCCAAAAAATTGATAAGGCTCTAAAGCAAAATCTTTTGCTGCATCGGCTTTTGCCCAAAAACTTACAGTTACTGTTTCTCCTTGAAAAGTTCTTACGTTTTCAATTCGTTGATTAAAAAGCACATAACTATTTGCATCTGATCCTGCCGTAACTACAGCTCTTTGATAAAATCTTGGATTAAAAGGAACCTCAGTCTGCCCGAGCGTAAAAGACTGCTGCGAAAAAGTAGCTTGAGAATTTCCTATTATTCCCAGCCTCCATCTGTCGCTTGCAAAGCCTGAAGTTGTTCGACTGGTGCCTCTTTGCCATACGTCAAAGTTGCCATTAATAAACTTGTTGCGGCCCGAGGAAGCACCAGTAGCACCAGTAGCGCCAGTAGCGCCAGTAGCGCCATCAGCCCCATCAGCCCCTGGAGTAGTTGCTTGTACCCACTGACTTGAGTCAGCATCTGTATAGTAAATATACAATTTATTTGATGTAGAGTTCCACCAGAGTTGTCCAGCTACGGGACTGCTTGGAGCAGCGTCAGAAACTGTTACAGTTGAATCGCCCGCACCATCTGCACCCGCAGGTCCAGAAATACCAACCCACTGACTTGAGTCAGCATCTGTATAGTAAACATAAAGTGCGCCTGTGTCAGACTTAAACCAAAGATCTCCCGCGCTTGGAGTAGCAGGAGCAGTATCAGAAACTGTTACAGAAGCTCCTCCACCGCTACCAGCAGGTCCAGCAGGTCCAGTTTTTCCTACAACTTCTACCCACTGACTTGAGTCAGCGTCGGTATAGTACACGAACAAACCGCCTGCGTCTGTATTGTACCACAAATCCCCTGCACTCGGTGAAGAAGGCGCAGCGTCAGAGGTTGTTACAGAAGCTCCGCCTCCGCCTCCGCCACCTAAACCACTTATAGCGGCAGCCACAAATGCAGTAGTTGCTATCTGAGTAGTATTTGTTCCGGTTGTTGCTGTTGGAGCAGTTGGAGTGCCTGTTAAAGCTGGACTTGCGAGCGGAGCTTTTAGACCTAAACTCGTCGTAACTGTAGTTGCAAAGTTAGCATCGTCATTCAATGCTGCCGCTAACTCATCAAGTGTATCGAGAGTAGAGGGCGCAGAGTTTACAAGATTTGCAACTTCTGTATCTACATATGACTTGTTTGCAAGCTCTACCCAGTTTCCTGCATGAGCAAAATATCCAGCGCCTGTACCATGAACGTGCGCAAACATACCATGATAAGTTGTTGCACTTGGTAAGTCGCCTGTAGTTGCAAACATATTTGCATAGTAAGACTTGCCTGTAGTAATAAAGTCACTGCTACCAATATCAATGTCACCGGAAATTCCGTATCCAGATAAAGTAGTAGGCTTATTTGCAAGGTCAGCAAATTGTATTGTTTGTCTAAAGGTATTTTTACTATCAGCAACCTGTAACGCAGTAGATGCTACTGCTACACCTGCAAATACATCACTAGAAGTTGTAGTAACTGTACCATCATCTTGTACATAGTAATCTGTATTTGGTGTTAGGCCTGTATATACATCAGCAACTCCGCCAGCAAGTATTACATTTACAGATGCGCCACTTGAAACAGTAGATTCTGCAATACCTAACCAACTATCTGAGTTAGAAACAGAATCAAGACGTACAAGAGTTGCTCTAGTATACTGCCCAGTGCCTCCAGTAGCAGTTGAGTAGTCTCGTGTTATAAATAAACCATACCCGTCTTTATTTTGAACTGCTCCAGGGTTGGTATACTTTCCATTTTCTGCTGTAGCAAGGCTTGCAAGGTTGGTACTTTTAGTAAATGTACCAGAAGAACTTATAGTTCCAAAACCGTAGTATATGTACTGATTTGAATAATTTTCCCAAAACGCATAGGCAGCAATTCCTGTTCCTGAGCTTGAGAACTGCCATTCTTGATAATTAGGTTGAATTTGTCGAGAAGCAGCCCATCCTGTATCAACATCTACTCCTGCTGTTAAAGTAGTTCCATTAAATGCAAGAGTTCGCAAGTAAAGTCTTCCCTCACTCTGACTAGTAGCTACTCCCCTTGTAAGAACAAAGTATCCCGATCCTCCGTGATAATAAATATCGGCATAGCTATTAGTAACACTTACATTAGTTGCAGCATTCATGCTAATAGTGGTACCAGAAATAGTACCGGTAGCATACTCTAAAGTTCCGCCTACGGGATCTGCAACCACAATCTTATTTTGAGCATAGAAAATATCTGCCGGAATATTTGTAAATCCGGTTATTTGGTCATATGTTCCAATTGATAGTGTTGTGCCGCTAACTGTAATCGCAGCTACTTGTACTGCAGCATTATAATCTTCAATAAGAAGTAGTGGAGTATTGCTTGGTCCAAGTGTTATATCTCGTATAGTATCTCCAGAGTTTGAAAGAGATACTGGAGAGTTTACAGTGAAGGTTCCTCCAGACTGTGAAATTAAACGTGCTTGATAACCTGACGCAGTATTATAAACAATAATACCGGTACTTGTGCCAGGTAAGTGTATATACTTGAACTTATCTGCAGTTGTTACACTTTGTACTAATACTTGTGCTGTTCCATTTGTAGTAGTTAGGTTTGCAAAGTCAGGAGTAATTATTTCTGCACGAATTTCTCCACTTGCTACAAAGAAGAAATAGTATAAATTATTGTAATCATCATAAGACGTTGTTGTCGTAGCATACAAAGCTGTGTCAAGAGCAGTTGCACCTCCTGCACCCGGACTAGAAACTACAACAGAGCTAACCGTACCTGCAGAGTCAAGTACTACTGCATCGCCTTGTGTAATTGCACTACTTGAAGTGTAGCTCTTTTGTGAGTCGCCTAAAACTAAATTATCTATCTCTGTGTCTACATAAGTAGTAGTTGCGGCGTCGGTAATACCATAGCCTGCAATAGTAGTAGGCTTATCAGAAAGTGTTGTAAATGATACTGCTTTATCAAAAGTGCCTCTGCCGTCCGCAACTTGAATAGAGGTTGCGTTGATTGCTGTACCCGCTACTACAGTACTTACAGTTGATGTGATTGTACCGTCATTTTGTACATACATCTTTGTATCTGGAGTAAGAGAGCTGTGTACGTCACTTACAGCGCCTGCAAGCATTACTGTAACTGTAGATCCGCTTGAAACAGTAGATTGTGCAATACCTAAGTAAGAGTCTTTTGTACTTACAGCAGACGTTCGGAAAAATACGCCGTGAACAGAACTGTTATTGGATGGGTATGTTTGACCCGAAGAAGTCCCCATTGACAAGTATCCGGCAGGGTCATTTTCACCTCCAGGACGATAACTTAAAGTGGTACCGTACTCTCGCGTTACGACTCTCGTACCTCCAACTTCGAGAGAAAATACTCCTCCAGAAGTTAAGTTTCCAAGATAACGATCGGTGCTGTTGTACTCATATTTTGTAAAAATTCCAAAGCCGCCGTCGGTCTTTGAACACTTAATGTAAGGGCTTAAATAATAGTATGCTGCGTTGGGATTAGTATTACTTGGACCAAGAAGTGTGGTTTCTGTGGAAGAAGAAAACGCAAAAGCACTTCCATTAAAAGAAGAACTTCTAAATTTAACTGTTGTTGGACTGCTTTGGCCTATAAAATGCCTTCTAAATCCAACTAACCGCTCTACACCTACGTGAAAAGCAATGTCTGTGCTTGTGGAGCCCCAAGAAGACTCTGTGCTTACTGAAGCCCACGTAATATTACTGCCTGAGACAGTACCTGTTGTATATGTTATTGTTCCTGAAGAAATACTTGCAGCAACTAACTTATTATAAGTTGGAGACCACTCAAATGCTTGATACGCAGGAGTAAGTCCGATCGCAATAGCACTGCCGAAAGATATACTAGTACCAGTAACAGTTACAAAATAGCAGTCAGAGCCATTAAGAGCAATTAAGTCTCCGCTTTCAGTAGTAACAATCTTACTATAGGCTCCTACAGCATTTGCTGATCCAATAGATAGAGTGCCTGAGCTGTTTGTAACTACATAAGAGTTTGTGCCTGCACGAAGAATACCTGTAGAAGTGCCTTTTATATGAAAATAGTTATCCGGAGTAACGCCGCCTACAAGAGACTGGCCTGTTCCTGCGGAGAGTGTAAGAGTCCCTAAGTTTGTGCTCCATACAGAACCGACTAAGTTGCTACCATCATACCAGAACTGTTGATAAACAGAGTCTTGATCATT
>Ga0208767_1001069_pt1 | contig 21941 bp, 23 predicted proteins | sample VirMetDEL_Mar_21_FD_184514 | JGI IMG/M metagenome (GOLD analysis project Ga0208767, IMG submission 184514) | Aqueous microbial communities from the Delaware River and Bay under freshwater to marine salinity gradient to study organic matter... | ecosystem: Environmental > Aquatic > Marine >... | reverse complement strand
TGCTTCAGGAAACTGGACATTAAATATTAGAGGTGATGGATCAAACTCTTTAGATTCAATTATGGATACTGGAGAATCTATTACTGTAGCTCACATTGTTAAACAAGGTGGAACTGCTTATTACAACACAGCTGTTCAAGTTGATGGATCAAGTATTACACCAGAATGGCAAGGTGGCTCAGCACCAACAGGTGGAAATATTAACTCATTAGACGTTTATACATATACAATTATTAAAACTGGTTCAGCTACGTTTACAGCGTTAGCTGGATTATCACAGTTTGCGTAATAAATTAGGAGGAGAAAGACAATGCCTATTATAAGTTCATTTGGAGCAGGCACAGGAAGAGGATTTGGTCTTACATCAGGGGGCCCAAGTAAATTTATTGAAGCCTGTGGAGGTACAGTTTCAACAGATGGTAATTATACTATTCATACTTTTACTGGACCTGGAACTTTTTGTGTTTCTAAATTAGCATGCTGTTCAGCCGATAACGAAATTTCTTATGTGGTAGTCGCTGGAGGAGGCGGTGGAGGAGATTCGCGTGGTGGCGGAGGTGGTGCAGGAGGATTTAGAGAAGGAAAATCTACTGTTGACTGTTACACAGCAAGTCCTTTAACAGCACCTGCTGGAATTACATTAACATGCACAGGTGGAATACCTGTTACCGTTGGCGGCGGTGGTACCGGTGGTGGAAGAGCTGGTAGAGGAGGTTGTCAAGGGGCAAGTTCAATTTTTTCAAGTATTACATCAGCCGGTGGCGGTGGTGGCGGTGGAGGTTCACCTCCCCCAACTTATCCAGCTCAATCCGGTGGATCCGGTGGTGGCGGAGGCGGAGAAGAACAAACGCCTGGAGAATCTGGAAACACACCTCCAGTAAGTCCTCCACAAGGTCAAGATGGTGGCCCTGCAGCCGGTCAAAATGGTACCGCAGGTTCCGGTGGTGGTGCTACTCAAGCAGGAAACAATAGTGGTCAAGGTGGTAGTCAAACTTCACCTGGCGGTGATGGAGCCCCTACAGGTATTAATCCTAGCCCAACTGTTGGATTTGATGGACCAGCTCCAGGAAGATGGTTTTCTGGTGGTGGACAAAGTGCAGGACCTCAAACATTACAAGGTGGCGCTGGTGGCGGTGGTATGAACCCAGTTGATGGAGCCTTACCCCCTAACCCTGCTATAGGAGTAGGTGGAACTAATTCTGGCGGTGGAGGAAGAGGACAAGGTGAAAACGGTGGATCAGGTATAGTAATAATAAGGTATAAAACAAAATAATATGGCACATTTTGCAAAAATTTCTGAAGAAAACAAAGTCTTAACAGTTTTATCTGTTAACAATAAAGATGTATTAAATTCTGAAGGAGTTGAAACTGAATCAGTAGGACAAGCTTATTTAGAAACACATAATAATTGGCCTTCTCATTTATGGATTCAATGTTCTTATAATACACTACTTGGAGTTCATTCAAAAGGTGGAACTCCTTTTAGAGCAAACTACCCTAGTGTTGGATGGGATTGGGATTCTGAAAATGAAATTTTTTGGGACTCAGAAAAACCATATCCTTCTTGGGTAAAAGACATAACAAAAGGAGCTTGGGTAGCACCAGTTGCTGAACCTGAGTTAACTCAAGAACAAAAAGATCAGAATGAAGCTTTTACTCATTGGTGGGGTTATGTTTGGAATGAAGAAAACCAAACCTGGGATTTGACAAACTCAATCTAATAAGTTAAAAATCTTCCATAGAAAGTTATGGAGAAAAAAATATTATCAGAACAGGCTGTTTATTATGGTAGTGTTGATATGCCAAAAGGATTTGAAATTAATCCTCTCACTTTAACTAATAATTTTTTTAAAACATTATATAAGAAAAAAACTTTTCTTATTTCTAAAGATTTCGATAAATTAAATAACTACATAATAGAGTTTATTCAGTTAAACTATAAAATAAGTTTAGTTAATAAAAATTCTTGGACAGATCTTTTTATTCCTAATGAAACAACTAAATTAAAATCAAATGTAGATCCAGTGGATTTGCGTAACTCAGCAGATTTTACATTATTGTATGGAATAAATACTGTTGATTGTAATGTTGAAATATTTTATGATGACAATAGACGTAAAGGTAGATCTTGGATTTTACCCTTAACTGATAATAATTTTATTATGTTTCCAGCTACTAACATGTACAGTATTATAAATAAACAGAAAGAATCTTTAAATTTTGTTCAAACTATAACCTATGAATATATCTAATTACTACTGGTATTTTTCTTCTGTAGTTCCTCCTAGAATATGTGATCATATAATAAAATATGGTTTATCTAAATCTGAAACAATGGCTAGGACTGGTGGTTATAGTGATAAAAAATTATCTAAAGACGAACTTAGAAATTTAAAAATGAAAAGAAATTCTGATGTGGTATGGTTAGATGAACCTTGGATTTATAAAGAAATACAGCCATATATACATAAAGCAAATAAAATGGCTGGATGGAATTTTAAATGGAATAGAAGTGAGTCTTGTCAATTTACAAAATACAAACTTAATCAATATTATGATTGGCATTGTGATAGTTGGGACAAACCCTACAATAAACCAAACACGCCAGAACATGGTATGATTAGAAAAATATCTATGACCCTTCAATTAACAGATGGCTCAGAATATGAAGGTGGAGAATTAGAATTTGATTTTAGAAACTATGAACCTCCTTTAAGAGATGAAGCTAAACATTTACAAAAAGCAAAAGAAATTTTACCAAAAGGATCTCTTATTGTATTTCCTTCATTTGTGTGGCATAGAGTAAAACCAGTAACGAAAGGAGTTAGATATTCATTAGTCATGTGGAACCTTGGATATCCTTTTAAATAATATGGAAAAAACAAATCATTTTAGCGTACCTTTGTGGGTAGAACATAAACCAGAGTTTGTTAAATCATTAAACAAAGTAACAGATAAATATATAAAACAAGCTAAAAAAAGAGATAAAGAATATATAAAAAAGTTTGGTGATTTTGGAACATCTTATCATTCAACAGCTTTGACTAAAGATAATAATTTTATAGATTTAAGAAACTACATAGGTTCAATGTCTTGGGATTTTTTAGATCAACAAGGTTTTGATATGTCTTTATACACAACTTTATTTACTGAAATGTGGGTCCAGGAGTTTGCAAAAAAAGGTGGGGGCAATCACTCAGCACATATACATTGGAATCAACATGTATCAGGTTTTTACTTTTTAAAATGCAGTGAAAAAACTTCTTATCCTGTATTTCACGAACCTAAAACTGGAGCTAGAGCTACAAAATTAAAAATGAAAAATGATGGTCAAGTACATCTTGGTACAGAAGTTATTAATTATGTACCCAAACCTGGTTCATTGGTAATATTTCCAGGATACCTAGAACATGAATTTGTTGTTGACCATGGCGAAGATCCATTTCGATTTATTCACTTTAACATACAGGCAGTACCAAAAGAGGTGGTAAGAGAGGACATATAACAAAAATGTTAAATATTTTTAGTTCTTACTTACATGAAAATATTTTTAATTTAGATAATAAAAAAATAAAAAAACATATTTTAAATATAAAAAGTAAAGACAAAGGGAGAACGATAAGTAATTACGGTGGATGGCAAAGCGTAGATAGTATAAAAATAGATAAACCTTTTGTAAGTTTATTTAAACAAATAGATAAAAGTGTTGAGACAGTGGAAAAAAAACTTAATTTAAAAAACAAATTAGTCTTAGGTAATTACTGGTGTAATATAAATTACTTTGGTTGTTTTAACAAACCCCACAATCATAAATATTCTGTTATATCGGGAGTCTATTATGTAGATGTCCCAAAAAATTCAGGTAATCTTGTTTTTGAACAATATGGATCAGCCATTGACGAAACATATAAATTTGTAAATACATATAATGAGTACAATTCATGCACTTGGACTGTTGTTCCTAAAGAAAATTTATGTGTTTTGTTTCCGTCTCATTTATATCATTATGTTGAATCAAATTTAAATAAAAAAGAAAGGATTAGTATTAGTTTTAATTATGGATTTTAAAAAAAATAAATATGTAATAATTAAAAATGCAATTGATAAAGATTTGGCTACGTTTCTTTTTAATTATTTGTGTATGCAAAAACAAGTTTATGATACTTGTCTTCAAGAAAAATACATCTCACCTTATGAAATTTTATTAGGAACTTATGATGATCTACAAGTTCCAAATACTTATTCTATTTACGCTGATGTAGCTATGGAAACTTTAATGTTAAAATGTCAACCAGGTATGGAAAAAGCAACAGGATTAAAATTATACCCTGCGTATACTTTTGCAAGAATATATAAAAAAGGAGATATTTTAAAAAGACATAAAGACAGATTTAGTTGTGAGATATCAACTACTATGAATTTAGGTGGTGATGATTGGCCTATTTATTTAGATCCTACTGGACAATCAAGTGTTAGACCAAATGCTGGTGAAGACATAGAAGAATCTAAAAGACTAGTAAAAAATCCTAACAAAGGAGTTAAAGTAAATTTAAAACCTGGGGATATGTTAGTTTATAGAGGTTGTGAATTAGAGCATTGGAGAAATAAATTTAAAGGAAAAGAATGTTGTCAAGTTTTTTTGCATTACAATAATGCAAAAACAAAAGGTTCCAGAGAAAACATGTTTGATAAACGTAAACATTTAGGTTTACCAAGTTGGTTTGTAAGAACATGAAATTTGATTATTTTCTCCACAAAAAATATTTAACTTTAGAAAACGTTAATCAGATTTCTAAAACAGCGGATAAATATGAAAACCCTTATTTAACAGACTACCCAGATGGAAAAGCAGTAAAGACTGCTAAGGTTAAAATTATAAACTATCGCTATCTAAAAGATTCTTTAATAGATTTAGTGGATGTGGTTCGTCATACAAATAATAAACACTTTGGTTATAATCTTTATAATACAGATGATTGTCGGGCTCTTCATTTAAATGAATATTTACCAGAAGATGCTGTTGGTTATGATTGGCATACGGACGGAGATAAAAACCATGCTCAAGATATTAAGTTAACTGTGTTGGTTAATTTATCTAAAAAATATACAGGAGGTGAATTTAAATTGTTTAGTTGTCCAAAAATTAATTTTTTTGATACTGGTGATGTATTAATTTTTAAATCTTTTGTACCTCATAAAGTAGAAAAAATTACCTCTGGAAAAAGAAAAACATTAACGTTATGGATGGATGGGCCATGTTTTAAATGATGTTAGAATTTTTAACAGATATTACAGAAGCAAGTGAAAAGCAAAAAAAACAAGAACTTTGGGACGTTGAAGGTATTTTAAAAAATAGATTGAATCAAAAATTAAAATTTGATTTAAGACCTATAAGAAACAATGCCAAGATGGGTAATTTTAAAACTAAAGCTGATAAAATGGTTTTTAATATAAAAGATCAATATATTATTGTAGATGTAGAAGAACTACATGAATATATAAAACAAAATAAATTAAAAGATATACATTTAACAGAATTAATATCTAAATTAGATTGGAATATTGTTTTACCAAAAGATAATAAATAATGTTAAAAAAGATACATATATTTGATGACATAATTAATAAAGATCATCAAGAAAAAATAAAAAAAACTATGTTAGGAAAACATTTTCCGTGGTTTTTTGCTCACGATGTTAGTTATAAAGATAATCCAACACAATCTAGACCAGCATTTAAACATTACTTTGTTGTAAATAAAAAAATAAATAGTAGTTTTCATGAACACGTTTTACCTATAATTGACAATGCTTTAAAAAAAGCAAAAATTAAAAATAAAAATATATTACAAGGAAGATCTTTTTTTCAATTGCCTTTAAACATTAAAGATAAAAATGTTGTAGATACCCCTCATATTGATTTAGAAGATGAACATGTGGTTGTTTTGTATTATGTAATAGATAATGAAGCTCACACAATAATATATGAAAATAATAAATCTTTAAAAATAAAAAAAAAAATTAAACCTAAACAAGGAAGAGTTGTTGTTTTTAATGGCCTGTATTGGCACACTGCAGAACAACCAAAAGATAAAAATAGATGTGTTATTAATTATAATTTAATATGATTTTTCCTACTATAATTGTTGATGATTTTTTTGATGACCCTCAAAAAGTAAAAAATTTTGCAAACAAACTAGAATATAAAAAACAACCTGAAGGAAAATGGCCTGGCAAACGAACAGGTTTATTACATGAAATAGATTATAGTTTTTTTAATCATGTTCATTTAAAAATATTAAGTGTTCTATATCCAAATGATTTTAGAAAAATAAGTTACAATGCTACTAGCAGTTTTCAAAAAGTATCTAGTAAAAGACATATAAAAGGTTGGGTTCACAAAGATGTAAAATCTGAAGTTACAGCAATTGTATATTTAAGTGAGCATAAAAACTGTGGAACATCTTTATGGAAAAACAAAAGTTTTTTTGACACTGATTCAACTATGTTTGAAAAACGTAAAATTAATAAAAAAGATTCTTATGATAAAAATGAAGAAGACATGATAGATAAACACAATAGTAATTTTGAAAAGATATTAAATGTGGATTCTTTATTTAATAGATTAGTTCTTTTTGATTCACACCACCATCATTCAGCTGAAAATTTTTTAGATAAGGACACACAAGAAGACAGACTTACTTTAGTAAGTTTTATTGAAAAAATAAATTTTAATGATGAGGCTATACACTATCCATTAACAGAGTGTAAAAGATTAGATAAATGAATGTACTAGCTATTCATGCATCTCATGATGGATGTGTCACATATATAAAAAATAATAAAATAGTTTTTCATACACAGATAGATAGATACAATAGATTTAAACATTGTTCTTTTCCTGTAAAAAAATTAATTGAAGAGATAGAAAAATTATCTATAGACAAAGTTTTATTAACCTGTGTAGATGGTAAATCTTCTGTGTATTTATGGAACGACATTTTAAGAAACGAAAGTAAATGTAAAAACTTAGATTTTATATATTATGAGGATGCTTATCATCACTTGCTTCATGCTTATTGTGCTTTAACTTGGAATAAAAATATAAAAAACATTTTAGTGTGTGATGGAAGAGGAACTAAATATAAAAATATATTTGAGTCAGAAAGTCTATATTCTTTTGACAAACATTTAATAACTGAAAACAATATGATTGGTGAACGTTATGAAGCATTTAGTAAAAAACATTTTAATAGCGAACTAGAATGTGGAAAAACTATGGCCTGGTCTTTACATGATGAAAGACCTAAAAAGATACAAAAAAGATTTGAAAATGACATGACCAGTATTATAGATAAATGGAATATAAAAGATAATTTATTGTTTACAGGGGGTTGTGCACAAAATGTTTTATACAACTCTAAGCTATTACCTAAGTTTAATAAATTGTTTTGTGATCCTTTTAATGGTGACTTTGGTTTAAGTTTAGGTGCAGCTAATTTTTATTTAAATAATCAAATAAAAAATGATCAAATTTATTTAGGTATACCACAAGAGTTAAATACAGATATTTTTTTAAAACATAAGATATGTAATGTAAAACCAGATGAGGTTGCTAAAATTTTATTAAAGGAACCTGTTGCAATATTTCAATCAAGAAGCGAACAAGGGCAAAGAGGACTTGGAAATAGATCATTATTAATGAGTCCACTAGATAATAAATCTCATGATAAATTAAATAAAATTAAAAAAAGAGAATGGTTTAGACCATTTGCATGTTCTATTTTAAAAGAAGACGCTAAAAATTGGTTTGATATGGATATAGAAGAGTCACCATACATGATGTACGTATTCAAATTAAAAAAAGAAGGTATATTAAAAGCAGGTATAGCCATAGATAATAAATCTAGAATACAAACAGTTAGTAAAAAAAATAACTTACATTATTATAATTTAATTAAAGCATTTAAAAAAACAACAAAAGTCCCTATACTAATTAACACCAGTCTAAATTTACCTGGAGAAGTTTTAGTAGAAACCATGCAAGACTTAAAAGACTTGTTTGACAAGAGCCTATTAAACTATATTTATTTACCTGAAATAGGTAAAATCATTAAAAAAAATCACTGTTAAAATAATAAAAACCCTATATATTAAGGATTATGGCCTTAAAAAAAGTAGATTTTGCACCTGGTTTTAATAAACAAAGCGTACCTTCCGCTCTTCCTGGACAATGGGTAGATGGAGATTTTGTACGTTTTAGATACACAGCACCTGAAAAAATAGGTGGATGGGAACAATTAACTGTTTCTAATGAGACATTACCTGGAGTAGCAAGAGCTCAATTATCTTTTACTAGTTTAAAAGGAGAAAGATATTCGGTCATTGGAACCTCTCAAGGTTTGTTTTTATATTACGGAGAAGCATTTTATGACATCACTCCTTTGGATACAGCAATTACTGGAGCTGACTTTGACACTGTTGAAGGTTCTGATATTGTTACTGTTAATAAAACTTCTCACGGATTAGCTGTTGGTAGATACATTACTTTCACAAGCGTCGTAACTCCTAATGGATTTACAACTTCAGATACTTTTACTGAAGGTGCTTTCGAAATATTGACTGTGCCTACTGCTAATACTTTTACTATTCAAACTCCTATTGCAGCTGTGGCTGGTGCTTCATCTGGAACAGGGGGAGCTACAATTAATCCTTATGTTATAGTTGGACCAACCTTTCAAACAAAAGGATATGGATGGGGAACTTATTTATGGAGTGATTCAACCTGGGGCACAGAAAGAACTGTAAGTAGTGTAACACTAGATCCTGGTAACTGGTCTTTAGATAATTTTGGTGAAGTATTGGTTGCAACTATATTTAATGGTAAAACATTTACTTGGGATGCTGGAGCGACTAATCCAAGAGCTGTAAGAGCTTCAACATCAACATCAGGATTTTCTACTTCTGCTAATCCAACAGCTAGTAGATTTACATTAGTTTCAGATCGAGACAGACACTTATTTCATTTTGGAACTGAAACAACTATAGGAAATACTGCTACACAAGATCCAATGTTTGTAAGATTTTCGAATCAAGAAGATTTAAATACTTACTTACCTACTGCAACTAACACTGCGGGTACTTTTAGATTAGATACAGGAAATAAAATTACTGCAGCTTTACAAGGTAAAGACTATGTTTTTGTACTAACAGATTTAGCTGCTTATGTTATTCAATTTGTTGGTCCACCTTTTACATTTAGTGTTAGACAAGTTGGAACTAATTGTGGCTGTATCGCTCAACATGCAGCAAGTTATGTTAATGGAGCTGTTTATTGGATGTCCAATGAAGGTGGATTTTTTATGTACGACGGTACGGTTAAAGCGCTTCCTTGTTTAGTTGAAGATTTCGTATTTACAACACAAAATGGAAACTTAGGTATTAACTATCAATCTGCTGCAACTGTTTATTCTGAGCCTAATTCTTTATACACAGAAGTAAATTGGTTTTATCCTAAATCAGGGTCTGAACAAATTGACAGATGTGTGACTTATAACTACCAAGAAAACGTATGGACTACTTCGTCTCTTGCTCGTAGCACTTATCAAGATCAAGGTGTTTTTGAAAAACCTTACGCAACCGAATATAATACTACAAGCACTCCAGTTTTTTCACTGATTAGCGGTATTACCAATTTATACGGGGCATCCATATATTATGCTCATGAAATAGGAAATGATCAAGTCAACAGCTCAGGTGTAACTTCAATTAATGCTTTCATAAGATCTGGAGATTTTGATATTGATGATGGTGAATTATTTATGTCTATGAGAAGATTTATGCCTGACTATAAATTCTTGATAGGTAATTCTAAAGTAACTTTATTTATATCTGATTATCCATCCGACATTCAAACAGGTTCTCCTTTAGGTCCCTTTACAATAACAAAAACCACTGATAAAGTAGATACTAGAGCTCGAGGAAGATTACTATCTTTAAAAATTGAAAATGATGCTGCGGGTGAAACTTGGCGTTATGGTAGTTTTAGAATGGATGCTCAACCAGACGGAAGGAGATAATATGCCACTTACTACAAAAGGTAAAAAAATAATGAAATCAATGAAAGATAGGTATGGTAAGAAAAAAGGTAAAACTGTATTTTATGCTTCAAAGAATAAAGGCAAAATAAAAGGCGTAGATAAAAGTAGAACATAATGGCTAAATTAACTAATTACATACCAGAACCAGGACAAGAATATGATGTTGAAAATCAAAGACAAATTATTGAGTCAATGACTACAATGAAACAACAACTTAATTTTGCTTTTCAAGAGGATTTAAAAAACGAACAAGATACTTTTAATTATTTTTTATCATGACAATACAATATAAAAATGCAGTATTTGATTTAACCACAACTAACTTAACTACAGTTCTAACTATATCTGTATCTGCGGTAGCCGTTGTAAAAACGGTTCAAGCAGTTCACGATACTGCTAGTGCAGTGGACACAGATTTATTTTTAAAAAAATCAGGAGGCAGTAATGTTATTATTGGTCATGAGGATTTAAATAAAGAAACTGTTAACATGTTAAAAAATACCTTGAATTTAGAAGCAGGGGACACTATAAAGATGCAAGCGGGGACAGCAAATGAAATAACAGGTGTTGTAAGTTACGCGTTTATAAACAGAGAGAATGAAAATGGATAATATAATAAAAATAAATTGTACGACTATAACAACTTATAGAAATACAGAAACTGGTGAAACTTCTACAAAAAAATTAGAAGGACCTAATGTTGTGTCCGATGTTACAGTTCAAGTTTCTCCCAAAGGATTAGATTTAATGCAGAAAGTTATGAATAAACAAAATGAAAATACGAAACCCAAGTCCTAAAGGGGGCACCGAATTACAACTTGGATTTTTAACTAAGTACGTAGATAAAAATTTATTAGATCAAGTGCAGATTTGCACTAGTGTTCCAGGTAAAGTGCCTATTGATCCTAGCAAAGTAAATATACTTTGGCAAAAGAATTCTTACGATCAACCTAATTTATACCCTTGGTTTAAAAATAAAGCTAATCATAACATATATGACTGGTACGTTTTTAATTCACATTGGAATCATGAAAAATTTAGAATGATGTTTGGACTGCCCGACCACAAATGTATTGTTATTAAAAACGGTATTGAAAAAATAGAAAAAGCTCAACCATACGAAGAAGGTCAACCTATTAAGATCATACATCAAAATACTCCGTGGAGAGGATTAAGTGTATTATTAGGTGCCATGCAATTAGTTAAGAACCCATTAATTACTTTAGATGTTTATTCTTCGTGCGAAGTATATGGTAAAGATTTTATGGAAAAAAATGACCACAACTACAAAGCTTTGTATGAACAAGCAGAGCAGCTACCTAATGTAAATTATATTGGCTACAGACCAAACGAATACATTAGAGAAAATATAAAAAATTATAATATGTATGTTTACCCTAGTATCTTTGAAGAGACTTCATGCATATCTTTATTAGAATCTATGGCAGCTGGATTATATTGTGTTACTACGAATTATGGAGCTCTTTTTGAAACAGGTGCTGAATTTCCTATGTACATACCTTATGATAAAGATTATAAAAGATTAGCTGAAAAATTTTCTTATGGCATAGAAGCAGCAGCTAAAACTTTACATGAACCTACTATTCACAATCATTTAACCACACAATCTGGTTATACTCATTTGTATTACGGATGGCCTAAACAAGCTTCTTCGTGGACTAGATTTTTACAAGGAGCTATAAATGCAAAAAAGTAATAAGGCCTCGGGCCAAAACAATGAACCCATCTGGTTTACTAAAGACAATACGACTAAAACCATAGTTCCTAATAAAGATACCTATCAAACTATTAAAACTAACAAAGTTGAAGGAGAGGTAACAGAGATAAACATAGGATCTACTTCACCTTATAAAATAATGGTATGCACTCCTTGTCATAGTGATGTTAGCATGCACTATTGCCAAGCAGTTTTAAAGTTTCAACAAGAATGTTGGCAAAAGAAAATACAGGTTAGTTTTACTTTACTTAAATCTTCTTTAGTTACACAAGGTAGAAACTTATGCGTAGCTGAAATGTTGAATCATGAAGATAATTATACTCATTTATTATTTATAGACTCCGATATTGATTTTAATGGGTCTACTATATTTAAAATGTTAGGGTTAGATAAAGATATTATTTCCTGTCCTTACCCTATGAAAATGTTGAGTTGGGATAAGGTGTGGAGAAGGTATCATGAAAAAGTAGATGCTGTTAAAACAGCAGACGATTTAGCTAAATCCGGATATACCTTTCCTGTTAAAATAGAAGACCCCAATAACATTCAAAGTGAAAAAGGAGTAATAGAACTTTCGCATGCTCCCACTGGATGTATGTTAATTAAAAGAGAAGTATTGGAGAAAATGATTAAAGAGTATCCAGAACTAGAAATTTTTCAACCTACTATAATTAATGGTAAAGAAGAAAAGAAAGCCAATATGTTTAACTTATTTGACACATTACATGACCTTAAAACAAAACGTTATTTTGGAGAAGACTTTGGGTTTTGTCAAAGATGGACGGATATAGGTGGTAAAGTACATGCTTATATAAACGACTACATCACTCATGTAGGAGAGTATCAGTTTTGTGGTAGGTTTAGGGATGATTTATGGCAAGGAAGTAGACCTGTCAAATCTGTTGACGAGCCTAAAAAAATCAAATAAAGTATCATATTTACAGGATTTCTACGCCTGCTTAACAATATAAATATATTTAAATTATGGCGATATCTAGATCTTTAATGAACAGACAATTACAAGCAGACGGCGGGATAATGCAAGTCGCACCTAGGGAAAAGTTTGGCCTAGGTAGTGATATTAAAAAATTTGCAAGAAAAATTATACCCAATGAAATAGCAGATATTGCAGTTAAAGCTGCACCGTTTGTTGCACCATTTAACCCTGCGGTTGCAGCAGCAATGTCAGGACTAGGTACGTTTGATCAAACAGGAAGTATTGGAGACTCACTAAAAGGTGGGGCTTTAACTTATGGACTAGGTCAAGGTGCTAGATATTTAGGTGGAGCAGGTTTTCAAGGTAATCCTTTTGCCGCTGATGGCGGAGCATTTAGAGGTGGACTAGAAGGATTTAAAGGAGGATTTAGTTCTCCATTAGGAAACCAAACAGGATTTAAATTAGGTAAACCTGTTCAAGAAATTAAACCAATAAGTGGTAACGAAATAGGTAGTCAATTTACAGAACCTACATTTGGTGCCGGTGATGCAATAGGTGGAGAAGGTTTAACAGGAGGTGGAGAAATTATAAGCAGCTCAACCGCAACTACTCCAGGATCCGCGATGGATTCATTTAAATCAATTGTAAGTTTTGATACCTCTGCAGGACAAAAAACAGATGCAGCATTCGATCTTTTAAAAAGAGGAAGTAAAGCTTTATTTACAAAACCTGGTCCAGATGGAACACCTATACTTGACAAAGCAGCAGTATTGGGAGCAGTAACCGCTGCAGCATCTTATGCGGAAGCTTTAGCTTTAGCTGAGGATACAGGTGTTGAAATAACAGAAGAAGAATATGATGAAGCTAAAAAAGCAGATAAAAAAGAAGAGTACGCAAGTTACTTACAAAACTTCTTTGGTGGTAAAAAAGACGGTGGTAGAATAGGATTCGAGTCTGGTGCTAATGAAATGATAAAAACACAATTACTGGAGGAGATCATGCCTGACACAAGCACAGAAGACATGATAATGATTATGACAGAGGATGGACCAAAAATGGTTTTAAGATCTCAGGTACCTTTTATGTCTATGATGAAAGATACTAGCAGTGTATTGGGAGGTACTGGACCAAAAGGACTTGGAGAAGAGTTTAGAGCTAACGGTGGAAGAATAGGATTTAAAAAAGGTAGTCCAGAAGAAACTTCTGAAATAGGTATTATGGCCATCGACGTTGAAGCGGGTGATGACGAAGAAGAAAATGATTTAATGGCAGGAATTACATTTAGTAGACCTGAAAAATCATATTTGTTTAGAAGACTAGGTGGATCCGGTGGATCAGATAGATCTTACACTATGCCTAACCTATATAGAATATTAAATAACCCTAATAAATATCCAGAAGATGCAGCAATACTAAAAGAAATTGCTATCATGGGTCTTGGTGAAGGACAAAAGGACGGCGGAAGAATAGGTCTTAAAGATGGAACAGATGCAATAAGAGATATAGATTTTTTATTAGAAGGACAAGATGAGTTTTCAATGCAAGAATTTGGTAAAAAGGTAAGTGAATTAAATTCTGCGGAAAGAAAAGAATTAGCTGATAAAATATATAGCTATGAATTAAAATTTAAAGACGGCGGAAGAATAGGTTACAAAGGTGGTGCTAACAGAGTATCAGAACTATTAATTTTAAGAGATGAGTTAATTGGTAAAGGTGAAGATGTATCGGACATTGAAGCAGAGATATTCCAATTAACCGGTAAGACTTTTAAATCAGTTGGTGGCATAAGTGATATACCAACAGGTAAAATGAGAAAAAATAATGCAGGAGTAGTTGAGAGAGACTACAGAGATGAAGGTGGTTTTGTACCAGTCGGTATTAAAGAAAGAGCCGATGATGTACCCGCTATGTTATCTAAAAATGAATTTGTAATGACTGCTGATGCTGTTAGAGGTATAGGTAATGGCAGCGTTGAAGAAGGATCTAAGAAATTATACAACACAATGAAACAAGCAGAAAAAGTAGGTAAAGCATAATGGCAGCAACAGATTATACACAAACAGTAAGACGATCCCCTGCAATAGAAGCAGCACAAGAAAACTATATAGATTTATTAACGAAACAAGTTGGTAGAGCTCCAGGCTCTGCCGGTGTACCAACGTTAGCGGAACTTGGACCACAGGTTGCAGGTCAAAACGTTTTAACTCAAGCTGCGCAACAACAAGCAGCAAGTCAAGCAGGACTAGGTCAATTAACTTTCGATCCAACAACAGGAGCTGTAACTGGCGCTGGTCAAGGTACCGGTGTTGCAGGCTATCAACCTTTCTTGGATCAGGCAGCAGCATATTCGGGACCTACGGCTTATCAATCTTTTATGTCACCGTACCAACAACAGGTGATTGATACAACTCTTGCAGAATTTGATACTCAAACAGCTAGAGGTGTACCACAACTTGCAGCGGATGCTATTAATGCCGGAGCTTTTGGTGGTGGTAGAGAAGGCGTGGCTCAAGCTCAGTATGCATCAGATGCTGCACAAAATAGAGCTTTATTACAAGCAAGATTATTAGGTCAAGGTTTCACTCAAGCGAATCAATTAGCACAACAAGGTTTCGAACAACAAAGAAATTTAGCATCATTACAACCATCATTAGCGGCATCGGGTGTACAACAATTAGGTGCAGCGGGTACAGGAAACTTAGCTTATCAACAAGCTTTACTAGATGCGCAACAACAACAAAATCAATTAGCATACAATGAACCTTTAAGTCGAATCCAGGCTTTTGGATCAGGGATAGCTAGTCAGGCAAGCGGATCACCTATTACAACAACTAGTGTTGGCACAGGTGGTGCTGGAACAGTTGGACCATTATCACAAGCTTTATCTGCAGGACTAAGTGCTTATGGTTTAGGAAGTATTTTTGGGAGTTAAATAATGTATTTTAAAAGACCATCATTTAGAAGAGGCGGATCAACTGGTATTGGACAGCTTACACCTAATAGACAAATGTATGCCGGTGGTGGAAATATTGGTGGCGGAACAATTGCAGGATCTAATTTAGGAACTAGAACAGGATTTGAATCTATAATTCTTCAATCATCTGGTCTACCTTATCCGGATTCACCAAAATCTAAATACGTTAATCCATTTAAAATAAAAGGTTATCCAAGCAGTAAAGGTATTTTAGAAGCTTTAAAACCAACAGGTCTAGCGAAATATCCTCTTTCAACAGGTGTAGCATCTACAGCAGCAATTAGTGCAATACCTGCATATTTAGCTTATATGAATAGACCTAGAACTCTAGAAGAGAAAAAAGTAATGCAGGATTATGGTCCTATTGATGAAACATTCTTTCAATATGATGAGTATGATGCAGATAGAAAAAGAGCTCGTGGAGTAGGAGAAGAGATTAGTTTTACAGAAGCTTTATTTAAAGATCCGGATACAGGATTATATCCTAAAATATTTGGGGACACTGAATCAAGAACTAAAAGAGCTGAAATAGAAAAAGCTAAACAAGAAGTAGAAGATTCTATAAATATGGATATGAGAGGCGATCCTGCACAATTTTCAGGGGAAGATGAACTAACAGATTTTGATGCAATTGCTGAACAAATTATTCCTGCTAAAAAAACAGATACGGATGACGACACACCTAAAGAACCTTCTTTTGAAGACACCTATGAAAAAGAAAAATCTAAATTAGAAAAATTATTAGGGGACGATGATGACAAAGGTATGGCAGCTATTGCTTTATCTGAAGCGATCGGCACACCAGGAACTATTGCAGACAAAGCTGCAGTCTTAAACAAATCATTACTAGGCATCATGGTTGGTAAGAAAAAAGATAAAAAAGACATTGCTAAGTTAGCGTACACTGCAACTAAAGAAATAGAGAAAGCTAAAATCGCTGCAGGCAAAGAAGGTTTTAGTGAAAAACAATTTAATCGAATGAGAGAATTAAAAAGAATTATAGGAGACACAACAGGAACTTATAACGAGGAACAAAAGAAAGCTGCTCAAGGTGAATTGGATATAACTACAGAAGTTATTAAAACTATTGGTGGTAAAAAAGATCAGGGTTTAAGTGCAGTGGATTCAAAACTCCTTGAAAACTTAGATACTCTGGCTACTAAATTATCTAGAATAAAAGATAAAGATTCAGATAGTTATAGAAAAGCATACAATCAATATTTAAGAGCTAGACAAGTTGTTTTAAAAAATCCTAATTTAAGAGATATAGTTGCTCTAGCAGATGCACAAGTAACTGGAGCATTACAAATGGAAAACGGCGGAAGAGTTAAAAAACAATTAGGTGGTGGTACAGAAACAACTGCTATGGAAGTATCTGAAACAGTAGGCCAAGGCGAAACACCAACAGCTCAAGTACAACAATTATCTTTTAGTGAATTAAGAAACAGACTACCAAAAGAAATTACTGATGATGTAATCAGATTATTATCCAACAGTAATGAAGCTTTACAAGACTTTGCTTATATTAGAACTCAAGGTGATGTATCAAAGTTTAATACAAAATACGGGGTGACTTTAGTATTACCGGCACAAACGGCATAGGAGGTTAAATGGCTGAACAAGACGACAGTATATTTGGCGGTCTTTTCTCGGAACCTGCAGAAAATATTCAACCAGAAACAGTTGGCGCTATAGATTATCTTACTGATATTCCAGTAGGTGCAATTAAAGGAGTTAGTCAAGCTGTCCAAGGGTTACTTCAATTGGGTGCAATGCCTATTGATTATTTAGCAGATACAAATTTAATTAGTGCAATTGATAATATTTTTGAAAAGATAACTCCAGAAACAGATACCGCTGTTGGAGACATTACTTCTATCTTAGGACAGTTTGCATTACCTGCAGGTGTTGCAGTTAAAATTGCTAACGGTGTTTTAAAATTAAATAAAGCAAGTCAAATTGTAAAATTAAACAGTCTTCCAACTATTGGTGCTAAAAGCGCAGAACTTGCAAAACGTGCAGGATACTATGGAAGCATTGGTGGTATTACAGACTTTGCAGTATCTACGCCTGGCGACCTTACTACTCTTAGTGAAACAATGGGATTTGGTGAAGCTTATAAAGGCGATGAGCTTGAAGGATCTGCTAAAGCTGCAGAATTTTTTAAAGAGAAGATTAGGTTTGGTGCAGAAGGAGCTGTGTTAGGTGGTGGTATTACTGCTGCATTACCCGTAGCAGGAACACTAGGTCTTAAATATGGTTTAATGCCTGCAGGAAAATATATAGTCAAACCTGTAGGAGGCGCTGCGTTAAGAGCGGTTGATTACACAATATTTAATCCGTTGAGTAAATTAATTGGTAGTGAGACTGTAGGAGCTGGAGCAAGAACTACTGCTGAATTTTTAGGAAATCAAACAACTAAATTAAGAAAAGGATTAGGCATACCAGATCCAAAAGATTGGAAGTTTTATTCTACAGATGCAAACGCACCATTAAAAGAAAGATTACTTAAAAAATTAGACAATGTTAAAAATGCATTTAAATCTGACGGACCCATAAGTATTAGTCAAGCAGAAGATTTAAGAACGTATGAGAACTTAGTTCAAAAAGATGAAAAAGGTTTGGTTAAAATAATGAATCAAATTGATGATCAATTTAAAGAAATAGCAAAAGGTGCTGACTTACTCGAGGTACCTAAATATTTACAAACACCAGGACTAAAATATCCTAAACCAATTACTGCTGTAGATGATGCAATGTATTTAAAGAACAATGACACTCTATACAATTACATTCAAGCTAGAAGAGTAAGAACTACCGTTGACGGTAAACCTTTATATAAAGATTCAAATGAGGCCTTAGAGTTTTTAAACCAACTACCTAAAAACACACAGAAAAATGCTAAAGTATTAAAAGAAAAAATAAATGAACTAGGTTTAAAATATGGCAAACTTTTATCAGAGAATACAGATGAAGCGTTAGCGGATCTTGGAGCAACTATTGTAGCAAACGGTGGAGCTTATCTAAAACAAGTTTATAGTGTGATGAAAAACAAAGCTTATCAGTTTGACCCACAAAAAGTAGCAGGCGCTAAAGATTTTTTTATTAAAAATACAATACCTAAATTAGAAGCAGAAACTCCAGAATTAATAACCGATTTAATGCAGAGTAAAAACATAACTAGAAAAGAAGCTATAGAATTATCGGCAGATAACACAATGGCTCAACTACAAAAATCTTTAATTGAAAGTAATAGAAGTCCTGAGACTTTATTTAAATTAGTGGGTGATACTTTTAGAATAGGTAAAAAAGGTCAACTGTTAGATATAACTAAAAAAGTAATTCAAGAAGGTAAAGAAGTTGAAGTGTTTACTTCAACAGGAAAGTTATTGAAAGCTGGTGGAGACATGCCTACAATTATGAAAAAGGTTATGGACGATGAAGGTTTATCCAAAGTACAAGGTGCTTTCTTAGAACCCTTAAAAGATTATAGAGCTGCTGTAACAGATACTTTTTTACAAACAGCTAAACAAGTTTATAAAAAAGAATTCTTTGATAAGTTTGCAGACAATGCATTGCAAAATGGTTATGCTTTTAGATCTGTGCAAGAAGCCATTAACAAAGGTATTCCAAATGCAAATAACCTAACAGCAGTGACAGCGGATCTTGCACCTGGTAGTAAAACATTTGATTTATTCGAAAGTAAATTATTTAAAGGTGGGTTATCAAGAGATGGACAAAAAACATCAGGTTTATATACGACACCAGAAATAGCAAATGCTGTTAAAGGTACGGAAGAATACTTAACTAGAATGTATGATCTTCCTTTATACAGCGCTTTGATGTCTGTTAAAGCTGCTGGTCAAATTGGTAAAACAGTATTCTCACCAATGACTCAAGTTAGAAACGTATCAACCGCTTCTTTCTTTGCATTAGCCAGTGGATTAATTGGTGGCAGAGTGAGTCTTACAGATTCATTTAAATTAATGGCTGATGATATTTTTCCAAGTAAATTTGTAAGTGCTGCAGATGTAGCAAAGAAGATGGAAGATAGAATAGCTAGAGGTGTTGTAGACCAAAACATTGAGGTCAACGAAATAAAAGCAATCTTAGAAAAAGCTAAGAATGGTAGATTTACAATGTCAGCGTTAATGAATAATCCAACAGTTAAAAAAGCTTTTGATTTGTATCAAGGGGGTGACAACGTTTGGAAAGTTTATGCTGATGATTTTTATCAAGATGCATTAGGCCAAGCATTTCAATACAGCTCTAAAGGTTTAAAAGGAGATGCTGCTATTAGAGATAATATTATAGACTGGTACAGAACTGTTGGTAAACAATCTGATGTAGCAGATGAGTTAGTAGGATCTAATGCTAAAATTGCTCAAATAGATGAAGCTTTAAAAACAGCTACGCCTGCAACTAGACAATCCTTACTAAATCAAAAAGAAAATTTAGTTCAACAATTTAAGGATGTAAAAGATATATCTGCTTATCTAGTAACAAACACTATTCCTACTTATAGTAAAGTACCTCAAATTATAAAAAATATTAGAAACTTACCTTTAGGTAACTTTGTAGCTTTTCCTGCAGAAATTTTAAGAACAAGTGCACACTTAATTGAAATAGGTGCAAGAGAATTGACTAGCACTAATCCCTTTATAAGACAGATGGGAGCAAGAAGACTAGTTGGAGCTTCTGCTGTATTTGGTGGAACAGGCACAATTATTGCTGAAGCATCAGAAAAAATAACTGGTGTATCTTCTGATAAAATGGATGCATTTAAAAGATCAGTTGCACCAGACTATCAAAAAAACTCAACACTAATTCCATTAACTGAGTCTGATGAAAACGGAAACTTTAAATACTTTAACTTCTCATATACTAATCCTTATGATTCAATGTTAAGACCTATCAATGCAGTATTGAATGCATACGGTAATGGTACTTTAACTAATGAAAGTGCAAGTAGTATTGTTTACAACGCTTTAATTTATGACACTTTAAATGATACACCAGGTGCCTTTACAGAATTTTTATCCCCATTTATTTCAGAATCAATTGGAGCAGGAGCAATAGCGGATCTTACAATAAGACAAGGTAAAACTAAAGATGGTCGAACTATTTATTACCCACAAGATTCCGCTATGGAAATTATAGATGCTTCATTGGGACACTTATTATCTCAACTAGAACCCGGTGCTTCTAGAAGTTCAAGAAGAGTGTGGAAAGGTGTCACTCAAGACTTTACTGATTACGGAACTACTTATGATAGTGCAACAGAAATAGTTGCATTGATGTCAGGACTTCGTGTGGAAGAAGCAAAACCTATGGACAGTTTACCTTTTATTGTTACCTCATATGCAAAAGATTTAGAAAATATACAAAGAAAATTTTCATCTAATATTTATAGTCCTAACTTAGATCTTAATGGTCGACTAGGTTACATGACCGAATATTTAACCGATAATTACGATACACAAAGTAGAATGTATCGAGTTATACAAGACATGGAAGAAATGGGAGCAGACATTACAGAAATTGAAGATAGAGTGGGAATAAGATTAAAAAACAAAAAACGAGTAAACGCTTTAATGGGAGGAGAGTTCATTGCTCCTAATATAAGTGAAGCCAGAATTCAATCCATAATAGATAAATTATATGAAGAAAACCCTACTAAAGCTGCGGAAGTAGAAGATCAGTTTGAAGAGGCTACAGATATATTTGAAGATATAAGATCAGATTTAGAAGCTATAGAACTTGGTGAAGGTGTAGAAACTTTTGAAGAGTTTATTAATTTTACTTTAAACCCACCTGATGTATCTACTGAAGGAACAGCATCAGTATCTGGTATAGCACCGCTACCTAATGTAGAATTACCACCGCCAGCTCAGATCGGAACAGGGGTAAATGCTTCTTTATTTGCAAACAATACAAACGCAGGAACACAGTTTAATTTACTACCAAATTCAGCAAAATTTGATAAACTGTTTCCTTTAGGATAAAAAATTATGGCAACAGATAAAAAAATAACATACGAAGATCAAAGATTAACTAAAGATCAACAGAAAAAAATTAAACCAGCTAATCAAGGTGGTGGACCTAACTATCTTGGTAAACAAGAAACGGTTACTGTTCCTAAAAAATGGTTATCAGATCCAGATCACGTAGTAGCTGAACTAGCTTACATTAC
>Ga0208767_1001068_pt1 | contig 21941 bp, 27 predicted proteins | sample VirMetDEL_Mar_21_FD_184514 | JGI IMG/M metagenome (GOLD analysis project Ga0208767, IMG submission 184514) | Aqueous microbial communities from the Delaware River and Bay under freshwater to marine salinity gradient to study organic matter... | ecosystem: Environmental > Aquatic > Marine >... | reverse complement strand
CTGGAGCAGAATTTAGCAGAAGACACGGTCACACAGCGTATCGAGATCATCACCAACAAGATCCAATCAGAGGAGACCTACATCAACAGGCAGAAGGACGTGATCACACGTGCTGAGAACACGCTGGGCAGGGTCACTGACAGCAACACCGGCGCACTGGACATCGAGATACAGGGCCTCAAGGACGCTGAAGACAAGTTCAAAACACTACTAGCGGTCGAGACCAACACAGTGAAGGATTTAAACGACAGGTTGCGTACCCTGGACAAGGACGTGAGCGACGTGCTGACGGCCAACAAGCAGTTCTTCAACGAGGAGCGGGCGGCGGCGGAACTGAAGGCATCACAGAAAGAGGAACGTGACCAGATAGCGGCGGACATACTGGCCGCACAACAGAGGATACAGATTCTTAAAGATGATTACGCCCAAAGCACGAACAAGATACAGCAACGTATCGATTCACTGAGGCAGAGCAACGTCACGGACAACTCCGGTGTGAACGCTGAGATCACCAAGGCGGAGGCCAACATACTGGCCGCGCAGAACAGGATAGATGATCTAATACTGGAGCGAGAACCCCTACAGAGCCAGATGCTGAAACTGGAGGCAGAGGTCGGCCCCGTCAAGTACATAGCCGCACTGGCCGTGGACTTCGGATGGACTGACAGCGTCAACACATCAGAGGCGGTGAGATGGGTTATCTTGATCATCATAGTTGTGTTCGACCCACTGGCTGTATTACTTTTGATCGCGGCCAACCAAAGCCTGATACGCAGGTTCCCACCAGAGGCTCCCAAGCCACAGACTGTCATAGACCTAGAGAAGCCAGACGACGAGGACGTGACCCTGAAGTGGAACGAGGCCATGAACAAACAGGACGCCGCGGCCAAGATGGAGCAGGCCACGGAGCAACTGAAACAGTGGCAGGAGAAGTTAGAGAAGTTCAACGAACGGGTGCCAAAACCCGAGGACAGGCCAGTGGAGATCATACAGGAAGATGACAACACTGTGCCACACATAGAATTAAACGGTCAAAAAAAAACTGAAGACGAGGAAATAGGCGTAGATAAAGAACTACAGCAGATGCGTTTCGACCGTTACGACATCCAACACGAGAAGAAACTGCTGGAAGTGGCCAGGAAGGCACGCGAGGAGGACGCGTTCGATCCAGAGGAAGTCAAGTACGACATGGAGACTCCAAAGCAAACAAGGGACTTCCTAGAGGAGCAGGCCCGAGAGGACGAGATAACAAGACTGAGTATGCTGGAGAGCAAGAGACAAGCAGAGGAACGCAGGGCAAAGGAACAGCAGAGGATCAAACCAGACCTGACGGAGGTAATAGAACCAGAGGTCAAGATCGAGGACAAGAAAACGCCCACCATGGGCACTCTGGGGCAGAGGATGGTGGATAACAAGGGCAGGGTGGTGGAGCCCCCAAAGCCGGCACTGAAGGACCCTAAGTCCATCACGGACCAGGAGAGGACGGCGATGTTGAACCTGTTCCACCAACAGCACGGAAAATTCCAGGACATAACAGACGAGGAGTTGAAGATGGAGAGAGACGCCAGCAACAGGGCACAGTACCTAGCAGATGTCAGCCTGAGCAAAGAGGAGGCAGACAAACAAGGACCGATAACAGAATCAAGGATGAGATTCTTCCAGGACATAATTGATGACATCCTGAGAGGTGACACCACGTTCGAGAACGTGCCCGAGGAGAACAGAAAAATCATAGCACAGATAATGGACCCCGAACTGCCCAACCCGGCAGTGATCACCAAGGGTTCAGCCCTCAAGAAGGAGACGCCGGATGGTGTTGAGAAGATGACGGCGGAGGGACTCAAGGAGAAGTTCATGGCACAACCCCAGACCGAGGAGCGTCCCATGACCGACGAGGAACTGGACCAACTGTTGAAGGGATGGCCTGAGTCGGAGGAGAATCAAGACAAAGAACAGTACGTGCAGAACGAGGAACAAAGCGACCAGACGCTGTGGAACAAGACCAAGGAGTTGGACATTCCGGAGCCTGAAAAGAACGAGATAATATTACCAGACCTGCCCAACACCGTTGAAGAGGTTCCCGAAGTTGTTGAACTGGACGTCCAACAATCCATACCAGCAGAGAAATTTACCAATTTCAGGAAAAGGCTCACCAACGAGGAGGAGTACCACCAGAGAGTGGAGTCCAGGATCAATGATCTAATAACTAAGTTAGAACGCAAAGAGATACAACTGAAAGACCTGTCACAAGAAGATCAAAAGGTCATAATAGAGATACTGAACCAGGATGGATAAAAAACAAGGCAACAAGATCAGAGAGAACGAGATAGCGGTCACCGGTGAGAAACTGGAACAGAGGAAAAAGATGGGAACCATAACCATGGTGACACCACCCAGCTTCTTCACCAATCAGAACAGGAGTTTCTGTCTCATCAACCTCAGCAAGAAGGACAAGGACAACTTCGCTGATCAGATCAACAAGTACTTCCCCAAGGACGACCTGACCATCTACCTCTGGGACGACAACAACTTCTCCGCACTTGACCCGTTCCAATCAGAGGATCCAGAATACGAGAAGTACCTGGAGAACTGGAAACCCAACAAGAAGGGCAGGGACTACACATGGTTGCTTAACGCCTGCAGGGCTTCCACACACGTGATACTGAACATGGACTACAGCTCCAACCAGATGAAGGTATGGTCGGGCTACATACTGACCATGGCCAAGACTTGGTTCTTGAACTCCAACGTGGATGATTCCGCCGCATTCGGTGTGTTGAATCGCAATAAGATCAACAACATGCAGGAACTGTTTCCCAAAATAAAAAAACTCAAAGATAATCTATAATGCCAGACGAATCACTGACCTGTTCGTTCTGCAGTAAGTCTCGCAAGGACGTCACGAAGATGATCGTTGGTGCCAGCAAGACCACTATCTGCAACGAGTGTGTCAAATTGTGTATCGAGATCCTAGAGGAAGACATAGTCAAGGCCCGTAAGGAGAAACTGTACGCGGGTGACAAGAACATACTGAACCCAGTTTCGATCAAGGAACACCTGGACCAATATGTCGTTGGTCAGGATGCCGCCAAGACCGTACTGTCAGTGGCGGTGGCCAATCACTACAAGAGGATAGTGCAACCACCCATAGACTTCGACCTGGACAAGTCCAACGTCATGATACTGGGAGCCACTGGTGCGGGCAAGACCCTGATGGCCAGGACCATTGCCAAATACCTGGACGTGCCATTCGCCATAGCGGATGCCACCACACTGACGGAATCCGGCTACGTGGGTGACGATGTGGAGAACGTGGTACAGAAACTTTACGCCAACGCGGAGGGCAACATAGAGAAGACCCAGAAGGGCATCATATTCATAGACGAGATCGACAAGATCTGCCGCAAGGGAGAAAGCACCAGTATAACCAGAGATGTCTCAGGTGAGGGAGTGCAACAAGGATTGTTGAAGATCGTGGAGGGTACGGAATGCCGCGTTCCACCACATGGAGGACGCAAACACCCGGACCAGCAGATGATCAAGATCGACACCACCAATATCTTGTTCATAGTGGGCGGTGCGTTCACGGAACTTGAAAAACAGATCAGATCCAAGAAGTCGGGCGGAATGGGATTTGGCACACAACTGAAAGAACAGGACGACAGGAACTACCTCGCAGATGTTCAACCCGAGGACCTAATCAAGTACGGCTTGATACCAGAGTTCGTGGGCAGGTTCTCCATGATCACCAACATAGATCCCCTCAGCGAGGAGCAGTTGATCAGGATACTCACGGAACCCCGGAACGCCATCTTGAAACAGACCAAATACCTGTTTGGGTTGGATGACATAGAAATTGAGTTTACCAAGGAAGCCAAGCAGAGCATAGCCAAGAAGGCCAAAGCACTGGGCACCAACGCAAGGGGGCTGAAAAACGTTGTGGACACAGTGGTTTTGCCCTACCAGTTTGACTCTGAGGAGATGCGTAGGAACGGTGTTCAGAGATTACAGATAACTAAAGAGGTGGTTGACAAGGGTGCGGACCCTGTGTTAGTATTTAAAAAAGCAAATGGAACATCAAAGAAACAAAACTAGACCCAACTTCAAGAAGACCGAGAGACCGTTTGGGTTCAAGGGCTACTACGTGGAGGTGCCACCGGGTGGAGACGCTGTGAGATCGTACAGGAAGATCAAGACAACAACACGTTCAAAAAGCCCAGTGAGATCAAGAGAGAGAAACAGAAGGAACGCAGGAAGGTGCTACGCAAACTGAGACGTGAGCGTGACAGCAACATCCTGATGGGACGCCCACAGAGGGGCAGATAAAAGAAATTAATCAATTCTCATGACAGAATATTGTTACAAATGATTTTTCTTTGTGACAACTACTAGAACAGTGCAGTTGCTCTCTATCAAATATTATACAAGCTCTTTCTTCCCACTGAAATATTTTATCAATTTCTAAACCATGCAGATCGTTGATGTCAATGTGATTGAGATACTTTTGATGTATTTGTGAATCAAATTTTTTTGATTGTTGGTAGTGGGTAAGGCTTTGATAATCATTTATTCTAGGGCCCGGTTGTATGTATCCTGTATCTTTATTTTGCTCTTCAAATGCTAGTCTATCAAGTGACCTTTTAGAGATTAAATTTCCTAGCTGTTGTATAAAATCTTTATTGACATTGAAGTCTTTCACATCTGATGGATTTTCCTCGCATTGTTTGTGTAAAATCCTGATGTCTTTGACCTCCACATACTCGTTGTTTTTATTTGGTAACTTATAGGTAAACGGGCTCCATTTATCTTTTGTGAAAAACACCCCCATGGGGGCCCACCCTGTCCAGTAATTTTTGAATGTTATTGTGTGTGCCTCGGGAGTATAATCAAGCAAAAACATCACTGTCTTTCCTTTTGTTCCTTTTATACTTCCATTATCGGTATGTGGTTTGAGAGCTATTTTATCGTTGCGGAACGTAATTTCCTCTATTTCAAATCCTCGAGGCATAATCCTCAACAAGGCATCATTCAAACTGTCTTTAGGCCAATTAGTATCATTCCATCTTGGATGTTTACTTCTCACATCTGGCCTGAAATCAGAACGCTCATCGTCTATATCAAGATAATCTCTAAGTGTTTTGCGCTCTTCTTCTCGAAGAATATTTTTATAAAATGTAGGCATATCTGTAATTATCACTTAAATCGGAAGGATATCACATTTCCAATAAGAATTTTTACGTTGCCAGTGATAAGCGATATGGTAGAACTTTCTTTTGTCAATTTTTTGTGCAGAATCCCAATGATTTATTTGAATGTTGCTGTAATTTTCCCCCAAACAATTCATAGACGTGTCTCTTGTGATTTTTGTTTTAATTGGGTAAGTCCTATCTGAATCATGACACATCAACGTGTTGAAGTCAATGACGTCCTTTACATCTAATTTATAATTGGAGAAAACAAACTCATGCAGTTCTCTATTCAATCGTTGTCTGTTTTGATCAAAAACAATACTAGACGCTCCTTTATATTCCCAAAAAATGTCATTATCTAAAATCTGTCTACCCCAGAATCTATCACCATGGAACACTTCATACATATGTTTTTCAGTTTGCCTGATTTCGCCACCGATCAAACTGTCTTTGGTGAAAAAATAAGTCAACATAGATTCAATAAAATCTACATGTCGTACTCCGTGTTTGTTTGACATGTATTCCATCAAATAATGTGCCCAACCATAGTAATACATGGTAATCATAAGAAAAGTGAAGAGATTACCCCTCATGACAACAACCTCATCGGCGGTGTTGGTGGCATAAACACCCATTGTTTTTTCCACTATATAATTTTCTAAATCTTCAACTTTAAGATAATACGTATCTAAGGGTACCTCTTTCCATTTTATGCCATGCTCTTTTATATATTGTTGCTGACCCATAGCCGAGTTATAGGTCAAAACTAAAGGATGGACCATCAGGAAACTCTTTTGGCCCATATCAATAAGTTTTTGTATACCATCTTTGAGACTGTCGTAAGTTTCATCAGGCATGGGCCATATCAATTCACTGTAGGTAGGTATGTTTTCTTTCTGATATCTCAACATGTATTCCTTAGCGTCGTTGTATTTCAAATTTAAACGGCTCGTGGCTTTTTGAGTATCAGCATTCAAGCTCTGCATGGCGAATGTTACTCCTTTGAACAACCTTGTGCCGGCCCGGTCATCCATTTTGGCTATTTGGTAAATATTTTCACTGTTGGCTTTTGCCCAGGTGACGTCCCAGAATTTGGGATATCCTGTCTCTAGTTTTTTCTTTATAACGTATTCGGTGATATCTTTATCTCTTTTCAACATACCCCAATTGCTGTCACAGACTCCCACGTACTCTATCTTTCTATCGGACATCCAATCGATTTCTGCTTTGATCCTGGTCATGTCAAATTTTGTTATTTTATTCCAATAAGAGTCGCCGATGTCACAAAAAGCACATCGATACGGACATCCTCTCAATGTTTCATAAGTCACTTGCCACATTTTTTTTCCTGTTCTAGATTCCTCTTTGTGAATTATCCAATCATAGAATCCAGTCAGAATTGGACTGGGTATGGCTTCTATATTTTTGAACCTATCTGGTAGGTCACAGAGCGTACCGCCTTTCGGGAAGACCCGCGGTATACCATTATAGTCCTTGTTGTGGATTCTGTTCTTGAGAATTTTTCTGAAAGCTGGTTCTCCCTCGCCCATCACAGCCAAGTCAAACATAGGAAAATCCATGAAGAAATTTGTATTTCTTTTGTCAACGTTTGGGCCACCTACAACAACAAGGCAGTCTGGATAGACACGTTTGATTTCTTTAGCGAGCTCCTTGTTGTATTCCCAATTCCAGACGTAGCAACTCATTGCCACCATATCAGGTTTATGTTGCATTTGTCTAACATACTGCTTGGGGGCAATTTTTTCAATCAACACGTCTTTTACTTCCCAATTGGCCTTAACTTCGTCGTCGGCCTGCGCAAACATCCATTGATAACTTATGGCAAGTGGTAAAAAACTATTTGGCCCGTATTTGTCTACTGTCTGTACCAGGTATAGATTAAGCATTATGTAATTTTATCCATTGCTTTTTTGTAATGACATTTGTCTTGTGATCAATAATGCTGTCTTTGTCATTTTTGCTGGGACACATGGAACATATGGTTTGTGGCCTGCCAAAATTATTAATAAAAGATTGAATTTCTTTTTTTGTACTATCAGGACTTATGCCGTTGTAATCGGTATATCTCTTCCAGTCATTGGTTATCTTCTGATTGAAATCTTTAAGCACACGTTTCAGTAGAGCAATTGAACTACATTTATATATTCTTCCCTCATACAGCAACGGACATGTTTTTTGTATGCAGATTTCAAATGCTTGTTTTGGATTGTTATTGTGGGGTCTTACAGATCCAAATTTTCCACGGTAGGTCTTTATAAACTGAGTAGGTGAATTAATCTGGAATCTGGTGTTGTTCGGACCTATCCATCTGTTGATTCCATGCTCTGTTATCGGTTTCCATGTGTGTCTTCCAAAAACATAATCAACGGCATCTTTCGCGTATGGTTTATCCTCATGCAGTGTAAACTTGAAAACTGTATTTCCAACATCGACGCACCAATCCAACACTTCAGGTTTTTGTGAGAAATTGACAGCGTTTGAAGTGAATCTGATCTGACTGTTTGGCATCAGATTTCTGACACCGTAAATCCATTTCTCACATTCAGGGTTGAGTGTTGGTTCTCCTCCCATGATGCCAAAGTCAGGAATGTATAATTTTTCTAACCATTTTTCCAACCATTCCTTGCCTTTGTGCCATGGCACACTGCCCTTCATGTTGTAATCGCTATAATTAGTGCATCCTGAACAACTAAGGTTACAGGCGTAGGTAATCATGGTCTCAACGAAGGGCAAAATTATTTTTTTTCTGGATGTGTCGTTCATGGTGCGTGTATTTAAACAGAATTTTAGTTGGCTTTTTTTTTACCAAATAGGTCGCAAAAAAAAATATCAGTGTTATATTAATACTGTAAGATAAATAACTTTGAAGATTGCTTAGATAGGATCTTCAAAATAACTTGCTTAATAAGGAGGAAAACACATGACAAACAAAAATCTATCTATCTTTAATCAACTAAGACCGGTGACCGTTGGGTTCGACAACGTGTTCGATCACTTCGAGCGTATGTTCGATGACGATTCGTTCTTTAGACTGCCAACTGCCACCAACTTCCCACCATACAACATAGTCAAGACTGGTAAGAACACCTATGACGTGGAACTGGCACTGGCCGGGTTCTCAAAGGACGACATAGAGGTGCAGTACGAGGACAACATGTTGACAGTGAAATCCAAGACCAAGGAGGACAAATCCGAGGTGAAGGACGAGGATGGTGACGTTATCCACAGAGGCATATCCAAGAGGTACTTCTCTAAGACGTTCACGATCGCTGATGACGTGGAAGTCAAGGGCGCTGAGTTGAAGGACGGATTGTTGAGGGTTTCTTTGGAAAGAATAATTCCAGAGGGCAAAGCACCGAGAACAATCGAGATCAAGTAAGCAATAAGGATGGGTGGGGTGGTAAAACACCCCTCCACCAGTTGACTACAACTATTAATCTGCTACAATAAGGAATGACAGAAATGGCAACAGACATAAAAACTCTGACCAAGGAGAAGATCAAGTTAGATGAACCCGGTTTGTACGACGTGATATTCCTCAACGACAACATCACCACCATGGAGTTCGTTGTGAAAGTGCTCAAACAAATATTCGGCAAGACGCCGGAACAGGCACAGAACATCACCATGAGGATACACCAGGACGGACAGGGCATCGTGGGTTCATACACACACGAGGTCGCGGAACAGAAGGGCATCGAGGCCACGCTGGCCGCACGTCAGGAGAACTTCCCACTACAGGTCAAAGTCAAGAAACAGTAAAGATGCAACTCAAGGATTATGTGTTGGCCAACCAGAACGTTCGCCAGATGGTCAAGGATCGCATTCCCGGAGACACACAACTGGACATGTACTACGGCACACTGGATTACGCGACAGCGAGGTTCGACACAATACTGTTAAAACTGTCACAGGACAGATTGCTGGAACAGAAGCACCGTTTTGAATTACATGAGTGTTACGAGGCAATACAGTCATTCCACCGCAACGTGGTCAGGTACAAATTGTGGCCCAAACTGTTCAGGTACATCGTGGCCATAGTGCTACACGGCATAGGCACGCGGAGGATTCCAAAGATCAAAAGACTGCTCAAAACATTGGATAACTAGGTATATGCTGAACTGGTTATTCTGGCAGGTGCCCGCAGATTACATAGGCAGGTACGCCGTGACACTGTGGTTGGTGATGTTCGTAATCCCACCATTCCTGTTCGGCATCAAGTTCACGACAATGGGATTTTTACTAAACCTGGTCTGGTATGACATCGTATTCTATGGATGGTATCAGGTCAAGCAACAACTAGAAGGAGACGATAAATGAAAGCAGTGATATGGAGCAAACCGGCCTGTCCCTACTGTGACAAGTCAAAGGCCTTGATGAAGGCCAAGGGCATCAAGTACGAGGAGAAGAACATAGCGGAGGGCCACAAGATACAGGACCTGCTGGAACTGGTCCCTAACGCCAAGACCATGCCACAGATATGGCTGGATGATGAACACATCGGTGGATATTTCGAGTTGGAAAAAAAATTAAAATAATGAAACATATATGTGTGATGCCATGGATAGCCGTTGATCGGAACAGAAACAACGAAACTGGTAGGACCACACTTACACCTTGTTGTTTCTATGAACCTGAAGGTGAACACCGTGACATAGATTCCTACTGGAACAGCACTGAGATAATCAAACTAAGGGAGGATTTCCTAGCAGGCAAAAGACCCAAAGGGTGTAGACTGTGTTGGAAAGCGGAAGACAACGGGGTCAGAAGCATGAGACAAAGTGTCAATGAAGGAAGACTTGACCAGTATAAGCAAAGGATCACACAAACCAAAATGAATCTTCCTCCTACACAGATCAAATTCACTGTGGGCGAAGAGTGTAATCTCGCCTGTAGGATGTGCCTGCCTAACTTCAGCACAAAAGTCAAAAAAGTATGGGACATTATTGGTAGAAAACAAGACATGGAACTAGACACCATCCTAAACTCCCCTGATTACATCCTCAATAATAGAAAACAGGTCAGTTACATAGACATCATAGGGGGTGAACCATTCTATCACAAGAGAGCCAAAAATCTTCTCAGAGAACTGATATCCACAGGCGATAATGAACATATATCTCTTCACATAACGACCAACGCAACCAGGATAGACGTAGACACCATAGAACTAATAAAAAAGTTCAAAGATGTGGTCTTGAGTATCAGCATGGAAGGAGTGGGTGAGGTACAGGAATACATCAGGCCAGGCTGTAACTGGAACAAGTTAGTAGAGAACATCCAACTCCTGAAAAAAAATAATATTTCAATACAAGTGGTATCAACAATTAGTGTGCTAACATTGTTGAGATTGCCCGATCTGGAGTCCTGGTGCAATGACAATGGGATCTTCTGGGCGCAACCGGGCCTGGTCGACACACCGGCAGACCTGTCACCTCACAATCTTCCATATCAACTGCATGACCTTGTTCCGGAAAAATATAAAAAATACATACAACCTGAACAGACACACGATCCGGTGAACTTTATAAAACAACTGGACAAGTACTGGAAGACGGACGTAACCAAGGTAATGCCTGAGTGGAAGAGGGTTTTTGATAAACTGCACTGGAAGGAGAATCAAAGTTTAGAACAACTCAACGATGTTGCTAAAAAGTATGTCAATAATTGAGAAATACCAACAGATGAAATGGATCATCGCCAGGGCCGAATTAATCGATCCACGTCGAAGGGGTTCCCTGTCGTATCAAAGACCAAGATCTGCATCCACGATCGACATGCATGAAAGAGTTAGTGGACTACATCTGGGCATGAGATCTGTGATTCTGCCAGAGATCGCAGACTGGTTGGAAGAGATGAAGATAGATATGTATGCTGTCAATCATTTCGAAGACAAGTTACAAGGGTCATTGCTCCCTCAAATTGGAATGTATTGGGACGAATACGAATGTGAACCCATGTCAGCAACTGTCCACACAGTTCTACAATTCATGCATCAACACAGAAACAGGAATCCAGTGGTCGTGCGGAATGAATACTGGTATCATCAACAACTGGCACAAAGGATAATAAATGGTCCAGATGATCTCAACAAAGATGATCTCCTTATTCTGAGCGTGCCCTTTTACAGTAACTTCAGAAATCATTCACTTACAAATCAGTTACTATTGGCCTGTACTGAAATGAAAATTCCAGTGCTCTTGGATATCATATGGTTGCCACTGTCCAATCAAGATATCATGCTTGATCACACCGAGTGTGTACAGGTAGTGACACATAGCGTGTCCAAAACCCTGCCAACGGCGGGAATGAAAGGCGGTTTCGCCTTTTGGAAGAAACCGGTCAGCAAAGAGCAATCGATGTATCCCCTCGGCAACAAACTGATATTTCATATTGCGAAGAAATATCTAGAAGATTTTGGTTATTACCATGTAAGGGAGAGGTGTGTGCCTTATCAAAGAAAGTGGTGTGAACTTTTTGGACTTGATCTACACGACCTCTGTTACGTTGGTATCATACCAAAAGGACACTGGTTAGAATCAGAAAACCTGCACTCGCATGAGTTTGACATCAAAGATAAAGTGTTTAATCTAGTGCCTTACATAGAAAATGACCAAATCCTTACACAATATTTGAAAGACCAAGGGGTGTTGACAAATACCAAAATCTAATATACAATTAAAAGGTTAACATATAAAGGAGAAACCATATGGAACTTAAAGGAACAAAGACCTCGGAAAACCTAAGAGCGGCTTTCCAAGGCGAATCAGAGGCGAACAGGAGATACCTGTACTTCGCACAGAAGGCTGACATCGAGGGCGCCAATGAAGTGGCACAGGTGTTCAGATCAACAGCGGAAGGTGAGACAGGACACGCACACGGACATCTAGAGTACCTAGAGGAAGTGGGTGATCCAGCAACCGGAGAAGCCATGGGTAGCACGGAGCAGAATCTTGCTTCAGCGATCAAGGGCGAGATCCACGAGTACACCGACATGTATCCGGGCATGGCTAGGACGGCACGAGAAGAAGGATTCGACGAGATCGCAGATTGGTTCGAAACCCTAGCAAAGGCCGAGAAGTCACACGCGGGTAAATTCCAGAAGACACTGGACGCCTACAAGGCCGCATAATGACATACACTGTCAATGACAAGTGTATAATGTGCAAACACACCGATTGCGTAGAAGTATGTCCAGTGGACTGCTTCTACGAAGGTGAGAACATGCTGGTCATAAACCCAGACGAATGCATTGACTGTGGTGTGTGTGAGCCCGAATGTCCAGAGGACGCCATAAAGCCAGACACCGACGACGAGGGTCGTGCGTGGGTTGACTTCAACTCAAAATGGGCCACATCAGGATGGCCAGTACTAGCAACGAAAAAAGATTCGCTCGATCCGGATGGCAAACACCGAGACGAGCCAAACAAACTTGAAAAGTATTTCAAGGACAAATAATGAAGGAACACGATGAAAAAAGACAAGAAGAAATCAAAGTACCAGGCGAGGAGGGAGAAGGAGGCAGAGAGAGACAGCCAGTTCGATCCCAAGATACACGACCTGGGCAGACAGGGATATGGATTCCAGATGAAGCGGGGCTACAAGGCCTCGGACGAGGAACTGTCAGGCAAGAACCTGCCATTCAAGGTGGACAAGGACAAATGATAGTCGACCGGATACGACAGATGGGCGAGGACCTCGCCTTACTAGAAGGACACGATAGACTACAATATCTAGTGGACAAGGCCCGTGAAGTGGAACCATTGCCAGACGCTGTGAAGACCGAAGACAACAGAATACACGGTTGTGCCTCCAAACTGTGGATCATAGGTGGTGCGGACCACGCCAACAGGATGTCGTTCCGTGTGGACGCGGACGCGTTCATAACCAAGGGCACTGCCAAGTTAGTGACTGACATAGTCAACGGTAGCCACAGGAGCGAGGTGGCCAACCTGACTGTGGATAGTTTCACCGCACTGGGCATAAGGGAATTGTTGACCGCCCAAAGGCAGAACGGCCTGGGAGAATTGATCAACAGGATAATCAAGATCGCAAATGCTTAGAATCATACTCACACTACTACTGATTTCGTTCGCAGTGGAGGCCAATGATAAATGCGAATGGAACAACGAAACTCCTTGTTTGACCATAGCGAAAGGCAAGTTGGGGAACTCCAACCAACTGGGTGATAAAATCACACCCACATCAATAATCACCAAGTCAGACATGCAGGAACACAATCTAATAGACCTACCCAGTGTGTTGAACTTCACACAGGGCATGGACGTAACACAGTCAGGTCCGACTGGACAGCAGGGAACGATATTCCTGAGGGGGACAAACTCCAATCACACGCTGGTGCTGTTGAACGGCATTCCCATCAACGACTTCTCCACACCCACGGGTGCTTTTGACATTGGACCAGAATTCATGTTTGGTGTACAACAGGTGGAGGTGTACAAGGGCACCGCGGCCGCGCACTGGGGGGCTGACGCCATAGGAGGTGCCGTGAACCTCATCACCACGGTGGACTACGACAACAAGATCGCGGTGGGTGGATCCGGTGACGGCAGAACCATCAACGGCAATTATTACACAAGGTATGAGGACTGGAACATCAACATATCAGCGGGCGCACACGAGTCAGAGACACAATCAGCACTGGCGGGCGCCAGTGAGAAGGATGGTGTGGAGAACAAGACCGTTGGCATCAACATCAGCCGATGGTTCGACAACATACATTTCAGGACCAACCTCATGACACGTAACACCTTCGCGGACATTGACGGACACAACCTGGCCATACAGGATGGCAAGTGGTCGGACAACTCTTTCTATGCGCTACAGACCGGACTTGACCACGTGACCCAGAATGGCACAAACAGCCTTACACTCCACACCCATGCCTATGACAGGGACTACGATGACGCCAACTACGACAGCTCTACCTACATGTTGAGGGCACAACACCAGACCAAAACATGGGGGGTTGGCTTTGACTACAAGCATGACGAATCAACCACCAAGACGCAGTGGAGCGACAGCACAGGCAACCAACACAATCTAGGCTACTTCTTCAACGCGTCATACAACATATTCTCATACCATCACAGGTTTGACGAGGAACACGAGTCCTACAAGGTGGGATTCCTACAGCCACTCACGGACAGCCTGACGCTGAGGGGTAACCATGCCACTGGTTACAAGAATAAAACGACCTGGGGAGCGGAAGAGTTCAGTGACACACAGGAGATCAGCCTGGACTACAACCGTTTCACAACCACGTTCTTCCAGTCGGATGTTGGTGATCTCAACTCGGAAGGCATAGAGCTCAGTTATGGAGTCAAGGACTTCCGTGTGTTCGCCAGCCACCTCAACAGTAGAACCAATAACACTGTCAATGTCAGGAGACCTGAATGGAACCTTGGCTTGATGCACAACCTGGAACTGGAAGACGATTGGGCACTCACCACAAACTACAAGTTCAAGGGCGAGCACTTGGACATACACAACAGTGACTGGAGCAAGATATCCATGCCTGAGACACACCTATTGGATCTAACAGTCAGCCGGAACTGGTATGGCATAGATCTTGGAGTCACAATGACGAACCTACTGGATGAGCGATATGAATCGCCACACGGCTTTGGGCAGGATGGTCGTAGGCTACAGTTTGGGTTCAGGAGGAGTTTCTGATGGACATGCCTCCAGGATGGACACCACAACCAAACCCCACGGTGGATCCACACCTAAAGACTGACCTGTCAGACATAACCGAACATCCACCCACACAGGAACAGTTCATAGGACGAATAGCGGAGAAGTTGAAAGAAGTGTATGACCCAGAGATATCAGTGGACATCTACAACCTGGGCCTGGTGTACGACATCAAGGTTACGGAGTCACAGTGGGTACACGTGCTGATGAGTCTCACTTCAGCATTCTGTCCGGCCGCTGATGACATCATAAGAGATGTACAACAACAAGTTGAAAGCATACCAGGACTCAAGTGCAAGGTGAAAGTCACCATGCAACCTCAGTGGGGCCGTGACATGATCAATCCCGAGATACGCGATCTGATGGGCCTTTAACAAAAGTTTAATATTTCTGTAACACAGACCTGTCCATTGCCGTGTTTAAATAATAGCGTTTTATAACCAATGAAAACATCGAAACAAATCAACCAAAGGAAATAAATGAAAAAACTAGTACAAATTCTTTGTGCAGTAGTTTTATTTTCATCACTGGCCCAAGCGGCAGAACAATCAATCAAAGTTGTTGGCTCGTCAACAGTTTACCCTTTCACCACTGTGGTGGCAGAGAGGTTCGGTAAGGACAGCAAACACGGAACTCCGATTGTTGAGTCGACTGGTACAGGTGGTGGAATGAAATTATTCTGTGCAGGGATAGGAACAAACTCCCCTTCCGTAACCAACGCATCAAGGGCCATCAAGGACAAAGAGGCCAAGTTGTGTGAGAAGAACGGGGTGTCATTCATAGAATTCAAAGTGGGCAATGACGGCATCGCCTTCGCCAATTCCGTGGAAGGACCAAAAGTGAACGTGACCAAAGAACAACTGTGGCAGGCCATGGCGGACCTAGGTACGAGACCCAAGTTGTGGTCTGACATAGATCCAAGCCTACCGAGTTATGAGATCAAGATCATGACACCTCCCGCCACGAGCGGAACCAGAGATGCCTGGGTCGATCTCGTGATGAACAAAGGTTGTCCAAAAGAGATCAAGGACAAGGATAAAAAATCCTGTAGCATCCTGAGAGAGGACGGTGCGGTGATCGAGGTGGGTGAGAACGACACGCTGTTGATCAACAAACTGACCGCGGACAGAGAGATGTTCGCGATCTTTGGCTTCTCATACCTGGACGCCAGCAGGGACAAGATCCAAGCGGCACAGATCGAGGGCAAGACCATCAGCCTGGACACCATCCAGAGCTATGAGTATCCGATCGCGAGACCACTTTTCGTGTACTTCAAGAAAGAGCACATGGACGTGGTTCCTGGACTCAAGGGGTTCATGAAGGCCTACATCAGCAATAGAGCGATGGGCAAGAGGGGTTACCTCTCAGACCTTGGACTGGTGCCACTGGACGAGGCGACCTTCGAGGAGATGGTAAAGAGGACCAAACTCAAATAGTAGACATTGTTTCCAATACCTAGTATAATATATCAATATGAAACTAGGTATTGTGGGACATGGCTTCGTGGGCACGGCGGTGGATCATGGATTCACCCGAGACGTGCGCAAGTTCATAGTAGACCCCAAACACAACAGCACCAACACCATACAGGATCTGATAGCGTTCAGACCTGACGCCGTCTTCGTGGCTGTGCCAACACCACAGTTGGAGTCCGGAGAATGTAATACCACCATACTGGAAGATGTGATGCAACAATTGAACAACAGCAAGGGACTGCTGGTGATAGTAAAAAGCACAGTGCCCTCCTACAAGTTACAGAACATAAAGGAACAGTGTGTTGATATTAGGATAGTGTACAATCCAGAGTTCCTCACAGAGAAGAATTACATAGATGACTTTGTAAACCCACCCATGCACGTGTTTGGAGGCATCAACTCAGACACAGACGCGGTGGAGAAGTTGTACAAGGAGCACAGCGATTGTCGGGAATGCCCTGTGTTCAAGACGGATCTGGTCACAGCATCAATGGTCAAATACTGCATCAACAGTTTCCTCGCAACCAAGGTCACGTTCATGAACGAGATGTACGACGTGCTGAAGGCCGCGAGGGGCACTGACTGGAACACTTTCGCCAAGATCATACAGACTGATCCCAGGATCGGCAAGACACACCTCAAAGTGCCCGGCAACGACGGACAGCGTGGCTACGCGGGATCATGCTTCCCCAAGGACACGTCAGCGCTGGCCTACTTCGCCCGTGAGATCCTCAACACGCCGTTCACGCAGTTGGAGACCAGTGTGGAGATCAACGACAGGCTGAGGAAGACCAACCAGTCATAGCCACATAAATACTGGCATGAAACCGTGGTTCATCAAAGAAGCAGACATAATCAAGTTTCCAGAGCCTGAGAAGAAGGTCATAGAACTGCCAAACGTGCAGAGCTATCCGGACTTCCTCACAGGTGTCAAGGACCTACACAGTAGACGTGACCGGGGTGAGCTATCACAGGACAGCCATGACAAACTGTACGCGGATCTGATCCAAAGGTTCATGCGTAAGGAGAGCTTCGAGAACCCATGGTTCCTGAGAGAGGCACCAGGAGACATGAAGGGAATAATGAGCATCATACAGCAGAGGCTCAATGATCCCAACATAGACACGGAGACATTAGAAAAGGTTTTGTTCGCACTGGAGGGCGGTGGACTGACCAAAAGATTACAGAACGTGCTGGAAAATGACCCAGACGCCAAGAGAATCCTGGAAAAGGTCACGGAGACCATACTGAGTGCCAAGGGCACCACAGAAGAGATCAATCAATTCATCAAACAGTATCCAAAAGGACTGGTCAACACAGACGCCATCACATCACCGGGAGCCAAGAGCTGGTCGGACATATTCGTTGGATATGACGGCAACAACTTCATCAGCAGGGTGGTGGACAGACTGTATGCTCTCAAGAACCAGGGCATAGGACCAGGCGAGGTGTGCCTGTCAGTGCTGAGCCCACAGATATTCCACAGTGGTTCCAAGCCGGGCGCTGGAGACATATTCATAGAGGGCAAGGGACACTACGAGATAAAAGCCAGCGTGGCCAAACCGGGTAGACTTTTCGATGGCAGGAAGGCCAACGTGGACATGAACACCATACAGAACATAAGGGATCAACTAAAGATAGAGAAGACCCGTGTGAACATCAAAGACCTCATAGCGGCCAACCCCAACCAACAGCAGGTGACGGCACTGGCCAAGGCCATATTCAGGCACGTGGACAACCCAGCGGGATTCGTCAACGCTGTGATGAAGAAGGATGAAGCGGCGGCCAAACTGGAACACACTAAACTGGCCTACGTGAACTACCAGAACATGACCCGTAAGGGCGAGGACACGTTCGTGGGCATAATATTCATGAGTGGTGCCAAGAAATGGTCCAATGTGGTCACAAACATCGATGAGTTGACACAGAACCTGGCGGTCAGCACAATCTACGTGATATCACCAGACCAAGCGGATCTATTCCCACAGACCACTTTCAAGTTCTAAAATCACTACACTTTATCTCTAAAATAATTTAAAATAAGTATTTGCATGATCGACACACAGGGCAAACTGCTCGTGGCACCCCCCAACATGCCGGACTGGCGCTTCCAGAAATCCGTGGTGTACATCTGGCGACATGATGTCTCGGGCGCGGCGGGTGTGATAATCAACAAGCGATGTGACAAGCCCACCTTCGAACACATCTGTACCGAGGGCGGTGTGGACAGGAATCTACAGGTGGACCCACCCGTGTACTACGGTGGACCCGTGCTCAACAACCTAGTGGGTGTGCTTCACAGCTCAGAGTACCGACTGGGATCAACCAACGTGCTCAACGACTCGGACGTGGCCTACACCCTGGATCGCAAGATCCTGGAGGACATCGCCATGGGCGCTGGTCCCTTGAACAAGATGATCATGCTGGGCATGGCCAACTGGGACACCGGACAGTTGGAGGAGGAGATCGAGCATCCACGCAACCCCGCACAGAGTTGGTTGCTGTTGGACTATGACGAGAAACTGGTGTTCGGACAGGATCCCAGCACGAAACCGTCAGAGATATGGGAGGAGTGCGTGAGCCTCGCCGTCAGGAACAAGACCTCGGAGATAACAAGTAAAATTTTCAAAGACTAGATACGGCCCGGACAGTGGCTGACCATGTGGTGCCACAGCAGGTCATAGTCCCAGTCGAAGTCGTGCACCTGTTTTAGGTACTGCTTCTGCAACGGGTACGTGGGACCTTCCATCTCCTGCACACAACTGAATTTTATGTCGTTCTGGTCCTGCACGTAGTGTATGATCTCGTGTAGCAACACCGAGAGATCCCATGGCCTGCGCCTGTCCCAGGTGTCCGGCAGTATGATGGTGTCCCGCTTGGTGTCGTAGAAAGCGTGTAGATCACCGTGCTTCTCGGAGCCCTGGTAGTACATCTGCTCCATCTGTGCCTGTGGCAGGAACAGCACCTGGGGTATGTCCATATCGACGTTGAAGTCACTGTTGGCGCCCAGCCATATCAGCAGGGCCGTGATGATCTCTTTCATTATCAGCAAATATTTAAAGTGTGGTGTCAGGGAGTTATGTGTGCGTTTATCACCAACACTGGAATCTGTTAAATATGAGTATATAGACCTGGAGGGGTCGGTGAGCGTATGATTAGACAGACATTGTTAGCACTATTCGTGTGTACGGCGGTATCAGCCAGCGAGCTGATGCACGAGTTCAAGAACCCTTCATTCTCCGGCAACGGCTACAGCAATCACGTGCTGGCCATGGAGCAACTGAGGTACCAGCGTGAGAAGGAGATCCAGGAGAAGAAGGATGCGGCCGCGGCCAAACTGGCGCGTGAGCTGGAACAGACCACGCTCAACAAGTTCCTCAACAACGTGGAATCACGTATCTACGCACAGCTCTCCAAACAGTTGGTGGACAACATGTTCACGGACGACGGGTCAACTTCGGGCACGGCATCCATAGAGGGCGCCACCATATACTGGGTCAAGGACACGTCAGCGGACACCATATCGATCACGGTGACCGAGGAGGACGGTAGCGTCACTGACATAACGGTGCCACTGACGGGATTTGGATTCTAGATGAAGAAATTTTTTTACATGACCATCGCGGCGCTGATGGCACTCATGGTGTCAGGATGTGCGCCCACGATCAAGAACGTCAAGTGGGATGACCCAGAGGTGGCGGGATCACACATGGCCAAGCAGTTGAAGGACCTGCCGGAACTGGATGGACCCATCATAACCATAGCGGTGTACAGTTTCGACGACAAGACCGGACAGAGGAAGCCCAACGCCAACTTCTCACAGTTGAGCAGTGCTGTTTCACAGGGCTCGGAGGTGTGGGTAATCGACGCGCTGAAACGTGCCAGTGGCGGCAAGTGGTTCAAGGTTGTGGAGAGGATAGGCTTAGAGAATTTGGTCAAGGAGCGACAGTTGATAAGATCAACACGTGAGGTGTACGACGGTGACAAGCAACCCAGCCTCAAGCCCATGCTGTTCGCGGGACTGATAGTCGAGGGCGGAGTCGTGGGGTATGACAGCAACATCGAGACCGGTGGTGCTGGGGCCAGGTACCTGGGCATAGGCGTCACCAAGCAGTACAGGGTGGACCAGGTCACGGTGGCCATGAGGATAGTGTCGGTGCAGACCGGCGAGGTGTTGCTGAGCGTGGCGGTGGAGAAGCGGATCGCCAGTTACAGGACCAGCGCGGACCTGTTCAGGTTCGTGGACCTTGGCACAGTGAGCCAGGAGGCGGAGATAGGCAACTCCCTGAATGAGCCAGTCAATTACGCGGTGAGAGCCGCAATAGAATCTTCAGTGGTGGAGATCATAACCAAGGGCGAGCGACAGGGCCTTTGGAAGTTCAAGCAACCTGTCCAACTACACGAGGAGAAGAGCGAAAATGAAGACAACGATTAAATCGATCCTGCTGTGGATCATGCTGTCTGTGCCAGTGATGGCCAATGACATCTACGTGACGCAGTCGGGGGACAACCTAGACCTAGACATCACACAGGACGGTCAGAACAACCAAGCGGGTAACTCCACGACGGCGATGAGCCTGACTGGTGACACCATGACGTTCTCGATCAGCCAGGTGGGGGATGCCAACGTGATCGAGGCACTGATCAACGGAACAACCTACACAGGTAACATCAACCTCACGGGTGGATCCAACACGGTGGACCTAGACTGTGCGGCCACGAACTGTGACACTGTATCAATGAGCATAGACGTCACGGGCGATTCCGCGGACATCACTGTGGACCTTGGTTCAACAGCAGACAGTTCGGACTACGTGGGCACCATCGACATCACATCCAACGCGTCAGAGACTTTCACATTAACAGTGAATGCGGCGGCGGCGGATGCTGACATCGACATATCCAACGCATCTGGGCTGACAGGTAACACCAGCAGTTACACGCAGACCGGCGATGGGGACAGTGCTGGACACTCACTTGTACACAGCCACACAGGAGACGGTGGTGTGATCAACATGAGCCAGTCAGGTATCTACGACAACAAGATCGACGTCACAACATCAGGCGACAACGCGGCCATAGACATAACACAGTCAGACTAACATGCGTTGGCTGACATTCATAGCATTCTGGTGCCTTGTTTCAGCGACCGCATCCGCACGGATCGGAGACGTTGAGCAACAGATTGGTGACACCGTGATCGAGCGACAGTCAGGGGACACGCTCACCTCCACTACAGGCCTCGAGATTGAGAGCTACGACACGGTGAAGACCCAGCAGGGCAGGACCTCCATAATATTCGTGGACGACACCAGGGTGGATGTCACTGAGAACTCCAAACTGGTCATAGACGAGTTCATATACGATCCCAACACCAAGACGGGCGCACTTTCACTGAAGACCGGCATCGGCACAGTGCGATACGCGTCGGGACAGATAGCCAAGAACTCCAGACAGAACATAAAGATATCAACACCCACGGCGGTGATAGCGGTCAGGGGCACTGACTTCTCCATGACCGTGGACGAGACCGGATCCA
>Ga0208767_1001067_pt1 | contig 21947 bp, 17 predicted proteins | sample VirMetDEL_Mar_21_FD_184514 | JGI IMG/M metagenome (GOLD analysis project Ga0208767, IMG submission 184514) | Aqueous microbial communities from the Delaware River and Bay under freshwater to marine salinity gradient to study organic matter... | ecosystem: Environmental > Aquatic > Marine >... | reverse complement strand
CCAATGGTATTTGAATAAACTAATAGAGGTGGTTGATGATAGTTAAGGTATTTCTTACATTAGAGATTGACGAAGAAGAGTACCCTGTTCCTGTGGACGGTTTCATTGACCCAGAAATAGAGGACACATTACATGATTACATTCACGATGTGGATGGCATCAAGATTAGAAACATGAAAATAATTACACAGGAGTAGGCATGAACAATTATTTACCAACAGACTACCAAGCATTTATACATACCTCTCGTTATGCTAGGTGGTTAGAGAAAGAACAAAGACGAGAGAGTTGGAGCGAGACAGTAGAACGTTACATGGATAACGTTGTACGTAAGATTGCAGGTGACGATAGTTATATAAATCAAATACGTGATGCTATACTTAGCTTAGACGTAATGCCTAGCATGAGAGCAATGATGACAGCAGGTGCAGCAGCAGACCGTGATAACATCTGTATGTACAACTGCTCATACCTTCACGTAGACCATCCCCACGCCTTTGATGAAGCAATGTTCATTCTCCTCTGTGGCACTGGCGTTGGTTTCAGCGTAGAGCGTCAGTTCATTAGCAAGCTTCCCGAAGTGCCTGAACTGTTCAATAGTGATACTACCATTGTGGTAAAGGACAGCAAGGAAGGATGGGCTAAGTCTTATCGTCAATTGTTGGCTCTTCTATGGGCAGGTGAGATTCCACAGTGGGATGTTACTAGAGTACGTCCTGCAGGTTCTAGACTAAAAACATTTGGTGGCAGAGCTAGTGGACCTGCACCGTTGGTTGATCTGTTTAACTTTACGGTAGCAACATTTAAAAATGCACAAGGCAGACAGCTTACGTCACTAGAGTGTCACGACATTATGTGTTTCATAGGACAGATAGTTGTCGTAGGTGGTGTCAGACGTAGTGCCATGATTAGTTTGTCTAACCTTAGTGATGATCGTATGCGTCATGCTAAGTCAGGACAGTGGTGGAATGAAGCTGCACACAGGGCGTTAGCTAACAACAGTGTGTCGTATACAGAAAAGCCAGATTCAGAAACGTTTATGCGTGAGTGGTTGGCATTAGTAGAAAGTAAATCAGGTGAGAGGGGGATATTTAATCGTGAAGCATCTAAGAAACAAGCTGCAAAATATGGTAGGCGTGATCCTGACCACGAGTTCGGTACTAATCCTTGTTCCGAAATCATATTACGATCAGGTCAAGTCTGCAATCTTACTGAGGTGGTTGTACGTGCAACTGACAGTCTGGAAGATTTGGAACGTAAAGTACGACTGGCTACAATTCTTGGAACTATACAGTCTACATACACCAAGTTTCCATACCTGCGAAAAGTGTGGCAGCGAAATACAGAAGAAGAGCGTCTGCTCGGTGTGTCACTCACAGGGGTAATGGACAACCCATTAATGACAACAAAGAACAAGGGATTGGACAAGACACTTGAACACTTACGTAAAATTGCTGTTACTACTAATGCTCTGTGGGCTGACCGTCTTGGTATTAATCATAGCACAGCTATTTCGTGCAATAAACCTAGCGGAACTGTATCACAACTCGTGGACTCAGCCAGTGGGATACATGCACGTCATAACGAGTATTACATTAGAACCGTTAGGGGAGATAACAATGACCCCCTTACAACCATGATGAAAGACCAAGGCATACCTGCTGAACCATGTGTGTTTAATCCTGAGACTACTACAGTGTTTAGTTTCCCGATGAAAGCACCGCACAAAGCTGTTACTCGTAATGACATGACAGCAGTTGAGCAGCTAGAGACATGGTTGATGTATCAACGGCATTGGTGTGAGCATAAACCTAGCGTGACCTGTACAGTGCGTGACGATGAATGGCTAGAGGTAGGTGCATTTGTGTATAAACATTTTGATGAGATGTCAGGTGTGTCATTTCTACCACACTCTGATCATACTTATCAGCAAGCACCATATCAGGATTGCACTAAGGAAGAATATCAGGCATTACTAAAGCAGATGCCAAAGGCTATTGATTGGTCTGTGTTATCTGAGTATGAAAAAGAGGACAGCACTAAGTCAAGTCAAACATTTGCTTGCACTGGTGATGTCTGTGAAGTTGTGGACATTGGAGCATAAAGGAGAAGCGTATGTTAGAACCAATTAAAGGATCATATTATAGAAAATTTCAACCTCAGTCTTATAATGAGAATGATAGTAAAGGTAAGATAACGATAACAAACTATCTAGAAAGTATTGGACACACTATTCTTGATACGAAAGAAGATTATTCTTTTGATATAAAAAGCGAGAAGAATGGGTGCATGTACTACAGTGAGGTAGAGATGAAGAACCAATGGACAGGTGATTGGAATCCTAGTTGGGCTGACATACGCATACCCTATAGAAAACACAGACTCATAAATAAATATACACAGCTACAAGGTGACAAAACATTTTGTAACTTTTATATTATACGTAGAGACTGTCAGAAAGCTTGGAGAATAAAGGACTACCAACTTACCAAAGAATGTGCAAAGGAGATATGGCTATCTAACGCAGGACGTTATGAGCACTTCTTTCACATACCATATCAAGAAGCAGAATTAGTAAACTTAGTATAAGGAGATTGCATATGAAACATTTAACTCGCAAACAACGTGGCCTTGGCAAGTATGATGCACCGTTAAAATTTCAACACGAGAAAGGTTACAACGACTTTAAACATGGGCGAGTGTTTAATCCATTCCATAAAGATACTATGCAGCATCGGGAATGGCTACGTGGGTTTAATAAAGCCTACTTTGAGCAACTAAAAAGGGTAAAGGGGAATGAACTTAAAGCAAGAGGCAGAGCAGTTTCTGAAGGACAAGTACGACATGGTTGATTTTAATTCATATCAAAGGTCAGCCGTTACTACAGCAATCTATCCTAATCAACATAAGATTACCTATCCTGCACTGGGCATGGCAGGTGAGGCAGGTGAGGTAGCCAACAAGGTAAAGAAACTTATTCGTGATGGGCCAGATAAAAGACCTGACACATGGCGAGAGGACATAGCCAGTGAGATAGGAGATGTACTGTGGTACTGCGCTGCACTGGCTGACGATCTTAACTTAACGTTAGGTATGATAGCCTCACAGAACTTAGCCAAGCTACAGAAACGTAAAGCCAAGGGAACAATAGGTGGAAGTGGAGACACTAGGTAAAAAAAGAGGGGGCCGTTTGCCCCCTTTGTTTTGTTATAATCTTTCTTGAAGAAATGTAGCTATCTGAGTTAGTGTTTCTAAAACCATCGTAGATTTTTCTTCATCTTCTCCTGTTATCTCTGGGTACTCTCCAAACCTAGCTTCATATTCCTGTACTGCCAGTTTTTGAAAATTAGACTTTAACTTACGAAACTCCATAACAGCCATTACATAAGGAGTTGTCTGAGAATAACCAGTATCTTTTAATAAAGCTTTTACCTCTTTGACTTGCCCTTCTACAAATGCCCTTACATAATTATTTGTAAATTTATCTTCAGATATTTTTCTTCTATATAGGTCTGGGTTTTCCATAGGAGTTCCGTCTGGAAGCAAACCATTTTTATAACCTTCTCTTATACTTTCCTCAAACGCTTTGGCAGCTTCTGTTATCATGGGAAGCTGTTCCAATAAAATAGAGTTTTCAAAATTTTCTATGGATGGTACTTTACTTTTGCTCTGCAAATCATAGCTGTCAAAACCCATTGCCTTTAGGTACTCTGCGTACTCAGCGTCAGCAGTTCTTTGACCTAAACCAAATAGTAATCTTTGCATAGGTCTTACACGTCTGGACTCAGGATCAAATATATCTACCCTGCTAGGTACATCAGACTGTTCAACAGGTTCTTCTGGTGAACCAAGAAAATTTAATATACCAAACCTGTCTCTTTCTCTTAGGTCTGGTCCTCTATTAATACCCCTGTTATCTATGGCATATCTTTTAGCAGTTTTAAGGAATGTTTCAAATCCACCAAGACTAGGATCAGGTCTATAATCTAGGTAATCCAAAGAACGAGAACCACCTGCTCTTTGAGCTTCAATTGCTTGTCCAAATGGAACTGCCCATGTACCTAAATATTCTCCTAATGCTCTACCTGCTGCTCTGGCTACATTTTCTCGTGCCATAACATCTGAACTTCCATCTATTATATTAGCTACCTCATCTAGAATAACGTGACCTGAACCTCTTCTAAAGTTTGACCCAGTAAAGGTTTCTATAAACTCACGTGCATCAAAGAAATCACTGAACGTTCCTTTTTCTAGTTGTTTTGTAGCCTCTCCTAAGTACATGTATTGTGATAGAGGAAACTGAGGTTTAATATCCAGTACTACCCTAGTACCATCTTCTTCAGTTCCTGTATATACCTCATTAAAACTAGCAGGTACATCTCCTGCAAATCCCGACCTATATTGATACGCTGCACCTATGGTAGCCACAGACATAAGAGCATCAGACATTGCTTGTTGTAGTGACTCTGGGTCTTCTTCATCCTCTGTTAATACACTAAGTGCAGCTAACCCTGTACCACCACCACCTAATACTCCTACAGCATTACGGCTAATACGTTGTCTATCTTTTGTTGTAAGTGCTCCTCTGTACCTTTGATCTACCAACCCCATCATTTTTCTTGTAAGTGGTATTAAAGCACCACCTGCGTATTGACCCATGAGTTCCATAGAGTTAAACATAAATCTAGGAAAAGGTATAGCTACAGTTAAACCATTACGTGTTATAAAGCTAGATATGTTTCTGAACAGAGGAACGTCTGGTGTCTTTGCATAGGTAACGTCTAATGATTTTGTTACTGACTCGTCAATTAAGTCAATAAAACTTCTAGCATTATCAGGTTTTACATCAGATGCATCATTCATTAATGATCTTAATTTACCCTGTTGTAAAGCGTCCAACAAATCTAAATCATACTCACGTTTTACTAGTCTTTCTAACTCACCTAAAAATGTAGCACGTCTTACTAAAAATTCTTGCCAACGGTTAGGCATATTCAATGCTTGCACAACGTCTTCAGTTTCACTTAGTATTTTATCTACTATAGTGCCACTTCCTCTGCCTTGAGCCATTTGAATTTCGTTAAGGTTATCAAACATCCTGCTAAATTGTGAGTCAAACTCTGGTCTATCTAGTATTAAATCTACAAACCCTGCTACTTCATCTGGTCTACCATTAAACATATATTTGTGTACATTGAAACTATCTTTCCAGTTTTGTGGGCTTATCAAAGCTGTAGCACCTGCACCATAGCCTTTGTTAGATACGTTCCATAGTGCAGTGTCAAACACATTTGCTAGAGATTCCAGAGGACTACGGACAACAGCAGACTCTAAGTTACGTGCAGCAGTAGCAAGTTGTGAGACAAGCAATCCTCTTCTTATACCCTCTAGTCTTACAACAAACTTACGGAAATCTCCTTGTGCCTCTGCCATTGCCTTTACTATAGCATCATCTTTCTCAGACAAAGGACGTACACGTTTAATACGTGACAGTCTCTCTAGAACTCTACCTGCGTCAGACCCAGACCCAACTACAGACAAGACGTAGTCCTCAAATGATAGACCATACTTATCTAAATCGTCTATTAAATCTTGACCGTCAAGCTCAATGTCTTTTGAAACTGTTAGTCTAAATAAATTGTCTATGACTGTATCCGACTCATCCCAATCGTTTTTAAATTTTCTTTTGTAGTCACTTGCTATGGCTACTATACCATCCAACTTTTCTGGTTTTAATATAGGTATGGTTATTTCGTCACCACCAACTGCAAGCTCTGCAAACTCACTCATTCTAATATCTGCTGAACCAGTGGCTACCTGTTTTCTACTTGTTCTCTCAGCGTCAGCAATTCGTTGTGTAGTTTGTTTACCTACCTCTCTTGCTTTCTTTGTGTCTAGCACAAGCACACCATCAACTACTTTTGATATACTTACCTCTTCACCTGCCCTGTCACTTAGCTTCTTTTCAGTTTGCAGTATCATGTCTTCCATCATGTCAGCATTTTCTGCTGCTACTTGTGCCGCTAAGTTTTGTTTGTCTGCTGTAGCTTCACGTGTTGCCATCTCTGCACGTTCAGGACTCATACGCTCTGCACGTTTTAATTGCTTCTGTTCTTTCTTATATGTTTTAGCAAGTCCTGCTGCTGCACGTTTTGGTGCTAATGAATATGCAACATTTATAGCTGACGTAACTCTACCCAATGCAGGTATTGTTTCACTGAACTCAAAAAATGCACCCATATTACCTGCTATTCTATTTGCTAACTCTTCTTCATTCCTAGCAGCACCAAGTCTACCACTCATAGCTTTATTTAGACCTTTATAAAGAAACCTTCCGAACATAGGTATATAACCTTCACCCTGATCATTTAAAATTGTAAGACCTTCTTCAATACCATCTACTGTACCACTAGTTATATAAGACATAGCCCTACCTACATTTAATAGTGTTCGCATGTTGTCTGCGTCACCATCTACTTTGTTTGCTATCCATATATCTAACGCACCGTATGCTTGATACCCACTTTTAAAATCTTCACGCATTTGTTCGGCTGTATTTGTACCTATCTGAGCCATGAACTTATCGTCTTCTCTTTTACCTTCCTCTTTAGATATTCCATACTCATCCATAAATTCTTGGTCTGACATATTTTCTATATCGTTAGCCATCTCGTAGATAGTGTCAAATAAATCTTCCGATTTCTCTACACGAGTTGTTGATAGCATTTGATCTGTTTGATCCTCAACGGTAGGCTGTATATTTTCTAGAACTTCTTCACGAGCTTCAGCAGGTGCAAGCTGTAATGCCAACGCCTGATCTTCTGTTGTTTCTTTGGGTATAACTAAAGGCTCTATAACTCTTTTTTGAGTAGGCTGATCCTGTATAACTGGACTAGGATTTACAGACTCAACTTCTTTTGACCGTATTAAATCTAATAAACTATTCTGTTCTACTTTAGGTTCTGGTTTTTCAATGTCAATAAGGGGAACAGATGCCTCTGAACCCCTTTCTTTTGACCGTATTAAATCTAATAAATTTTGTTGCTCTGCCATACTAGTTTATACCTACGACTATGTCATCACCTTCTATACCTGTGTATACAAATATCTGCAGTTGACCGTTAGTATCTGTGTACTGAACTACATCTCCTGCTTTGTACTCTCCTTTTAATATATTTTCCATAAACTCTGTATCGCTTGACGCTACCTTAACAGCCGTTTGCATTTTTGGATTTTTAGCATACGAGTTAGATTGATTTAACGCATACTGTTTTAATTCTTCCATAGCTTCTTGTCGCTTGTACGCAATTTTATCTGTCATCAAAGCGTCATTTAAATTTCCATACGTACCTTGTAGTTCATTTACTGTTTGCAGTAGGGCAACACCATATCTACCCTCATCACCTGACATTCTTTTTTCAAGACCAGTTTTAAAGTCTACCTGTATTTTTAACTTACTCATTTTTCTGCGTTGTACTGAGTTTACTACAGGCTCAATTGTATTCACATCAAAAGAAGGTGTAACTGTACCGTCCTTTTTTAACTCTGCCTGTTTTAATTCAGACAGGTCTTTTAAATACTGTTGTCTTTTTTCTTCTAAACTAGCCCATTCTTTTGAGGACGGATCAAGTAATGCTTGCTCTTGACTTACTCTAGCTATTGCTGCGCCATAAGAACCGTCAACCTCTTTTGGTTTTTCATAAAGGTCAGCCATCATTTCAGGATCAAAACCTGCAACACCAGTAGATACCTTTTTAGCTGTACCTGTTATACCTTCTATCTCACTTTCTAAAGCGTCCATGTTTTCTGGTGAATTATCTGCAAGTTTGTAGTAAGTATTAACATCACCACCAACCTGACTAACTTTTTCAGCTACAGCTAATGATCTTTCAACTGCATAGTCACCTGACATTGCAATTTGTGAAGCACGTGCATCATCATACCCTGCAAACTTTAATGACTTTATTTTATTTTGAAGTTCTAAATCTTTTAGCCTTCGTTCTTTTTCTATTTCATTACTACTAAGTATGTTTTGTTTTTCTCTAAACAAGCCTAGCTGTTGATCATACGCTTCATCTGCCTCAATGTCAGAGACTATCTGACGTGACATACCACCAATAAATGCACCAAGATTAAAACCCATTATACCGTTCTCCTAGACATCAACCCACCTGTAGGTTCTTCTACTATTTCTTCTTCAGGCTCTTCTTCAGGTTCACCTTCTTTAGCCTTTAATTTTTTAAGAGCTAGTTTAACTGCAACACCAGAAGGACTATCGTCTACCTCTACATTAGTTCCCATATTAAACTTTACACCTCGTTCTTCTGCAAGATATGCAAGCATTTCCATAATCACAGGCATCACCAATATACCTACATCTAAACTGTGTTTGCCCTGCATGACTGCGCCTTGCTGTAAAGAGTTAGCAATTGTAGTCAAAGGTAAACCCATTTCTATTACATCCATTAATTCATTCTGTAATGTAGGTTCAGTTAGTCTGGGTACATAAAACTCTAGTGCTTCTTCCACAGTAGAATACTGAGGAGGTTGTTCCCAAGGCCATCCACCTACCTCTGAAGTAAGAGACTGACCTGCAATCGGTGCATCTATTAATACTTCTGGTAAATCAGCCATCTTTCAATCCTTGTCTTGCTTTGCGTAGTTCCGCAACATACATAGCCACCCTCTTACGTGGTTCTAAATTTTTAGTGTCTGTATTTTCAGAAACATCTCTAGCTAACAACCCCCCACCTTTAGGAGCAGATTTTGCTTTAGACATTTCTAAGTTTTTATATGCTACTTTTGCTACGTTCATTTTATTTCCTTAATAATTAAAATAGACCACCTAAAAACGATCCAGATAAATCTGTGGTCAGTATCTTACCAATTAAACTACCAAAGCCACTTGAAAATTCTGCATCTGCTTTAAAGTTTGCAATTTCTTTTTCAGTGTCTGCTTGCAGTTGAGCTATAGCAATTCTTGCGTATCTATCACGCTCATTATCCGCAGATGTCCATGCCCAATGCATATTATCTTTATAAAACTGCCACAGATTATTATAAGCTTGTTGTGAATATCCTAATAGTGACTGTGCATTTATTTCATTAGCACGATTTACGGCTGCTGTATCTGCTGTAGCTATTTGTCTACGCCATTGAGCATTAGCTTGATCAACCACTAATCTATTGGTAGCATTAAACTGATCACGCTGATTATTTATTTCAGCATTAAATCTTTCAATAACATTAACCTGACCTGCATTAAACTGTGCCTGTGCATTTGCCTGTGATGCATTAAACTGAGCAGTCTGGTTTTGCATCTGCGCAAAGAACTGATCGGTTTGGTTTTGTGACGTTGCATTAAATTGCTGTGCAGCGTTAAGTGCGGCCTGATCTGTAAACAAAGACTGTATACGTTGTTGAGCCTTAAACAATTCTGTAGACTGTTTGTTATTTAAATTAGTTAGATCAGCCTGTAAAAAGTTCTGTGCATTTTGTACAGCAGCTTGTTGTCTATTGTTTAGATTAGCCATGTCCATGTTAGCTAATGCAGCAGCTTCTGCCATTACTCTAGCCTGTGAGTTAGACAGGTTAGTGAGGTTCATGGTGTTTGCTATACGAGAGTTCTCTAATGCTACTTGTTGCTCTGCTGTAAAGTTTTGATTTGCAATGTCACCAATACGTGCTGAGTTAGCTACACGTGCCTGAAAGCCTTGATCAAACTCTTGACCTAAGAACTGTGCTCTTTGTTGTGCAGCAAGTATAGCACGTTGTTGTCTGTTTGACAAGTTCTGTTGTTCAAACTGTGCAGTTACCTGTGCGTCCATTTGTGCTATAGGTAATGCAGCTTCCATAGCTGCCTGTATAATAGCCTGACCTGCCAAGCTAGATGCACCTAATCCACGTGCAGCCATTGTAGCTGTAGCGGCTCTCATTGATCCTGCTGCCCATGCAGGTGTATTACCACCCTCAAATTGAGCCATCAACCCTTCTAGTTGCCCTTGTACAGTAGCTTGCTTAGTAGGTGTAGCAGTTGCAGCCTGTATTTCTTCATTAAATTTAGCTGCAGTCTCCGCATTAGCTACACCAGATATAAGCTCACCGTCCTGTATCTGTCTTTGTACAGGATTGTTCATTAATATACCTGTACCTTGAGCAGCTTCTACATTAGATACAGATGTACCCACATTTTGTGCAGCATTTATTTGAGCTATCTGACTTAACTGTGCAGCTTGTGTTTGATTTGCTGTTGCAGCTATTGCACCTGAAGCCTCTATTGGAGACATCATTGTAGTTGGTGTTTGTGTTGGCAAGAAAGCTTGCTCAGTGGAGGCAAGACCTGTAGGTAGTGCTAGTGAACCTGCTACCTGACCAGAATAAGGTGATACAATTTGACCTGCTTCAAGTTGTGTACCAACAGGAACTACAGTTGCACCTGTAGGTAATCCTGGGGTCTTAGCTAATGTTGCCTGTACTTGAGTAATATCTTGCCCAGTAAAACTAGGTTGTTGTGGAATAAACTGTTGATTAAGAGCACGAGGATCGTACTGTTGCAGTGATACTGTTGTTGCATTACCAGTATTAACTGCACCTGTAACATCTACACCGCTTTGTGCTTTTAGAACTGCTCCACCTTCAGCCATTTGTTTAGCTGTCTCAGTGTACTTGTCCATCTCTTCTTTTTTCTCAGGATTTTCTTCTAAGAACTTATCAAACTCTTCCATGTCACCTGTATAGCCAAGGCTTTGTGCAATACGTTCTTCTGCCTCTGGTTTAAATCCACCAAACTTTTTACCTGAAGGTCTAGGTAACTCAGGTACAATACCACCCTGCGCCATATTAAACTGGGGAGTATAGCCAGTTACAGGCGTAACTGTAGGCGCAGGTGTTGTATTAACTTGTGGCACAAATGGTGTTTGATTTGCAGGTTGTTGTCCTACAGGATAAAAACCAGAAGGAATTGGTGTTTGGGGTTTACCATTTACAAATGTTATACTTGTTGTCATACCTGCATTATTACGATACATGCGTACATCATATTGTGGTGTAGCAGTTGCTTGTTGTTGTTGTTGAGGGGCTGTACTACCTACAGTGTATTGTTGACTTGGTGTAGCTGTCATCATACCTGTACCTGCAGGTTTAGTAAATGTTCCTGTCATGGGTGTTATTGTAGGTAAACCTGTTTGAGTTGTACCCATTGTATTAGGTAAATAACCTGATCCAGTATAACCTTGTGGTAACGAATAAGACACAGTTTGAGGTAAAGTTTGTTGTGTCATATCTGCTGTAACTACATTAGAAGTACCTGCAATATTTTCTGCACCTGTTTGTCCTGTTACTTGCGTTCCTGTTGTACCTACCTGTGTAGTTTCTGTTCCTGCACCTGTTTCACTAATAGTTTCATTAGTTACGACAGAAGCTCCAGATTTTGATAGCCCTGTAGTTAACCCTTGTACATTAAATAAATCTGTAACATCTTTAAAAGGATTGTATGTTTCTTTTAATTTATCAAATGCAGATTTATATTGATCCAAATCCTTACCCATAATTGCACTTACATCATCAACCCAAGACACATTTTGTACACCAAAATTTTGTAATGTAGTTGTCATTGAATCAACATTAGGAGAAAGACTTGTTAATAATCGCCCATCTGCAGCCACAACGTATAAAGCAGGAGGTAATGGATCACCATTTTTATCCTTACCAGATGTGTAAGCTACGGTTGTACCACCATACATTTGTGACGTAGCAATTTGTGTAGCTGAAACAAATTTGTTTGCGTCAATACTCCCTGTAGTAGGGTCTGTAGCTGCTGTTGTAATAGCTTGCCAATCACGTGTATCAGTGTTACTACCTACAACACCATATAAAAGACTGCTGCTTAGATTTGTAAATTTTGACCATTGAGAAACATCTAATTGTGCATATAGTTGTTCAATAGGAATACCTGTAATTAATTCAGTCATTTCTCGTGTATTAGGTGGGCGTGGATTACCGCTTTTAGCAGAATTAACATAACTATCTAAATAATCATTATCTACCCAATCAGGTATTGCTATACCATCTACAACACGGTCTGTTCCTTGTCCTACATATTGAGCATAATCAGGGTCTAGAGTAAATCCTGTTTGCTCTGTAGTTGTAGTTGTGTCTGTAGTTGTAGTTGAACTTTCGTTGTTATCGTTGTTATTGTTGTCATTATTATTATTGTTATCATTATCGTCATCGTTATTATTTATTATTACAGGTGCAGAACTAGATGCACTGCTTGCTCCAGTAGTATTAGGTGGACCACCACCATCACCTGCATTTGGATTATTATCTTGTGCTTGTGTATTACTATTACTTAAATTTCCTACAGGAGTATTTCCAAAAGACATGCCACTGCCAGTAGTGCTGTTACTTAAATTTCCTACAGGAGTATTACCAAAACTATAAACCATAATCTATTCCTTATTTACCCATTGTCATCCACACTGCACCTGCAATAAATGTTAGCAGTGCGACAGTGGCTAATTTAACTACAGTTGACCAGAACGATTTACGTGTATCACGCCATGCTTCTAGTAAACTTCTCATTTCTATAATATCTTTTTGTGCATCATCATCAAGTAACCCAATAGAACGTAGTGCCTCTTTAGCTCCACGTCTAGCTGCTTTGTCTAGCATCTCTTCTATCTGTTCTATTGTGAGGGTGATGTTGTTCATTAACCTTTGACCAATAGCTTTGTTGCTGAGAGTGCTAACCCTGCCTCAACAGATGGTGTGTCTGCCGTACCTGCTATTGTTCCATCACCTTGCACATATTGTTTTGCACCAATTGTCATACTTGATTGAGCATCATCTATCGCACCTTGAGTTTGAACAGTTGCTGTTGCACCATCAGAATAAGCAGCATCAGCTATACCAATATAGTTTGTTGCTGTAAGACTTGTCGATGATGAACCTAAATTTGCAACATTTACTCTGCCTTGAGGGTTAGTATTTACCCAAGGAACAAGTATTTTATTATCATCATAACCATTACCCATATTTATTCCACTGAAAGGAAGTCTTTCACTTTTTCTATCTACAGTGTCTCCTGCGCTGCTTAATACTTTTGCTGCGTTAGATTGAAATGTTAAAGAGTTAGTTCCCACAGAGGCATGTTTAAGAGAAGCAAGACCGCTATTACCTCCATCCTTATAAAAAATAGCTACCCTATTTAAATTGCTATCATATCCTATAGAAGGGTATTGCGAGTTTGCAGCATTGAAAACTTGCACAGAACCATAGGTATAAGAATTACTACTTGAATTATAAGTGGCAACTACTGTTGAGCCATAACTACTATTACTACTATCTCTAAAAGCTAAAACAACTTTACCACCCGTAGTGTAAACAGCACTTAAATAAGTACTGCTACTGGTAACACCACTAACAGCTTGACTTGAAGCGGCTGATGCAGATGTGCCACTTAAACCAATAGCATTAGTTTTTATTTTACCACTATCTCCAGTTTCAATAAATGATGCAACAAATTTTGAACTAGCACTATCATAAACTAAACTAGCTTGAGAAACTGTATTGTTTGATATTTGGGTTTCACTCCCAAATGTCATAGAGCCTCCGATATCAGTAAAACCTTTACAATATAATTCGGAACCACTTCCTTTTGAATATATACACACAAAACCACCGCTACCATTAGTAGCAATTCTAGGTCTTCTGTGACCTTCGCCAGAACTTACTTGAGCAATCGTACTAAAAGCTCCAACTGAATAACTTCTTGGATTGCTTGCATTATCACCTTCTAATCTTCTGACTTTAACATCCATATAAGTACCTCTAGTATAAACAACTAAAAACTTATTTTGGTTTGGGTCATAAACAATGTCAGCGTCATCATCATTTTGTGCTTGTACACTATCTATAGTAAACTCACCTTCAACATTTAATTCGCCATCGCTGCGAATTGTCATTGTATTACCTTTAAACTGATTACCGTCAGATGTATCTTTAAATACAATCATAAATGCACCCTTGCCATTTCCACTTGAAGCAGAATTGTAAGCTGCACTTACGCTTGATGTACCTTGACTATTAAATAATGTTGCGTTGGTATAACCTAATGTTGCAGGATCATTTACACTTTGAGTAACGGCAGGTTTGCTTACCGTACCATTTGCATTGAGTATAACAGGGTCACCATTTGCTAAAGCACCTGATGCAGTGGCGTCAAATGAATTAGCACCACCAACTCCTGCCGTTGTAATTGCAGCAGCAGTTGTAGCATCTACACTAGCAATATTACTAAGTTGTCTAGCATTGGTAATTACATCTGTGCCATTTACTTGCAATTTAGTAGAAGCATTAATAGTAGGTGCAGCTAGAGTACCAGTAAATGTAGGATCAGCAGTAGGAGATTTTGAAGTCACAGAGTTTATGTCAGACGCACTGACAGTTACACCATCCATCTTGTTTAACTCTGCAGCCGTAGCTGTAATTGCTGTACCGCCTATCTGTAAAGCTGTAGAAGCATTAATAGTAGGACCAGTAACAGTGCCAGTAAACGTAGGATCAGCTACAGGTGCTTTAGTATCCATCTGTGTTTGCACATTAGATGTAACACCGTCTACATGGTTAAGTTCTGCAGTGGTAGCAGTTACACCATCCATGATGTTTAACTCTGCTGCAGTTGCAGTTACTCCATCTAGTATGTTTATCTCTGCTGCTGTAGATGTAACACCTGTCAATTCAGCAGGAGCTACTGCACCGTCAGCTAATATATTTCCAGTAGCAACTACGTTTGCTAAATCTCTAGGTTTACCCATATTGTCTATCCTCTATTTATTACGGCTTTGTAGGCCAGTCATCACTTTCTAAGTTAGGCCAGTTGCTATGATCAGGTAGATCACGTAATGCCTGTCTATATGTTGTCATAGCATCTGACATTGTAACATCTGACAGTGCATAGAAGTCTGTCTCTGCAAGTTTGGCATCTCGTGTGGCTCTGTGACCTTCGGCTGTTCTTGCATCTAGCGTTGCCTGATATGCAGCTTCGTGCTCTGCTTTGGTGGTTGTAACGCCATCCTCAGTTGTATCAGCAAACATATCCCTTGCTACATACTTCTCAACCCAGTTGCCGTTGCTGTCTTGCTCAACACCATCACGCACACTTGTTTGATATGCTGTTGTTGTAGCTGCAGGAGATGCAAACACTGGGTCTAGATTTAAAGCATCACAGACATTAGTGTTCCAAACCTTTGGAAGAGACATATTTTTAAAGGCTGCTCTCCATTCACCTTGTGTTTTAACTTCACCTGTTTTTCTTTCTCTATATTCTGACATCAGTTGATTCTCCTTTCGTCAGTTGATTATGCAATCGCCCAAAAAATAAATGGCACACTACTGGTATTTACTTCTAACGCAGCAGTAGCATTTACTAAAAATCCTGAGTTTGCAGGTTCAACAAGATTGTGATAAACTTGAGAAGCTGAACCTGCATTTGGTACTTGAGCATCCGTTGTATCTAACCGTAACATTTCTGCTTTAGTAGAAGATATGCCTCTAGCAGTATCAAAAAGTCTCCAGTTACCTGTACTATCTGCTCTTTTGATCATAACAAGTCTAGAACCACTAGTAAAACCACAGTCTATAGTTTGTTCTCCACCATTACCAGTATAGCTTCCTACTTTAGATACACCGTCTGCAGTTGCAAATAAATAAGCAACAAAGCTATGACCACTAGAGTTTGTATTGCTATCAGTGCCTACGGTAAATTGTGTTGCAGTTGGTTCGGTGTCATTAAATATACTTGAACCTGAATCAAAAGCTTGATCATTGTGTAAAAAAGCACGTTTAGTTGCACCTTGTTGTTTATGATAAACTATCCAACTATTAGCGTTTGCTCTAGATTTTATCCACATCATTTCAGGTTTAACGCCAAGGTTATGTGTTATATTTTGAGCCGATGACGTTCCTTCATATGCCACTATATCAAAATAAGAAGGTGCTCTTTTAAAACTCCATAAACAAAAATTACCGCCTTGAGATTGTACTCTAACTACTGGAAAAGTTTGAGGATTAGTTGTTGTATTTTGAAAAATTGCATTACCAGAAGTAAATTCAGAATCGTTAGCATTAGTAATAAGAGTAGGACTAGTATAATTATCATCTGAAGTCTGGTTTGTTTGGTGAAAACCTCTTACTCTATCTGCTACTTGAACATTTCTAGAATGTCCATCTAGTTTTGCAAACCATGCCATATCACATAGATGTGGTCTAAAATTCTCTTGGGTACTTCCTCCAGTTGCGTCTGTATCTACACCAAATACTTTAGTTGCATTTGTAGGTACATTTAATGAACCTTTACGAATTGCTACATAAATATGATTATCTCCTGTAGCATTTATAGCAGTAAGACCACAACCCCTAAGATCAAAACCAGTTGAAGTTGGATTTCCTGCTTCAGCAGCACCAGAGGTACCATTTTGAGCACTGCTTGAATTTGCTGCTAATGAAAAATCTTTATCACTACTTAATTTATTTCTCCATCCTTGTTGGGTATTATACATAAACCAATCTGATGCAGTGTCAGTATTTTTAAATAGTATCCACTGTGGTTCAAAACCTAAGTTTATTACAGGTTCTGATCCTGAACTACTATTACCTGTGTAGTAACCACATTTAATAATATCAGCATTACCGTTTTCACCAAAGCCACCATCACCATCGTTATGAGCAAATAAATAACATATGTAAGTTTGACCATTTGTATTTGTATCTGAATCAGTTCCAAGAAAAAATTGAGTAGCTGTAGGTGCTGTACTTTGAAATTGATTGGTGTCATTAACTTGTGTAATATTTTGATTTAGTCTGAAATAATAATCTTCTGGATTACTACCACCATTCGCACCCCTATGATAAACTGCCCAGTTTTGTGGCCCACTCGTTTTTTTAAATAACATCATACCAGGAACACTACCAAGGTTATGATCTATTGCCCTATTTGATCCATTTCCAGTATATTGCACAATATCAAAAAACTTTTCCGCTTTACGAAATGTAAAATTTATATACCCAGAACTATTTTCATTTACCAAGCCATCAGCACCCATGGTAAATCCATTGTTATTAAAACTATCTACAGTATTAATTTCAGTACCTTCTGCAGTATCTCCATTTGATCTGAGGTTTTTTGTAGCCCCTCGTACTGTATCAATAAGAACATGATTATCACTAGCTGTATATTTTTTTATCCAAACTAATCCACCTTCACCTGACAAATCTATATCATTGGTAATTGTTCGACTACCACCTGTGCCTTCCCACATACGAATAGCATATACTTCATCTACATCTGGACCTGCACCACCTACGCCAGAGGCTGCTGCTGCTACAATTTTGGAAGCTGTCATATTATTATCCCATTGCCTGACCTAAAGTGAACCCATAATATGTAGTTCCACCATCTACTGTAAGAAATGCAAATACATCAACACCTGCGTTTGTTGCAGTAATTGTAGGTGCAGTTGCAGAAGCCCAGTCTACACTTCCAGGCCATGTAATTGTTCTTGCTGTGCTATCTTGAGTTATCTTTAAAATAAATGCTGAAGCACGTCCAGATGCAGCAGGATTACTAAATGTATAAGTTACGTTTTCAGATAGTGTATGTGTAAATACATTACCATCACGTAAATTAATCGTTGCTGCGTTTGAGCTAGATGTAATTGCTGTACTTTCTTCTATTGTACCATTGTCAAAACTTACAACACCGTTAGCATCTGCTGTTACAGCTTTACTTGCTTGAGATAAACCTAAAGTTGTAATATCGTTATAGTTAAGCTCTGCTGCTGTGGCTGTAACACCATCAAGTATATTAAGTTCTGCTGCTGTAGAGGTAATAGCAACACCACCAATTTGTAATGCTGTACTAGCATTAATTGTTGGTGCGGTTGCAGTTCCTGTAAACGTTGGACTTGCTACAGGTGATTTAGCATCTATTTGAGTTTGTATTGCTGATGTTACACCATCTACATAATTTAACTCGGCAGTCGTTGCTGTTACACCATCAAGTATATTAAGTTCTGTATTAGTTGCTGTAACACCGTCAAGTTTACTTATAGCGATAGATGCATTTGTATTAATATCAGCATTAACTATAGCACCATCAGAAATATTAGAACTACCAACATTTACTGGTGCAGGTTGATTTCCTATATATGACATCTATATTCTCCCTTACGTCTGTTGTAGTACAGAAACTATAACATCTGCACTTGAAGCTGCACTACTTGTAATCTTAATTATATCACCAGTTTCTAATACTACTTTTTGATCACCACCTATCGGAACTAGTGCTCCTCCTACTGGAATAGTAGCTGCCTTTACTATGTGCACACTAGCAGAAGCAGAGGTGTCAGTTATAACTACATCCACCGTAATATCAGATGAATGTATATTTGATACAGTCAAACCTATGACTGTTGATGTGGTAGACGCAGGTACAGTATAAACACTTGTCTGAGATGTGCCTATTGCTGAACTAACTGCGTTTTTAAAAGTGTTAGCCATTTTTTAATCCTTATCCTAACGCAATAGCAAAAGCAATGGGATCGTCTATTGGGGCAAAACGAGCATCACTTTCTGTTTTTGTATAATGGGTTGACAACGTAAATGTACCGTAGGCTACAATGTCTACAATATCTCCTGCTGTAGCACCCGATGCCAGTACAACTGCTGTACCTGACGTAGCAGTAAAATCTGTACCTGCTAATAGTTTTACACCATTTAAATAAACATCTACAAATCCTGCATCGTATGTAGCTGAAAATGTAGTTTGTCCACTTGTGGCTGTATATGTATTACGATTTGATGTACCGTTTACAGATGACCCTGCTGCGGTAAAACCTGAACTACCATAAACTTGCATAGAGTTTGTAGTAGTATTAAAATAAAGAGTTCCTACCTGAAGAGCATCACCGTCATTATCTGTAGAAGGTGCAGATGATTTAGCACCAAGGTATCTGTCATCAAACGAATCAAAACTAGCTGCTGCAGAGGTTGCACTAGAAGCTGCTGCTGTTGCACTATTACCTGCATTAGTTGCACTTGTTGCTGCGGCTGTAGCACTGGTAGCGGCTGCTGTAGCTGATGTTGCTGCTGCAGTACTTGATCCCAGAATACTATCAACATATGTCTTCGTTGTCAAGTCCGAATTTGCACTTGGTGTATAACTTGCGGTAATTTTATTACTACCTGCATCTACTGCACCTGTTAACGTTCCACCTGCTAATGGTAAAAATGTATCGGTTGTATATTTTTTAGTTGCTGCATCTTGGTTAGCTGTAGGATCACCCAAGCCTGTAATCTTATTTGTACCCATTGCTATAGCACCAGACATAGTGCCACCTGCAAGTGGTAACTTAGTAGCTATACTAGTTGTAATAGTTGTACTAAAATTTGCATCGTCACCTAATGCTGCAGCCAATTCGTTTAGAGTGTTTAATGCAGAAGGTGCAGAGTCAACAAGAGCAGCTACTTCTGTGTCAACATAATTTTTTGTCGCAGCATCTTGTGCATTACTGGGATCAGTAACGTTAGCAATTGTTGTACCTGTAACGTCTAGTGTTCCGTTGACTGTTACATTGTTAAATGTAGATGTACCTGAACCTGCAGTTACATTACCTGTCAAATCACCTGTCACATTACCAGTAACATTACCTGTTAAGTTTCCTGTGACGTTACCTGTAACTGTACCTACAAGGCTTGTACCTGTAATAGTTGTTCCTGTTATAGCAGCAGCACTTGACGCACCGATAATAGTACCGTCAATATTACCACCGTTAACATCAACGCTTGCCAGTGTAGCTTGTCCAGATGTCGATACAGTTGTAAAGCTACCTGCTGCAGCACTAGAAGCACCAATAGTTGTACCATCAATATTACCACCATTTATGTCTGCAGTTGTAACTGTAGTTGTGCCAGAGGCTGTTAGGTTAGTAAACGTACCTGCACCTGCACTACTAGAACCTATGGTAGTGCCATCTATGTTACCACCGTTAATATCTGCTGTAGTTACTGTTGTAGTTCCTGTGGCAGTAAGATCAGTAAATGTACCTGCACCTGCTGAAGCTGCACCGATAGTTGCACCGTCTATTGCACCACCGTTAATATCTATATTAGAAAATGTAGCTGCACCTGTCACAGTAACAGAGTCTATATAGCCTACACCGTCAACATACAGGTCTTTAAATTTAAGTGAAGATGTACCAATGTCAATATCATCATCAGTTACAGGAACAATAGCACCGTCTTGTATTCTAAGTTGTTCTACTGCTGACCCACTTACTTCACTAAAAAAACCTATTCTATTGTTACTAGTATCTATTACAACTTTGTTTAATGCATCACTGTCAGCTATAAGAGGTACGTATGCACCTTCAGTAGAACTACCATCGTGCTTGTGTCCACCTGATAAAGCAAACGCATCTCGTAGAGCATTATACTCTGCGTTTACTGGTGCAGCTTTAATAACCGCATTAGCGATAATATCGGCTGCTGATTGTCTTGAATAACCTGCCATGTTATAACCTGTCTCCTACTCCAAATGTAATCACTAGACCTTGTATACTGTGTGATGCACTTGTGTCATTAGTAACGAATTTTAAAGATGCGGATTTGCCTGATCCTTCAATGTTAGTTCGTTGTACTGGTGATGGATTACCATCAAATATTGCGGTACTATTATATAATGCTTCATTATAATATGCTGCTGTACCTGTTGTTGTTAAATTAAAGTTTGTTGGATTTAATGTATCTACATCTTCGTAATCGTATACAGTAGATAATACTATTGAATTATCACCTTCAGATCGTAAATATGTAGCTACACTATAAAATATTTTTCTTTGTTCAGGGTCTTGTAAATAATAAAAAGGAGTTTGAAAAATACTAAAGATTGGATCACCTGCAAAGCTATTACCACTTTCTTGTTGTTGTACTTTACCATCTGAAGTACCATGCAGTACAAATTCATTTTGTCCTATATAACCACTATCTGCACACGTAGCTGTAATACCTAGCATCTGACTATATTCAAACTGCAAACCGTTTGGTGTTTGTCTAAATCCACCTATAATACCTTGTGAGTCTGCTGCACCAAAGAAATATCTAAACTGTGACTTTTGTCTAATTACTACAGCATTAAGAGTATCAAGATCAATGTCAAATACAATGTCAGTAAAAATAGACTGGATGTTTTTAGATACTGTTTCTAAATTAACGTCACCAATTTTAGCTGTACCTGCAATAGGACGTAAACCATCTTGAGATAAAAATAGTAAGTCACCACCAATTTCTATAACACTATCTGTAGCTAAACACCCAAGGTCTTCCGTAACAGTTTGTAATGCAAAGTTAGCTAATGCAGTACCACCTAGTTTTTTAATATTAGTTGATCCAAATACAAATAGTTCGTTTCTAAATGATTTGATAGCAACTATAGGAAAACCTACGTTTATTACTCCTGCTCCATTAGCTGACGCAAAGTCTGTTTCTGCTAGTGGCGCACTAAAAAATAATTTAGTTGGGTGTGCAGGATCACCTGCTAAAAATAAATGGTTTTGAAATATTGCAGAAAACTTTGGATCAGTTGGTGCATCTGAATGAGTAATCTGTGTATATGTTGTACCGTCATAAGTAGCTGCAGGATTTATACCATCTGTTAATACTATTTTTGGAGTACCAAAGTTAAGTCTTGAAAATCTAACTTTACTTACACCTACCATTGTAGGTGAACCTGACGTAGTTATTGCTTGCCAAGCTGAACTAGAGTTATTCCATTTGTGTAAATAGTTATTACCTGACGATGGTTTTCTACAGGCAAATATACCGTCATTAATTCCATCTGCTACACAAACACCTAGTACACTTCCTGTGCCTGTAACTGTGCCGTAGTTATT
>Ga0208767_1001066_pt1 | contig 21963 bp, 26 predicted proteins | sample VirMetDEL_Mar_21_FD_184514 | JGI IMG/M metagenome (GOLD analysis project Ga0208767, IMG submission 184514) | Aqueous microbial communities from the Delaware River and Bay under freshwater to marine salinity gradient to study organic matter... | ecosystem: Environmental > Aquatic > Marine >... | reverse complement strand
TGAGGATCCCTGGACTCACCAACCTCCCGGGGAATCCTGGCGGCCCATCTGCTTCTGGTGGATTTGGGGGCAATATACCGAATATCAGCAACTTATCACTTAATCCATCAGATCCGTTGAGTAGTAATGTCACTAGCTTGCCTCCGGGAGCAGGGCTACAACAGGATGTTCTTCAAAATGCTGGTATTAATACGGAGCAGAGTGTTGATCAGGGTGTTGCTAGTAATATTCAAGACCGGATAATCAATTTCAGAAATAATGGTTATTTAGGTCGATAGAGAGTAATAAATTATGACTACGTTAACAAACTGGTGGCTTGACTTTGATGAGGTGTACAATAATGGAAGTACGGTCCAATATTCTTATGGTCCATTTGAATATGACTTAAATGGAGATATCAGCGTTCAGCAGTTTTTGGACGACATTAATAATAGATTTGTAGGCCGCGCGCTTACTGGGTTCCTCGACTGGCCAACATATGAAATAAGTGCTCAAATTTTAGGAGGGTATTACAACAATGACGCTCCAAAAAACAACTTCGCGGTAAAATACACGATCACTGCTGCTGACCCTGGAAATCAGTTTGGTGGACTAAGTGAATATAAGATAGCGTTCAGAAGTGGACCACACGGTTCGAACGTTCCTGTTTATATAAATGATGCCCCTGTTCCTCGCGGCGAGATTACCATCAAGTCAGACATGGATACAAGAGCGGCAGTTATCCCATATTCAACACATATTAATACTATTTTAGATAACCCGCCTGTTCCGCCAGACTTCAGAATTGTTCCGTTCAGTGGCGTAAGTAATCGTTTGCTATTGTTGCTCAATTCTAGCACTGGTGAATTTGATGCAACTCCGGTTTTGATTAAAGAAAACGATCTAGAGGCGGTTGTAAATCAGTATGTTGCACAGACAAACAGCCCCATTACTCTTGAGGATGCTCGGGAACAGATTAACAATAGAACTTTAAAAATAACCTACAAGAACGATGACCCGATCGACAGATACGAAATTTTTAGAACAACGACAAAACCAGAGTCATATGCAGACTTTGCGTTATCGGCTGCACCATACAAAACAATTAGCGGCAGAATAACAATGGATAAAAGAGCATCCGGTGCTCACTTGATTGATGATATTCAACCTAATACAAAATATTATTATTGTGTTCGAGCAATAGACGTTCATAATAATTTCTCAAACCCAACGCACGTTTTTGAGGCTGAGTTGGTTGACAACGAAGGACAAGTCTATTTGATTCTAAAGACTATTTATTTTGAAGAAAAAATAGAAAGAACTGAAACAAAGCCCGGAAGAAGGTATATTTATATTGAGCCTTCGTTACGTAACTTGGTCTACGATGATTCGATTAGTTCGGATCAAGCATCCAACCAAGCGCCCTCTAGTAACATTCTTGGACCCGCTGGGGACGCCGATTGTTGGGATAAAACATTGAAAATTAGAGTAACAAGTAAAAAGACAGGCAAGAAAGTAGACTTAAACGTTACATTCAAAAATACTGGAGTTGTAACTCCATAGGATTTATTTAAAACAAACAACTATTTAAATAACGAGAGGTAAACACATGGGATTTCTAGACAATTCAGGCGACATTATATTGGACGCCGTACTAACAGACACAGGCAGGATGCGCTTGGCAAAGGGCGATGGCACCTTTAGGATTTCGAAATTTGCTTTAGGCGATGACGAAATCGATTACGGACTATACGATAAGAACAACGCTAGCGGATCTGCATATTATGACATCACAATTCTTCAGTCTCCGGTTTTAGAAGCTTTTACCAACAACACCTCTCTGATGAAGTCAAAGCTTTTAACTGTTAACAGAAACGATTTACTTTACCTACCGGTAGTTAAGTTATTCACAACAGCAGGACAGGGCTCAGCGAAGCACTCTTCTGGAACGTTCGTCATCCCGGTAGATAAAACTACAATTGACAACCTAGGGACTCTGTCAGAGGGTATTCTAAATGGCTATAAGCCAAACGACGACGTTTCGCACATCGCCACCGATCAGGGACTAGACACCACGGAGGTTTCTAACGAAGAGACACTAGCGAGAGATTTGATTGAAACACAGTACATTGTAGAGTTGGACAATCGATTGGGACAAATTTTCCCACCTCCATCAGCGCCGGGTTCTACCAACACAAGACTAACTACTGATACAGCGATTCCGGGAGCTACACCATCCTTTATCGATGATGACAATATTGCTTCATACTTCTTTAATCTGACTGCTGGAACAGGCTATGTAACAAACTTAGGTGGAACAACCGAATCTTCTGTCGCCGGTCCAAGAGGAACCAGATTCCAGTTTAGAATTGGCTCGTCTTTGGATTTGAGAACCAGTGATTTTCTTTTCACCCAGATTGGAACATTGGCTACCACAAATCTCTCCAACCCATCAGGGAACGACTTGTCGGCAAATCAGTGGAGATTTATTGACTCAACTGTTCGCGTAACAGGTGTTAACACAGGGTATCGTGTAGATGTCCCAATTAGATTTGTTAAATCGGTATAGGAATAAAAAATGGCTACTACTTTCAAAACTTTAAATGCAAAAGACGTAATTTCTACGAGGAATCTTCTTCATGAGGCCATTCCTATTACCGGACAGATTGTGTCTGGAACTTACAGTGATCTAAATATTAAAAACTTTTCTCACGGGATCTTCCAGTCAGTTTACGATTATCCTTACCTTAGCTCCTCAGCGAACCATATTTTTGATCTAACGGCTGGCTATGCAGCCACTTCTTCTTTGGCCGGCGCCGGCAATGTGCAGAATGCCAAAAAGATTAACATTTATAATCAGATGGCTCAAGTATTGGTCGGGTTTGATGAGAACAATGATATTAGACGATTCGATGAAGATGGAAACCTAACAGATGGCGGTACAAAAATTGATGAAGCTTACTTCTTTAACTTTACTCGACTTCTCACAAAGGATGAGGTAAAGAAAGGATCGTTCACACTTGAGCTTGGAGTTAATGCGACATACGGCAGCCCCTTCTCATCCCGAGTTACTCTTAAGGATAGCGATGGAACGACATCATACAAGGTAAACTCTCCTGCGGGCGAGTACGGAATCTTGTATGTTTCTAACAGTGCCGGCACCCCATTGAATGGAATCACTGGCTCCACGCAGCAACCCGCAGGTTTGATTTATTATCAGGCTGGTGTTGCAGTTATTACCGGTTCTGTTTTTGGTTCCTTGCTTAGCTCATCTGTACAAATGAATTCTGCAGGTGATGATGTTAACGACATCTTGACTGGCTCGGCAATCTCAGGAAACTGTGATGATATAAGACATAGAGTTTACGATCTTTCGTTTAACAACTCTGTCGAACTAAATTCAACAGTATATTTCTGTAGAGCAAACCACAATGAGTTTAACTATTCTGCGAACCCAACGTACTTAAGTGCTAGTAAGCTAGTTGTTAAGAATGATTCTGCGGACGTTCCAGTATCTTATGCTACCACCGTTGGTTTATACTCGCCAGATAACGAATTGTTGGCCGTTGCTAAGTTGTCAGAGCCTCTTAAGAAAGATCCGACGACAGAGTTTACAGTTCGCGTAAGACTAGATTACTAATAATGTTATGGGCGTTAAATGTCTTTTTACAAGTTTAACAGGAATGATGTATTCACCAATACACTAAAATTATATCCAGAAGTTAAATTTGTAATTTATAGTGGCTCGGCTTACTACAACAATACGCCTAATATCTCTGGAGCGTTTGCGAATCCAATTAGGCTTACAGACGCCGGTAACGTTTCCTTATATGAGTTAAATGTCGACCGTGCTGAGTCTTCTACCGGAAGGACAATTGGCCCAGATGGTATTGAAGATCGCGGAATTATATATCCTTGGATTGTTAAAGACGGTTCCCGACTAAACTTTAGAACAAGTACATCTGAAGCTTTTAATTTAAAAAATCCTGGCGACATCATTACTGGCAGTCTGTATCCTTACACAGCCTCGATATCTAAAGAGTATTATTCCGCGACGGACGCTAGGTTTGTTGCAGCCGTCATAAGCCAGTCAGTAACAGGACCTACAATCACAAGCAACGGATCTGTCTCAAATCTCCGCGCTCTTAAGAATACCATCAATTATTACAGAAACATATCTCCTCATTTTGAGTATTCTTCTTCTGCTGATTCGGTAACTGCCGGAATACACAATAGAGATTTTGATAGCTCTTCATTGGGTTTGGTTTCTATGCCAAGCATATTCTATGGTAGCCAAATAAAGAAGGGCTCTGTAAATCTAGAGTTTTACTACACCGGGTCTCTTATCGCCCGCGCGCAGGATATCAGAAGAAACGGAGAATTAGTACAGACCTACGGAACCTCCTCTTTGTCAGGTTCGGTAATTGGCTTGGTTTTGTACAATGAAGGGTTCGTAATTCTAACAAGTTCAGTAGATCTCTCGGTAAATCAGGATTATTATACTAGCTCAGTTGGTTTAAGCACTACAAACTGGACTTACTTTGGGCAATCCATTTCTGGTTCCATAATAGCGCCTAACTCTTCATTTAACATGATAATGAGTGGCACAACCAATACGCAAGTAATTACAATGTTTGCAAACGCCCCTAAAGGCGAACTAAACCACTCCAATAATCCATCGTTCTTAACTAACGGCGCCGAGACTCTAATTTCAACTGGCTCATTTGGATATATTGAAAGTGATACTATTGAAGTCAAAAACATCGTTAGCTCTTCGTATCCCGACCCGACCGGATCGTTCGAGAAAACAACATACATCTCAAAGGTCGGTATCTATGACGACGAGAAGAACTTGATTGGTATAGCTAAGGTTGCAACTCCTGTAAAGAAAACCGCTGAACGCGACTTCACATTTAAGATCAAGCTTGACATCTGATATCATTCGGATATGATCTGCGGACTTGACATCTCAACCAGTATTACTGGCTTAACAATATTAGACCCCGAAACTGGCGACATTCTTTACTGCGACCATGTTGATATGCGCAAAGAAAAGAACTTCTTTAAGAAAGCTGAAATGATTGAGAAGAAGCTTGATTATATCTCATATCGTTTTCACGTAAGCAAAGTTTACATAGAGCAATCGCTTCAATCATTCCGTTCAGGGTTCTCATCAGCACAAACGCTTTCGCTTTTATCAAAGATCAATGGTATAGTTTCTTGGCAATGTTATAAGATCTTTGGCTTACAACCTCAATATCTCGCAGCCATATCTGCTAGAAAGTTGGTCGGCATCAAAGTTCCGAAGGGTCAAAAAGCAAAAGAAGTCGTTATGAAGTTTGTTATTGACAACGTGGAAGACTTTACTGTAGAGTATACCCGTCACGGCAATCCAAAGCCCGGTTATGCTGACCGCGCCGACAGTTACGTGATAGCAAAAGCGGGGTATATAAATGAAAGACAAGAAGCTCAAAATCCTAACTAATGTTCTCGGAGCATCTTATCGCTCGAACAATGAGTTTCTTTTTCACTGTCCTTATTGTAATCATCATAAAAAGAAAATGTCTATCAACATTGATAAGGGATATTTCAAATGTTGGACGTGTGATACACGAGGTAAAAATCTTTACAGGATAATACGGAAGTATGGAACCCACAATCACAAGTCTCAATGGCGTGATATCACAGGCACCGTTGATTATGAGAAGCTTGAAGATCTTTTTGCCGAGAAAGTAGAAGAAAAACAAATACTTGATATGCCCGAAGGTTTTGTATCTTTGGCGAATAAAGATATTCCACCTACCGGATTTGCTGCCCGAAACTATCTACGAAAGCGCGGTATCACAAAGCAAGATATTGTTTGGTGGAAGATGGGCTATTGTAGTAGTGGAGAGTATGAAGGTCGCGTTGTGATTCCTTCGTTCGATGATGAAGGCGATCTAAACTACTTTATCTCTCGATCCTATGACAAGAAAGCGTATCCAAAGTATAAGAACCCGCCAGCAAGCAAGAACATTATATTCAACGATTTGTTTATGGATTGGAGTTCGGACATTATTTTGGTGGAGGGGGTGTTTGATGCTGTGGTTGCCGGTCGTAATTCTGTACCTCTTCTTGGGTCCACACTAAATCAAAACTCTGTTCTTCTACAAAAGATTGTTAAGGAAGACGCAGGCGTTTATATCGCTTTGGATCCCGACGCAAAGAAGAAAGAGTTGGAGATCATCAAAACTTTATTGGATTTTGATATTGAGGTTTGGAAAGTAAACATCGGAGAGAACGAAGATGTTGGGTCAATGTCAAAGGATAACTTCCAGAAATGCCTAAACAAAGCAACCCTTATCACATCAGACAACTATTTATTGTTGACGCTCGCTATGTCGGTGTAAAAAAGGAAACATAAAAATGAAACTTATATTAGAAAACTTTAAAAAGTTTATCAACGAAGAGGAAGACGCTATGCGCGGCTCCGATCGCCTAGGCGCGGACATTGAAGGCGTTCCACAGCCAGAAGGTGAAGAGCCAATCGATGTTCTTATGGATGTGAAGACACGCCTAGCAGGTATGAGCGATGAAGAGTTGATGCAGTTAGCCGCAGACTTAGACGGCGATATGGTTACAGCACTTCGCCACATCCTTTCTGATAAGATGTATGCTCCAACGGGCGACTCAGATATGCTTCCACAGATCGGTGATGATCCACGAGATCAAAGTCCTTTATAATCTAAAATAACACTTGACTAACTCTACCGTTGGTATATACTGACGGTAGAGTTTTTTATTAGGAGTAAATCTTGGGATACAAATTTGGACACGTGAGTGACACACACGTGCGGAACCTAAAATACCACTACGAATATCGTGTAGTCTTTGAGCAGCTCTATCAAAAACTACGCGACGAGAAGGTAGACTACATTATCCATACTGGCGATATCGCCCACACAAAGACACAAATCTCACCAGAGTTTGTAGATCTGTGTTCTGATTTTTTCAGAAATCTTGCGGCAATCGCACCGACATACGTGATACTTGGAAACCATGATTGCAACCTAAAGAATAATAGCCGACAGGACGCTCTGTCGCCCATTGTAAGCGCTTTGAACCTCCCTAACCTTCACCTACTCAAAGATGCGGGCGAAACCGTTCTAAGAAGCGATCTAGCGCTAAATGTTTTGTCTCGTACAGACGAGGAGAACTGGGTTGCTCCAAGCGATCAATCACGCATCAATATTGCTTTGTATCACGGTGCTATTGGTGGTGTCTCAACTGACGTTGGTTGGGTCATGGACCACGGCGATCATGACATCGGAGTATTTGCCGGCCATGATTATGCGATGCTTGGAGATATCCACAAAACAAATCAGGTAGTTCAGTCAAAATGGAAAGAAGAGATCGTTGATGAAAAAGATCTTGATAAATACCTTGAAGACGGTTGGGAGATAGTAGAAGAAATCGTATAATAACAATGCTTTTATGGATGGTTGAATAATATACCGGAAGAGATTATTGCGGACATTTCTAACTTGCGTTTTATACCCGGTCGTGATAATCTAGCAAAAAGTTCCAAACACGAAGGAAAACTTTGGAGATCAGATGACGAAGAAATACAAGATTAGAAAAGCACAATGCCTCGCGATTTATCCAGGGAGCACTGTTCAGCAGAATCACGGCGAAACCAATGATAAAGGATTCTTAACTTGGGAAATTCGTAGTAAAGATGACTTTACTGTCAAACATCACGTTCTCCTAAACCCCAAGCCTTTCGTTACTATTGAACTAACACCAAAGGGTCGGATGCCAAAGGGCACAAATATTCCTTCTGGTGCGCGTCTGCGTCTTGTAAGTAATAACAATCTACCTCTAGACGTAATGCGCAAGGCTGTTGAGGTTGCAAAGTCTCGCTTCAAGCCTGAATCAATCTCGTTCCTAAACAGAGCAGCCGGCGAAAGAGGTGAGATTAGTCTTAGAAAGAACTTCAAGATTGAGAACTTGCGAGATGTAGCAGTTCAGGAAGAACATATTCGTGAGTATCTACAAGATTACGAGCCTTCTGAGACTGTGTTACAGAAGGTTTATGAACTAAACCGTAAGTATAACTCTCACATTGAAGAGAATGAAGACATTGCGAGAAACGTAAACTGGAATATCAACCGCTTTGAGTGGGACAATCTGTTCAACTACGGTGAAGACAACACTCTTGACTTTACAAATCTCAACGGTATTGTCGGGATCTTTGGAAAGAACTATTCAGGCAAGTCATCTGTTATTGATGGAATGCTTTACACTATGTTCAATACAACGTCAAAGAACGAGCGCAAGAACTATAACATCATCAATCAAAACAAAAAGAACTGCACTGGTACGATAGAGCTTCAGATTGGCGAGAAGACTTATACCATTGAGAGAAAGTCAGAGAAGTATGTAAAGCGCCTCAAGGGTGTGGAAACTAATGAGGCCAGAACATTCTTGGACTTTACACAGGACGGTGATTTAAGTCTCAACGGCACAACCCGTAACGAAACTGATGCCAACATTCGCAAGCAGTTTGGCACGATTGAAGACTTTTTGCTAACGTCTATGGCTAGTCAGCTTGATTCTTTGAGCTTTATTAAGGAAGGGTCTACAAAACGTAAGGAGATTCTTGCTAAGTTCTTGGATTTAGAGATCTTTGAGAAGAAGTTTAAGCTAGCAAAGGAGGACTCTTCTGATCTAAAAGCTGTCCTGCGACGTATCGGTGACGTAGACTATGATAAAGATATAGCAATTGCGGAGGTTCATTGCGAAGAAGCACAGAAGGAACTACAAGCTGACACCGAAAGATGCGATGCAATACGTCTACAGTTGGCTCAAAACGAGCAAATACATAGCGATTTGACTGAACAGATTGATTCAATCCCGACTGAGCGTCTAAACATCAAGAAGCTGGTTGAGAGAAGAACACAGTTAACCAACAATATCGAGGACACAAAGGAAAACATTTCTGAACTTAAACTTGAAATCTCGGAGTTTGATGACAAGCTTAAGACTTACGATGATTTCTTGACAACGATCAACATTGAGGAGTTGCTAGAAGAGAAGAAGCAATACGACGATTTCAAGCAACGCTATGACAGCACTGTAAACCGTGCTCGTATCATGGACAACGACTACAAGACTATGTCAAAGAAGCTTACACTTCTTGATGAGGTTCCTTGCGGTAGTGCTTATGTTTCGTCTTGTAAGTTTATTAGCGATGCTCACAGCGCTTCGTTGGAGTTGCCTCTGCTTGAGAAGACTATCGTCCAGAAGATTGAGGAAGCTAAGGGCTACAAAGAAAAGGTAGTGTCAGTTAACTCTGCCGAGATGGTTGAGTTGATTGATCGATACAATGAAACAATCATTGCGAAGAACGCTATTGAGATTGAGAAGAGAGACAACAAGGTTTCAATTGAGAAGCAGTTTGCAAAGATCAAAACGATGACCTCTGATTTGTCCGAGACAAATGAAAAGATTGCATTGTACGAGGACAACAAAGAAGCTATCCAGAACATCGAGAATCTTATTTCTTCGCGGAATGAGGTTGCCGAGATGATTGAGGCTAATAAGAGAGACATCGAAGCTTTTGAGGAAGGTCTATCAACTCATAACAGAACAATCGGTTCACTAGAGCAGAAGGTAGAGACACTTAAAGATAAAAAGCAGGAGCTACTTGATATTCGTGCCGAGTTTGCTGCTTACGATTTATTTATGCGTTGCATGCATTCCAACGGTATTGCTTACGATATTATCAAGAGAAGACTGCCTGTTATTAACGAAGAGATTGCGAAGACAATCTCAAACATTGTTGACTTTGAGGTGTTCTTCCAAGAGTCAGGCAACAAGTTGGATGTGCTTATCAAGCATCCCAATTACGAAGCACGTCCCATTGAGATGGGTTCAGGCGCCGAGAAGACTCTAGCATCAATGGGTATACGTTTGGCGCTTCTATCTGTGTCGTCGTTGCCGAAGGGTAACATCTTTATTCTAGACGAGCCAGGAACAGCTTTGGACGCAGAGAATATGGAAGGCTTTATTCGGATGCTTGATCTAGTTAAAACGTATTTCAAGACAGTCATTCTTATTTCTCACTTGGATTCTCTAAAAGATATCGTTGATATGGAGATTACAATTGAGAAGGACAAGGGATACGCGAGGATTAACCAATGAACGCAGCATTCTGGGAAGCGCTTTTAGGCGGCTTGACTTTTAAGAAAAAGAATAAATAAATTAATACGTTCCAACTCAAGTAACAGATTCTAATTATTTATGAAGGAGTGCATGGTGGGACACATGAGACACGCAATAGATAAAGGATTAGAGAAGGTAGTATCAAGAAAGCTTTTAGCTTGGGCAACAGCCACTGGCTTGCTTTTATTTTCTGATTTACAATCAGCGGATTGGGTTATAATCACCACTGTTTACATTGGTGGTCAAACTGTTATTGATGCTGTAGCCAAACTTAAAGGATTTGGTGACCGTTGAAACTTAAATTACTTGCAAAACAAGCTTGGCTTTGGGCTAAAAAGTTTTGGTGGGCAATCATTATTGTCTTATTGTTTATAGGCGCAGCATTAGCTTCTGCTCTTATGAGAAACGGAGTGTTATTAGCGCGCGTTATGGATCTGCTTGATGCAAAGAGAGACCAGCACGATCAAGAAATGGAAACACTCTCGCATATTCATAATACGGAAATAGATGAGAAAAACCGGCGCCTCGAACAACATCTTCAAGAGAAAGATGATATTCAAAGAAAGTTTGAAGAAGAAGCCGACAAGCTCGATAAGGCAAAAGAAGAAGAACTTAAAAAGCTTGTAGATGAAAGTTATAATGATCCAGAGAAGTTAGCTAAGGAAATAGCCGACGCTTTTGGATTAGAAAATGGTTAAAAGATTATTACTTTTTTGTTTGGTTCTTAGCTTATTAGCACCAAACGTAGCATATGCCCAAGACAACACAGTTCTTTCAGTGAAGAAAGGCGACCCTGTTCCTTTTGATGGTGTCTTACTATCTTTGGACGCTGCGGCAAAGGTTCTAAACGATAAAAGATTTACAGACGAAGAATGCGATCTGCGTTTAGAGTATCAGCTAAGCCTTCTAAAAGAAAACTATGAGCTACAACTTGACTTTAAAGATATTGAGATTACATCTTGGAAAGATAGATACGAGTCAATGATGATATTGAAGACAGCAGAGAATGATCGTCTAACAGATTTGATTGTAAAACAAAAGCCAAGTCAGGGCCCACTATGGGTTGCGTTAGGGTTTGGTGTTGGTACTCTTACTTCATTAGGCATCTTTGCTTTATCTACGGAGATTGTAAAGCAATGAGCGATAAACAAGATTACATCGTTAAGTTAGAAAAAGCTATTTCACAAAAGTATGGCGAAGAAGCCACACACAATCCAAGACGCTATTGGGATGAAGACAAAGAAAAAGAATATATCCAACAGTCTAAGATAGAACAGCAGAAGTTTGCGAAGAATGCTGAATCTCAAGACAAAATAGAAGCAGACGGATTTTTAATAAACAAAAAACTACTTAATAGAGATATTAATAGGACTTGTCCTGTTTGTTCCAAATATTCTTTTCATCCTCGTGATGATTTGTATATGAATAAGTTTGAAGCTTGCTTTAAATGTTATATTCTACACATCGAAGGAAGAGAAGATAGATGGACAGAAGGATGGAGACCAAACAAGGAACAATAAAATGGCATCAGTATACGACATTGTAAAAGGAATCAGCCAAGCGGCTGCAAATGCTTATGACGGAGCCCACGACGCTACGTTACAAGCAGATGACAGAGCAAGAGAAGTAGGTCTCAAAAGAGAGAACGGACACTTTATTAGAGACCGCCGCGTAATGGATGGTTTTGGTGTTAAGTTTCACGGTCCAATTCTTCGCATTACTTATCAAGCAGAGACAAGACTAAAAGAAGTCCAAGACAAAGGCTTTGAAGGTGAGATTGAGCAGCGTCTGCAAGACATTGCTAACTTCCTAAAGAAAGAATACAAAGCCGTCACGGGCGATTCACTAACCTTAACAAAGGAAGGTGAGCCACATGTTTTGGTGCAGCGTATTTCCAACTACCGCACCGACGTTCAGGCTCATTGTGATTATCGCATCGGCGGTTTAACTGATGTTGTTGAGGTTAACGGCGGTTCTGATGAAGAGCGCGTTGACAAAGCAATCAGAGATTTTCTTGCATTAGGGAGAGATAAAGCTAAGAAGCCTTCAAACGTGAAGGTCTAATATGGCTGCTCTTACAAAGAAAGAGATACTAAAAGAGATTGTTAAAGCCGGCAAAGATCCGGTTTACTTTACAACAAACTACTGTCGCATCTCACACCCGCAGAAAGGTTTAATTCCTTTCAAAGCATTCGATTATCAGCAGGATCTTTTAAAAGACTTCCGCGATTATCGTTTTAATATTATTCTAAAAGCCCGACAGTTGGGTATTTCTACTATTAGTGCTGCGTATGTGGCGTGGCTAATGTTGTTTCATAAAGACAAGAACATTCTTGTCGTTGCTACCAAGCTACAAACGGCTACTAACTTAGTCAAAAAAGTAAAAGCGATCATTAAGAACCTGCCCAAGTGGATGCAGATCTCTGATATTACAGTAGATAACAGAACATCATTTGAGCTTTCCAATGGTTCGCAGATTAAAGGCTCATCAACTTCTGGCGATGCTGGTCGTTCCGAGGCACTTTCGCTTCTGATCATCGATGAGGCTGCTCACGTTGAGAAGTTAGAAGATCTATGGACCGCGCTTTATCCCACACTATCCACAGGTGGTCGCTGCATTGCGCTATCCACTCCTAACGGTGTAGGTAACTGGTTCCACCAAAACTGTGTTGAAGCAGAAGCCGGCATAAATGATTTTCATATGACGACCCTTATGTGGGATGTTCACCCTGAGCGTGATAAGAAATGGTTTGAGAAAGAAACCAGAAATATGTCCAAGCGCCAGATCGCTCAGGAGTTGGAGTGTAACTTCAATGTATCTGGTGAAACTGTTATCCACCCAGATGATCTACAATGGTATATGGAAAAAGCCCGCGCACCAGAGTATCGCACTGGCTTTGATAGAAACTATTGGATTTGGAAACAATACGACCCAGAGAACCATTATCTGATTGTTGCCGACGTTGCTCGTGGCGACGGTAAAGATAACAGCGCTTTTCATATTATAGAACTTGCGAACCTTGAACAAGTCGCTGAATATGTAGGCAAACCAACACCAGACGACTTTGCAGATATTCTATCTAATGTAGCAGCTGAATACGGCAATCCTATGTTGGTAATAGAAAACAATAATATTGGCTTTGCTGTTCTTAAAAAGTTGATAGATAAAGGGTATCCTAATCTCTACTACACAACAAAGGGTGATCACCAATATGTCGATCCCCTAACCGCACAATGGCAATCAAACGTAATACCCGGTTTTACAACTTCTTCCAAAACAAGACCTTTGATCGTTGCGAAAATGGAAGAGTTTATGAGAAATAAACTAATTACGATTAACTCAAATCGTTTGCTTTCTGAAATGAAAACATTTATTTGGCATCACGGAAGACCGCAGGCGATGAGAAGTTACAACGACGATCTAACAATGTCGTTCGCTATTGGATGCTGGGTGAGAGATACCGTGATTGTAGAAAGCCAAAAGAACGTGGAGTACAGCAAATCTTTCTTGTCTGCTATCAGCACGGCGAAAACTTCTATTGCCACGACTATTCCTGGGATGCAGGGACATAAGATAACAAAAGAATCTGAAAGAGCTAAGCAGGCAGTAGACTTTCAACACCAATACATAGGATTAATAAAAGGTTAGGATAAGACATGGCCAAGAAAGAGAACAACCCAAGGAATCCAGCGTCACCGCTGTTCAAAAGACTAACCAGACTTTTATCTGGACCAGTCGTTAACTACCGTACACAAGTTGGTAGACAGGAAAGAAGAGCGGATCTGGATAAATATCGTTATCGTTTTCGTTCTATGTCTGGCCAGGAGTTCAAGAGACACGATTCTAACATGTCTCAGAACTACAACCTTTACACATCAGCAGCATTCCGTAACCAAAACCGAGCAGAGCGCTACATTGATTTTGAGCAAATGGAATACATGCCTGAGATTGCTACCGCTCTAGATATCTATGCTGATGAGATGACGACATCAAACGAATATGATCGTCTTCTAAACATTGATTGTCTCAACCACGAAATTAAAACTATCCTTGAGTCCTTATTCTACGACGTTCTAAACATTGAGTTCAACTGCTTTGGTTGGGCGCGCTCTATGTGCAAGTATGGCGATTTCTTCCTTTATATGGACATTGACGAGAAGCTAGGCATTACATCTCTTATTGGTATGCCCAACAACGAAGTAGAGCGCCTTGAAGGTCAGGACCAAACAAACCCTAACTACGTTCAATATCAGTGGAACGGCGCCGGTATGACCTTTGAGAACTGGCAGGTTGCGCACTTCCGCATTTTAGGCAACGATCGTTACTCGCCATACGGCACATCTGTTTTGGATCCTGCCCGACGTATTTGGCGACAGCTTACACTTCTAGAAGATGCGATGATTGCTTATCGCGTTGTTCGTGCCCCAGAGCGCCGAGTATTCAAGATTGACGTAGGCAACATTCCGCCACAAGATATTCCACAATATATGGAAAAAGTCAAGTCGGAAATGAAGCGTAACTCTCTTGTGAATGCCACAACTGGCCGCGTGGATCTTCGCTACAATCCGCTATCACTTGAAGAAGATTACTTTATTCCGATGCGTGGTGGCGTTGGATCGGAGATTACATCGCTTCCTGGCGCCAAGTCTTTGGACGATATTGAAGACGTTAAGTATCTTCGTGATAAGTTATTCGCAGCGATCAAGATCCCACAGTCTTATCTAACCAACCTTGAAGGCGGGACAGAAGATAAGACTACCTTAGCTCAGAAGGATATCCGTTTCGCAAGAACTATTCATAGACTTCAAAGATCGTTGGTTTCCGAGTTGGAGAAGATGGCGATAGTGCATCTTTACACACTAGGCTTTAGAGGTCAAGACCTTTTAGGATTTAAGATTACTTTGAACAACCCCTCACGCCTTGCCGAACTACAGCAGCTTGAATACATGAAGACAAAGTTCGAGACTGCTACATCAGTTCCAGAAGGTACATTCTCAAAGCGTTGGGTTGCAGCCAACATTCTTGGAATGTCCGATTCCGAGTTCCTTCGCAACCAGCGCGAAACTTTCTATGACCGTAAATATCAGCAGGCTCTTGAGTCGGTTGTTGACGAAGGCGCTGAGCTTGGTGGCGAAGAAGGCGGTGGTCTCGGAGGAGATCTCGGTGGCGACTTGGGTGGCGACCTTGGGGGTGACCTAGGCGGTGACTTGGATCTCGGTGGTGAAGAAGGCGTAGGAGCGCCGGAAGGCGGCGAGGATGACGTTTTATTGGCGACTCCTGGGCGTAGAGAGGACAACCCAACAAAGCATCAAGGTGCGCCTTATAAGCGTGTCGATGTAGATAAAAGAAAAGGATCTTCAGCAAGATATTCGCAAGGTCCGATGAAGCGCGAAATCAAGCGAATGGTTCGCGGTCCAGAGATGGGAACAACCTCCAGAACTGTACATCCCGGCAAGGTAGGAGTTCCTGATATGAGAGCACTAGTTGGTCTAGAAGAGAATCTCAAGCCTACTTATACTAGGGACGAGCACACACTTTTCGAGAACACCAATAAAGTTCGTATGTTAGTAGAACAAATGGAGAGCAAAGAGGTAGACAAAAATGAAGCATAATAAAAAAAGAAACACAGCCTTTATTTATGAAACGCTCACAAGAGAACTAACAAAGGCAATCGTTGATAAGAACAGCGATAGAAAAGAAACTGTTCTTGCGATCATCAAAGAAGGATTTGGTGGCGACTCAACATTAACAAAAGAACTTTCTCTTTACAAAACTTTGCTTGAGACGAAAAACATCCAACCTAAACTTGCTGAGAGAATGCTTCAAGAAACAAAGTTTGCTTATTCAAAGTTGGATTCCTCCGAGGTTTTTGACGCACAGTCTCGAATGATTGCTGCTATCAATAAACAACTAGGACAGGACGTTTGGTCTAACTTTGTCCCAAACTTTAAGTCTCTTGCTTCCGTAAATGCTATCTTCAACACAAAGACGCCTGTAAAAAGCAAAGTTCTTTTTGAGCAGGCAATCGTAGATTCAATGAGCGCTGACCAGCCTCTTACCGAGTCTAACAAAATGGAGTCTTTGGACAATCTAACTTACAACTCTTTTATTAAGAAGTTTAACGAGAAGTACACCACTCTTCTTAAGGAACAGAAAGATCTTCTTAACCAATACATTACAAGCTTTGCAGATGACGGGTTCGAACTTCGTATTTACTTGAACGAAGAATTGGAAAGGCTTAAGAGCTTAATTAGTGACGCGAGTCAAAATACTGTCGAACCTCTCATTTCGCAAAAACTAAACGAAGTGTCCGAGTACCTTGAGGAGTTCCGCAAGCGCGAGTTTACAGATAACGATCTAAACAAGGTTCTCAAAACACAAGAACTTGTTCAGGAACTAACTCAAAATGATTAAGATTAAAGTCGGTGGACCACAGGCAACCGTCGAGCTTCAAGCGCGCAAAGCCCTTGATGGTTCACTTCTTATTATGGATCACAACAAGATTGACATTGCCGTGATGCCAAAGCAAATGAAAGTTGTGACCGTTCCAAAGACTAATACGTCTGAAGATGTCTATGCTTATCAGGACCGGCTACTAGAGCTTCTTGCCGATAAGGGTGTTATTGACCGTTCTTCCATTCAGGGCGGAAATGTTTTTCGCTCTCTGGAAGGTAAGTTACTTACTAATGATGATATCAATCCTCTGCAGGCTGCTACATTTGTAATCGCAGAGTTTATTGAGTACGAGGCAGAGCACGAAAGGATTGCCGACGAATACGAGAAGGAGTTGGAGGATATGTATACACGTCCATCCGACCGCGACTCCACCGAATACGGCGAGGTTCCACAGTATGCCGAGAAGGGCTCTATGCGTCCTGGCTACTACTATTACCCACTACGCAACAGGTACTAGATTATGTCTGATATGAAACTCATAATGGAAAACTGGCGACAGTTTAGCGAACAGGAAGGCGACCCGCAACAAGCCGAGCCAAAAGTTCAGACTGTTGGTCAGCTTCGCACATTGTTTAAAAATATGAAACTTAAAAAGGCTGGTGGTGCTGCAGCAAAGCGGCTTGCTAAATTTGGTCTTAGTTTCCTGGGGCCTGTTGGTGCGGTCCTTGATACAGCTTGGGACGCTGCTGACGATGGCTCTGAGATGGTTGGTGCCGTAAAGGCACTTTACGGAATGGATGATAAATACAAATCCAACACCGGACTCGATGCACTCAATGTTGATGACAACGTATCCAAAATTGTGGATGATCCTATCGAGGTAGCTTTCCTAAAATATTTTATCAAAAAGCTATCAGCTGCTGACGATTACACGCTTCTTTCGGACTATGATATGGAAAAGGAATTACAAGATTTTCTGGCTGCACGGTTCGATGGACATTCAGTAAAGAAATAGCAGAGGCTTACTTGGAACTACTACATTTTATTCTTGCCGCTTATGGCATGACCTTCATTATTGTTCACGGACACATCTTCAATAAAATACGACCACCCTGCGCAGCTTGGGGTGGCTTCGGACGTTTATTTCACTGTTGTTTGTGTATGGGATTTTGGGTTGGAGTGTTTCTCTGGGGCATAAGTCCATATACAGAACTATTTAATTTTGATCGTACACTTGCAGATGCTTTTATTTGTGGGTGTATTAGCGCTGGAACATCATACATTTTAAGTATGATAGTAAATGATTACGGGATCAACTTGGTCCACAAAGGAGGTGAATCATGAAAAAGTGGCAAATCCAGCCTGTACGCCGCTGCTGCTCCGGTAGCTGAATTTATGTGGGGGTGAAAGCCCCCACGTTAAATCTTTTTGAGAGGACGACGATGGCTAAACTACTACGAGAATTTTATGAACTATGCGAAGGTGGCGTCTGCCAAGACCTTCTGACCGAATCTGAAAAGCAGTTTGTTCGCGATGGCGGTATGATGCTAACAGGCAAACTACAAGAAGCTGAGGTCCAGAACGGAAACGGACGCGTATATCCTCGCCGTGTATTGGAAAGAGAAGTTAAGCGATACGCAAAGGTCGTTGAGGACCGTCGCGCTCTTGGCGAGTTGGATCATCCGGATTCTTCTATTATTAATTTAGCCAACGTGTCCCATATGATTACAGAGGTTTGGATGGATGGTGCCTCTGTGATGGGCAAATGCAAAGTTCTTGACACCCCATCCGGTCAGATTCTACGTGCCTTGGTAGACTCCGGAGTAAAGATTGGAATCTCTTCCCGTGGTATGGGATCTGTAAGAGAGCAAAGAGGACAGACAATCGTAGAAGACGATTTCCAGTTGATTTGCTTTGACATTGTGTCCGAGCCTTCGACTCCAAATGCTTTCATGGCTTTGTCTGAAGGTAAACTAATGAATGAAGAAGTTCAAAAAAATAACAAGATTATAAATCTTATGAATGACATTATTGGAGATTAAAGATGGAAATTTCAAAAGAAGAATTAGAAAAGATTATTAAAGAAGAAATTGACGTTGCTGTAGAGGAGGGTCTGTTCGATAGACTGTCAGCTAGAGCGAGAGGAACCGCAGCCAGTCTTGGTCAAAACATTAAAGCTACTCGCAAGCAGCTTGGTGGTAAATTAGCTGGTGGTAAAGACGAAGAACGTGGTAAACAGCAGGCTAAATCAATGCGTGGGCAGGCTGCTGCAATGAAAAAAGCTAAGCAAACCGAGATCATTGTTGGCAACCATCTTAAAAGGCTGCAGAAAGATTTAGATAAATTGGGACTTGGAGACCAGCAATCAGTAAGGTCTGCGCTAGGACAACTAGAAGCAGCCGTGAAGCAAGCTGCAGCAGGTAGAACTAGCGAGGAATAGATGAAAAAGTCGGAGTTCAAAAAGCTAATCAAGCCCATTGTTCAAGAGTGCATCAAAGAGTCGCTTCTTGAAAATGGTTTAATTTCCGGCATTATTGCCGAGGTTGTTAAGGGAATGTCTTCACAAACTATTGTCGAAGCAAAGGCACCACAACCAAAAGTAGATCCTGTTATGGAAAGAATGAAAGCAAACGCTTTCAACAAAGAACAATCCGGCAAACTAAAAGAACATAAGAAAAAGCTTATGGCTGCTATTGGCGGTTCGGCTTACAACGGCGTTGATTTGTTTGAAGGAACAACACCAGCCCCAGCGCAGGCAGCCCCAACCTCACAGGCATCTCCAATGTCCGGGCAAAGCCCAAGCGATCCAGGCGTAGATATCTCTAGTCTCTTTGGAGCAGTAGGTAGAAACTGGAACGCTCATATGAACGAAATGAAAGAAAGAGAGTAACAAAATGGCTGTTAACCTTAAGGTAGTCAAGAGACACGGCGAGTCAGATGAGAAACTAATTCGTCGTTTTAACCGCAAGTGTAAAAAACAAAAGATTGTCCAAGAGTATAGAGAAAAAACTGATTACTATATCAAGCCGTCTATCACAAAAAGATTGAAAAAACAGAAAGCAATTCGCGAACAGCAGAAGCAAATGCGAAAAGAACAAGAGAAATTGTTTAGGTAATCTTAATTTAATTTACTATTTAATAACGGAGAATCATAAATGACAACTTACAATTACAAACCAGGGCTAGGAAACGTTGGATCTTACCAAGCATCCGGCATTCCTTATGTTACATGCTCTTTAACAGTTCCGGCCAACAATGCTGCTGGAGGGGCTCTTAATGTTCAATTTCCGTCTGTAACAAGAGAGTTCACCGTTCGTAATGACGGTAGTCAGGATATTAGAGTTGGATTTTCTGCAGCCGGTGTTTCGGGTTCTGCCACAAACTTTTTTAGTCTTGCTGCTACTGGGTCTTTCTCTGCTCCCATGAAAGTAACTGATTTATTTTTGATTTCTTCTGATACCTCGGCAGGCGAAGCAACTGTTATTGGCGTTCTTACAGGGATCGATAGACATCAAATAAATAATAACTGGTCAGGATCTGCGGGCGTAGGCTAATGGGCAAGTTTGCCTTTGATCCAGATCTTGCTAGTGAAGCTGTTTCTTCTTTCGCAGCCAATGGATTTAGCTCAGACTTTTCAAAACCTTCCGATGATAGCGGTGGTGGTGGCGCCGATGCGTTTCTGACCGCCGTGCAGGCCATCTCCGGCCTGCTGTACATCTACCAGCCGCCGGATTCGGTGGGTTCGCTGTCGTCGGGCGACGACTCGATGGTGGACCGCCAGGAGACGGGGACGACGGGCACTGTCGGCACGTCGGCGGCTGATGCGTCGATCGTCAACTCGGGGTTCTCGACGGACTCGCTGTCGCGCGCACTCGTCCGCGACGCTGGCGCAGCTGCGAACGGCACGAACCCGGCACCGGCCGTCGGTGTTTCGGTGGGGCTCTCGGGGCCGACCGAGGGGACGTGGGTGCTGGTGCTTCAGGGCGACGTGGACTTCGCCGGCACCCGGAACGTGCTGACTTTCGACAACTCGGGGTTCTCGACGGACTTGAACAGCCGGGTGCTGCTGTCGACGTCGGGGGCGAACATCACGGCCCAGTACCGCGGCTCAACGCCGAACTCTACGATGACGACGGCGGACTTCAAGGCGTCTGGGGCGGTGTTGATCATCACGCGCGATGCGACCAGCAGCGAGCTCGGCTGCTGCCTGGTGGCGGCTGGCGGCACGGTTTCGGTGACGACGGCGACTGTCGGCACGCTGAACTGGGACGGCGGCGTCATCATGGTCGGCAACGCGGGCATCACGGCGGCGTCGTTCGCGGAGTTCGGCGTGGCTGCGGCCGTCGTGTACGACAACGTCCTGAGCACCGCCGACCTGCAGACCATTGTCGACGCCGTCGCGTAGGAGTGCAGATGTCTTTTTCCCGACAGCTCTTAACACGACACAGCTGGGAACATTACACGCAGCAATATCATAATATTTTTGTTTTTAGCAGGAACAAAATAATTTGTTTAGATAATCTTGTATTATTTTACTAGTTAGCGGTAGAGAATAATAAGATGTCTGACCCCAAGAATAAATGGACACAACCTGATGCGCCTCCTCCTCCAATGTTTTTTGGTCAAAAGGAGCGTGACCTTGTAAAACAAGTTAATGATGAGTTAGCAGAGCGAGTTGTTGGACAAACAGTCGCTTACTATCCTATAAGCATTGAGCACTCTAATTTTAATGAAACATATGGTGAAGCAATAGACAAAGTTACGCTTCCGCCTGTTCGTGTGTTTGCATACGTTGTAGTTGAGAATGAACAAACAAACCAAAAGTATGGATACGAATACCAATCTAAACTAACAGTTAATTTTCACCGGAGGCGCTTAACAGAAGATCAAGATCTTTTTGTTCGTGCTGGTGATTTTGTTCAATACGGCGATTTATTTTATGAGATCGTTCGAACATATAACGACACAAGATATTACTTTGGCCAAGTAGATTACAAGTTTCAGATAAGTGCTGAATGTGTAAGAGCACGAGAAGGAACTTTTAGAGTTATCGATAGTGTTGATAGATAATTCATCTAAGCCCAGACAGACTTGCTTTGAGTTTTTGACTTTGACCAACTATTTATGAAAGCAGGAGAGATTTAAATATGTCATGGGTATTTGGACCGGGAGGTGGTGGCACCCCCGGAGGCGCAAACGGAGCTATACAGTTTAACAGCAGCGGATCTTTTAGCGGATCTCCGTTATTAACTACAGACGGTGCAGGAAACTTATCCGCATCCGCAAACATATCAGCATCTGCCTTTTATGGCGATGGGTCTAATCTAACAAACGTCACAGCATCAGCAGTTGAAGTTGCTGATGGTCCTCAATATTCTTTA
>Ga0208767_1001065_pt1 | contig 21964 bp, 56 predicted proteins | sample VirMetDEL_Mar_21_FD_184514 | JGI IMG/M metagenome (GOLD analysis project Ga0208767, IMG submission 184514) | Aqueous microbial communities from the Delaware River and Bay under freshwater to marine salinity gradient to study organic matter... | ecosystem: Environmental > Aquatic > Marine >... | reverse complement strand
CGTCTAGAGAAACTCTTCTTTTGTTTCTTCCCTTCTCTTCCTTCCCTGCTCTAACATTTAGTATTTTAGCTTCGTCTTGAGTAATCCTAACTACTCTTTTCATTATAATTCGTTTTGAAATGATTTCTGTGTATCCCTTAGAAGATTTATTAGGGATTTAATCTCGTCTTTTAAAGTGAGATAGTCTTCATCCATAAGTTGCTCATAGATGTTGTCTGTGTGTCCATTGATTCTATTCATCAATATGTTGATGTAATTGATAGAAGCGTGTTGGTTAGACTTAATCATGTCTTAAATTTATCACAAAAATAAATAAAAAACAAGATTAATCTGCATAAAACAAAAGCGATTTACCAACTATCGGATCCATTTTTTGGATTGCACGATAAATATGTTTAGAAGCTTTTTTAACTTCAGCCCTGTCTTTTGATGTGGATTCTATACCAAGATTGGTATACATATCGCAATCAATTCTAAGCAGTTCGTCAATTTTCTTTTTGTCGCTCCAAGTTTTGTATCCAACAATTTTTTCTAATCTTGAGTAATCTTTTCCCATTGGTCTTGAAATTTTGCTTGATTGTTAATAAGTTCTATTAAATTGTTATTAAATTTAGTGATTTTTTTTAATAATTCATAAAGGCTTTTGTTTTTATCCATTGAATCTATCTTAACATCAAGATCTTCTACGGATATTTTAAAATCTTCTAACGCTTCAATTAATTTTATTTCGTCTTTATCTTTATCAAAATAATCCACGCAAACGTCAAACTTTTCTTTAAATATTATATCGTACTTTATTAAGTCTTTCACTGATTTATAATTGTATAAAACAGTAGCGTGGTCTTTATTGAAAAAATTTCCTATAGATGCATAGGATAAACTATACTTCTCTCTGAGAATATAATAAGCAATCCTTCTTGCGTCTATAATCTCTCTAAGTCTACTATCCTTTTTTAAATCTTTAACACCTAATTTAATTGAAATGTGTGAGCAAACTTCGTCTACAATTTTACTTACGTTCATGGTAATAATGCTTTGTTGTCGTTTATAAAGTCTAAATATTCGTCAGATGATATTGGAAAAACATCTGCTAGTATAATTATATCTTCAGAGTCTCTGTATAATAAGATGCCAAAAAACACAGGATCATTGTCAAAGTGTACTACTGCTCCGTATTCTTGGTCTTCATATGGTAAAATAGGCACATTAATTGACGCTAATTGATCAATTTTTTTAGCCATAGATATCCCAACTTTTGGGCTAAGTGATTTCATTTTTTGCACGAACTCGTCTTCAAGTTCAAAATCTAATTCACTACCCCCTGTAGACTTCCGTTTGTATACCATGCTCTTTTAATTGTTTTATTCTATAATTCTGTATGGCAGACACCCTGCCGCTTGGTGTTTTAACTTCTGAAAAAATAACATCTGCACCTGGAGCTATTGCGATAAGATCAGGTATGCCATTCTTGTTGGTCTTAAGCAACTTGATAACATAGTATCCCTTTTCTTCTAGCTCCTTAATTCGTTTCGATTGGATTTGTTGTTCAGTCATATATACAAATTTACTAAATCAAAATAACTGATTTATGGTTCTTTTAAAATGTGATAAAGTAAAATCTTTCTTTTTAGATACTGCCTTATATATTTGGTCTTCAATACCATTCTCAGCAAACACCCAATAGATATCACTTTCAAGTCTTTCTTTTGTGGTCATACGATCTCTGCTTTGCCAATATGATGTGGCACTGAAATCGATATTATAATACACAAGATAATCAGCTTCACGCAAGCTAATTCCTTCTCTTCCACTTACAATCTGAAGTGCAATGTTCTTATCTGTTCCATTGAAGTCTTCAAGTTCCGTAACTACCTGATCTCCAAACGTATCCTTGATAGCTTTAAGTTCAGCTTTGAACTTGTAGAATATCCCTATCTTTTTACCCTTAAACTTTTCTTTAATAAACTCAGCTTTAGAGTAATCAACAACCATAGACTTGCCGCTTTCAAACTTTATAGTTCCCGAATACAACTGATGCACCTTACTCATAAGCTTCACAGGTGTGTCAGCAAGTATCACTTCTTCCTTTCCCTCTACTACCAAATCTTTTTTTAATCTTTTTATAAGACTTGTAGTAGATTCAAGCATAGGTACTTTAACTATATGCTCTTTGGTATCTACCTTAAAGCCAGCTTCTTTTTGAGTATAAGATATGGTATATGGTTTCATCTTATCTGTAATAGACTTCCTACCTTCAGAGTAATCTCTTATAGAAAAAGAATTAATAACCTTAATTTTTACGTTCACATAATCATCACAGAACCTATAAAATGAACTATACCTTTTAAATGGATTGTTAGGAATACCATACACCTGATGGTACATTTGACTATACGACTCAGGTGTAGGCGTTCCGGACATCAACACAACCAACGGATTGTCCTTAGTAATAATGTTTTTTACATCTTTGGCTCTCTTACTTGGCTTGGGAAACGCTCCTAATCCATGCGCCTCATCCAATACTATCGCATCCCACTTGATGTTTGGCGCTTTATGTATACTCTCGTAGTTTATAATAAACAGAGAAAAACTAGCAGGACACATCATTTCATAATCTTTAGCAATGCTTGACATTGCCTTCTTCTTAGTGAGGAACAACACGTTGTTCACACTCATCATTTTATCTAACATACCTAGACTGGTAAGTGTTTTGCCAGTTCTTACTTCCATAGCTAGATAAACAAACTTATGTCTATTGAGTATATCAACTCCCTGATCTATTATTTGTTTTTGATAATCTCTAAATTTAATCATGAATACTTTTCTCTTAATTGTTTCAGTACATAAGAGAGCTCAATACAAGCTTCCTTGTGAGAGTTCCAAACTTTCTGACCTAACACCTCAGCTGAGGTGTATATCGTTCCGCTAGGATCTACATATCGGTTCTTACCTTGTGATGAAATACCGCCTTTTCGTATAGCAATCTTAGCCTTCTTCACTTGGTATGGAACAACATAGACTTGCCAATCGTTATCAATGCACCATTGAATATCAGAACTCAATGTCTGGCTGGTTGTTCTTAATAGTTTTCTCTGTTTCTTCATTTATGAATTTTATCCACCTACCCTCTTGGGATCTACCTTCTATGGGTGGTTGTTTGTGTACATATAACCCATATGCTGAAAGCCATTTGTAAAATGCGTTCCTAGATATACTATGCTTGGATCGTGCAGCATAATCAGGATATTCTTTTATAAAGTCTAAGTACAAATCTTGTTTTGGTATTAGAGTATTAGGTTTAAGCTTGTCATTTGGTACATCATCAATAAGCCCACACCATTCTATAAAGTCAGCATTTGTAGCAGCAATCAGCTTTTTAATCTTAGAGTTCTTAGCATCACACTTAACAAGACCTTTATCTAAATAAAACATTAGATTATTAATCATATAGTTGTCAAATTGACACCACTCATTTTCATCCCAATCACCAAAGAATAATTTCTTGAACTCCATAAAAGGAGTGTGAAACTGAGAGTAATGTTGTTTGAACTCTAACTCAAATCTCCTTCTCTCAAAAGAAGAACCTTCACCCTTTATAACGTAGTTGGTTGTTATTGCAATCTTAGGTGACTTGCTAAAAGGTATCTTTATAGCATCTTTGTTTTTCTTTTCAAGAGTAAGTCCTTCTGTCACAACTGAGAATAATCTTTCAAAATCAAAGTGCTTCTTTACATCATCAAAGCAAAGTATCTGAGTATCTGCAGACACTAGCTGATAAGCAAAAGAGCGTTCAAAATTAAAAGACTTTCCATCAATCACAACAAGCTTTTTCATTTGTCCAAGGGCATTCATAAACAACCCTTTACCCGTACCACCCTCTGGATTAGGAGTTATGTTTTCGTCATTGAGGATCACAGCAGGGGAGTAAGAAAAATTCTTATACCCATGCATTAGATACCCAATAGTACTTTCAAGAGACGTTATGTTCTTTTCTATGTTACCTGAAATGTTGCCAACAAACTTTCTAAAGTCGCAATCAATAACATCGCACATAACAAAATCTCTATCTATAACGTGATCACTCCAAACGTAGCCACCTAAATCTATATAGTCAATAATTGTTTTGGTATCCTTAGTTATCTTAACTGCGCAGTTTCGATAATAAAGATACGCAGCATCCTTAGTGTCAGATACAAAATAAACATCAACCGGACTTAAAAGATTAAGAAAGTCTTCTTTGAAAAACCTAGTCTTATCAGCGAAGTAGTTGTATACTTGTAAGTCGCCTATGGTTTCTAGATAATTAAGAACACAATCCTTAATCTCTTCTTCGTTGGTGTGGTCGATCAGGTTGTTAGTTACTTTTACAAAGATGAAACTCTTAGAGCCCTCTGGAGCAAACTTATAAAACCCATTGTCCTCCAAAAACTCTTTGAATAAATAGTGAACAATATTAACAACTCCTTTGTCTGATTTAGTCCAAAACTTTTTATTGGATTCATCTTCCTCGATTTGACTAATAACAGAACTTACTACAATGTCCTCAATACCGGAGTCAACTAACTGAGAACGTATTTCTTTTTTTGGCACTCCACGTTTTAGATTTTGTCTAACTTGGAATACTTTTTCCTCGTCTTCGTAGTACTTGGATCCGAAGTTTTCTGTCTTCTGATACGCTGAATTGATAGTGGTTTGTATTTCATTTCGATTGAAATCTCTACTAGCAAAACCACTCATTACATATTCAGCTAACGACTTAGCTATGCCAAAGTCATTAAAAGCCGCAGCAAGTATGTATACGTTATTGTTTCTTTCACCATCGACAATACCATACTTTCTTGTCCACCAAGCCATAAGTCTTTCAACGATTTTGTTTTCATCATTGATAGGAATGGTTGGTCTAGAAGTATGTTTGTCAATAGGCTTGTACTCATGCTCTTCAGCTTTATCCCATACCTTAGAGTCATGATTAATATGTATCAGTGGATCGTATGATTCATAACATACCCTACTAATATTTTTACATGCCTTATCGAAATGTGGATTGTTGAAGTATTCTTCAAGTGCTCTGAAATAACCTACATGGTTTTCATGATCTTTAGGTATCTTGACTAGAGCCTTTAGACCATTACCTGAAGGAGATATAAATACAGAGAATACATATTTGTTTTTAGATAACTCTTCCTTGTAGGATAGGATATCTTTTCTTGTCTTGAATCCATCAAAGTCTAAGCAAATAATTCCACTGTGCTCTTGCAGTGCGTTATCTGCTCTCTTGGTAAATGTACCTGAGAAACATATTGCTGGTAAATCTTGTTTTAGTCTGTTTCTTAATGTCTTATCTTTTTCTGTACGGATAAGTTTTACCTTGTCTTTTGATGAACCATTTTTAATTCTTGCTAACGAAACCCCTATGTCAATATAGAAAGGCGTTGAGGTTTCCTTAATGTTTTTAAAAATTGTTATCATAAATTAAATTAAATTAAAAGCCGCAGAGCAAAACCCTACGGCTTATAAAGTTTAGTGTTTAAAAGTCAACCCCTGGTGCTGCAGCTGCTTTAGCTGTATTGTTCCCAGCTTTTGGTACAAATGTATCAAGTTCAATGTAAGGCTTTCCTGCTTTACTATTGTGAATGTTTAGGTTTACCCACCCATTCTTTTGATTGTTCTGTAGAAATGCAATAGCATCTTCTACCTTTACACTAATAGATCCAAGCACCCATTCTGGAGCCTGCTCTCTTGGTTGTTTGTAAATAAAACCGTCTGCGAATACTTTTTCTGTCGCCATAATTAAAAAGATTTAAAGTTAAATAAAATTTTTTCTTCTAGTAATTGAGTTGTTTTAAAAATTGCTTCTAGTGCTTCATCTTGTGATTTATATTCTAGTGGAACATTAATCCAAAGCGAAGGCTTTTTAGTTTTCTTTTTAAAGAACTTCATATGAATAATAATTGGTTATGTCTTCTAAAGGATTACTGCCAAAAAACTTTTCGTATTGTTCTATAGCTTGTAATACCTTGTGCTCTCCACTTGCTAAGAAGTCTGGGCTTACGTCTCGTATTGCAAGTAGCCCTGTTCTCTTTTCTACTACCAAGAATCTAAGATCCTTGCCAAATATCTTTTTATAGATATACGCTTGACTATCATAATTATATACTCTAGATTTGTAGTTGAAATCTTTAAGTGAACTTGTGGTTTTTAAATCTAGGATATGATCCTTGCCAATAATATCAGCTTTACCTTTCCACATATGACCAGCTATCTCTTTGATGCCAGGTCTTTCAAATTGATTACCTTCTTCATAAATCAAATCGAAAAACTGAAGATTAGACCTCATGCGATCTGCTATAAAGTTTATCTCGTCTACTTCACTTTTAAGGAGCAGCATTTGAACACCTTGCTCAGCTAGAGTTTGCTTGTATACTTTAGTGTTTCTTGTTGTAGCATCTACAATGTGAAAACTATCAAGCTTGTCTGGCTCAAGCATTAGTGTATGAAAGTATCTTCCTTCAAGTAAAGCCTTGCTCTCTTGGCTGCTTGCTCTAAAGTTTAATGGATTGTTTAACAAAGAGTAGATATCTGAGTTAGATAAAAATTGTCTGCCATACTCACCATAATACTTGTTGTCGTCTGTCAAGTGTTCTAATACACCTTGCAGCACTTTTGATTCTTGATCTTTTGTCATTACTTAGTTGGATTTACAAATATATCTTTTAATTCTAATTCCTCTTTATACTTTTTAAGCTTAGAGTTAATGGTGCTATTAATAGTGTACTTAGTTCTAAGTGTATCAAGTAAGCCTTTATAATCTTTATTAGCGTTAGCCGCTAAATAACTTAAGACCTTCTTCCAATTATCAGTATCCTCAATAAGTTTTATCTTGGCACTCTCAGCAGAAGCCTTTTGTCTTTTTGGGTTGTCTTGCTTCTTGACGGCAATATTAACTTCATCAGCTGAAGCAATAGACGTATCAATACCGATACCTAAATAACCAAGTGCTCTACCAAGTGCAGAAGTAAATCCATTCTCTAAGAAGCTAGTCTTGTTAATATAGCTACTGCCTTTATCTTCCTGAGCGTGAGCCATTGCTCTTACTACACCATCTTGATCACAAATTGTGACCTTGAATATTCCACCATTGTCGTCTATCGATACAACGTCTTCGTGAATCTGCCAATTGGCATACTGATCTTGGGATCTAAAGTAAATTAGCCTCTCATTAACTGTAACATACTCTTTCCCTTTGATGTTAATTGTTTTCATGTGAATTTGATTTATGAATTAAACGATTTATTTCTGAATACTTTTTAAGGTAGGTCTCTCGCCTAACCTTAAGTGAGTCTAAGGATTTTTTATTTCTAGTTGTGTCTAGTTCTCTTTGAATGTTCCTAGTAATAGATTCCAATGAGTCACTATAACTACTCTTTAGATAGCGATAGCAACCCATTCGGAATCCATATCTAAAAAAAACAAACAAACCATTATCAATAGTAATCTCTTCTCCGATGTCGCCATAAACCTTTGTGTTATAAAGCGATACACCATCCTTATCTTTCATTATTTTTAGTCCTTTGTACACATATGAGTCGTAATTCCTAGTGCGTATTCGCCTTGCAGTGAAATCTTGCGATGCCTGCTCCCATAGTTGTTCTTTGGTGTACATTTAAAAAGCTATTGTGTTCTCTATTTGTTCTCTTAGGTGTGGGAATGTTCGTGTAGCATCCTCATAGTTAGATATATATCTAGAGATTGAAGGTGGAGATACCTTACACCCATAGTGTGCCATCATTTTTTGTATGTCTTTATATTTTAGCAAATTGTTTTTGCATATATAATAAAATACAGATTTTACAATACGAGAAAAATGCGATCTACTATCGTTAAGTATATCTTCTCTTGTTATACCCATTATCTCAGATGTTTTAGCAACACAAGAATTGAATAGGTAGTATTCTCTACTTTGCTCTATTGTCTCCATTGGTGTCTATTTTACGATTAGTAAACAAGTACTCTATTATGTCAGGATAAAACCTGATCTGCGTGTTTGTGATGTGATTGTATGTGGATTCACGCTCTCTATTACAAATGTCCTCATACATTTTTTTTGTTCTTCCCATTGTTATTGTATTAAATTTTATTGAATTGCAAATTTAAAAAAAATAAACTATAGATGCAAATTAAATTGCGTTTAAGTTAAAGTTTTATTTTATTAATCCAATTTTTAAATCTCCTTATAGTGCCTTTGAATAGCCACTTGTTTTCGTAGTTGTCATACACTTCTATGTGTAATACCTCTTTACCTTTTGAGTTCTCAACAACTTGTATATGATACTCATACTCTTGCCAACACTTTGTATCAGTTGTCGGATATAAGTATATGCCGCCAGCTTCTTGTTTGAAGTGACTTACAAGTTGAGCAGCTAGACAATGTGCGCCATTGGCTATGCGTCTTTTTTCTTTAAAACCTATGCCGTTTACCATGTGTAATCCGTCTAGGAATTCTAATAAGTCTACACCCATGCCGCTTGGGTATCCGTCATATTGACGATACATGTTAATGATTGGTTCGTTGTCTTGGTTTTTAACGAATGTTAAGGATCTTGTTCCCATAATAATTTAATTTAATTTGTTATTGTTCTCTTTGTTTTAATAGTGTTGTTTATTGATTAGTTCTTTTCTAAAAGTTTTAATCTCTTCATTAGTAGCTAATCTTATTTCTGATTCACAACAATTGCCAAACATATCAGTTCTATATTCGTTGTTTCCATGCCTTTGTATTATTACTCCTATTTCAGAATCAGATTTTTTTATAACTACATGACCTAATATGTACTTATCATTTTCACTTTCTTTATATTGTTTGTAATTAAACAAAGCGTATTCTCTATAATTTAAAATCACTTTAATTGTTTTTTAATTCAAGGCTATGCGTCAGTATAAATTCATAATAAACATCATATAAATCATTGAAAACTTCTTGAGCCTTGTTGTTCCAACGTGTATCTCCATTTTCATCTTCAACATATAATTCGCCATCTATAGAGCACTCGTCTCTATAGTGTTCTTTCAAATATAAAGTAGCTAATTCACTTGCTACTTCAACAATATTAATTTGTACTTGCATAATATTTAATTTAATTGATTAATAATTCTACTTTAACATCATCGTATCCGTCTTCGATGTACTCTTTAGCTAGGTCTTTAGCATCGTCAATACTAAATGCTCTGTCAAAAGGCTGGACACCGCCAACCCATACTAAATATTGGTCGTCTTGGTAAGTCTTTAACTCACGTTCTAAGGCTTCAATCCTTACGTCTTTGAAATCGTTACTCATCGCTTAAGTGTTTGTCAGTTATTTTTTGTATGCTATGGTTTATGTAATCCCATATCTGAATAGATCGTTTGCTTGATGCTATGATTTTTTCTAAATCTTCATCAGTTATCCCACCAATTGCACCTGATATTAATTCTGCTTTCTGTTGATCTAATTCTGCTTTAAGATTGCTAAGCACGCTTTCGGTGTAAGCCTTTGCCCTTTCTTTTATTTCTTCAGTTTCTAGTCTCTGCATATGTTCTCGTATTTATCGATTAATTTTTCTAGTTGGTCGTCTGAATAATCTGCATTGTACTTGCGTACAACAGAATAGTCTTGCGTGTACTTATTGCCGTCAACAAATGTTTGACCGCCATTGCCATCATTCCATATGGATATGCCACGCACATTTGTCTTGCATTCGTACCCTACACCTCTGCGAGTTTCAAAGTACCTTACTGATGTTACTTGTAATGGTTTCATAATTTATTTAATTTAAGTTAACAACAATCACATTTATCCCATGACTTGCCGTTTCTACACGTTGTATTTTCTTTCCATTCTTCCCACTTGCCATACTCTTTCCACCAATACTCTCTTATCTCATTAAAGGTAAACCTTGATACATATTGTTCACATTGGCAGCTATACCGATCTAATGATTTCAAGTAAATCACATTGTCTGATGTCAACCAATCCATAAATGATTCAAGTTGATCTAAAGTGTATTGTTCTTTTGCTTCCATAATATCAAATCATTTCTAATTTCTTAACTAAGTCTTTAGCATAATATTCTGTGATATATTCTTTGTACCCTTCTATAATATTCTGACGAATTATTTCCTTTAGGTGTTTAGTTGTGCCGCTAAGTTTATCATCCTTCCAATGACCATGTTCGTCTCTGCATTTCCATGTCCATCTGTTTGTGCAAGCAGAATATGGATGATACTTTTTGTCAAAACTATCGATCATTTCGCATAGTTGTTGTGTAAACTCTTTGATAGTTTGGTCTGCCTTGTCTTGCAGACGTTTTTCGATGTGGTTTAAATCTGTTTTACTCATGTCTATTTAATTTAAAATGGTGTTATATCTATTGGATCGTATGTTTCTTTTATAGGGTTTTCGTAATTCCACTCTACCTCAAATTCTGATTTACATTGAGTACATTTATGTACAGAAATTTCATTTCTATCTTCAATGTCAGCAAACCAACTTATTATAGGTATTACATTTAATCTTTTTCTTGGATCATCTACTCCTAACTGCTCCCACATATCACAATGGGGACAATCCAAGTGAATATTTTCATTATCAGATTGTATTTTTGTTTTAATCATTTTAATTCTTTTAAAGTATTTACTTCTGTGTTTAATATTGTATCGTATTCATCATTGGTGTAGAACCAATGGTTGCCATACATTAATTCGATTGGATTAATACTATGGAAAGTAGTATTAGTAAATGTAGCTAAGCAATGTACTTGGTGTATTGTTAAGTAATCAAAATGAATTGTGCCTTTTAGCCAACGCTTAATCTTAGTAACCATATCACCATAACCTTCTTCGATATTGCTATCTAATTCAGATCTAAATTCAGGTTTGATTCTTTGTAATAAATTGTATAACATAATATTAAATTTTAATTGTCAAATATTTCTTTTAACTCTTCACGAATATCGTCTGCTGCAGCGTTCTCGTTTTTAACTGCTTGCCAATACCATTTGGTAAACATATTTATGATTCTACTATTCTCTGAGTTAGACTCAGAGGCCCATGCAATTGCGCTCTTGCCTTTGCGAGACAATATTAACTTCACTTGCACAAGAAAATCTTCCTTCATGCCTACATAGGGTGTTAATGTATCAACGCTCATTCTAAGATCGTAAACGAAATTATTCATTCTAATCTTCAGATGATTTGTATCTACTGATTCCTTCATGTAAGCAGCATTTAACTTGTCTAATACTTTTTCTAATGTTCTCATATTATTTAATTGATTTGATTTCTGTAATTTCTCCATCTAGACCATAATCGCAATCCCATCCAATTTGATGCAATTCCTTTCTGATTCTCGAACACTCTTCGTAAGCATCCTCTGAATCATTAAACGTCTCAATGATTCGGCAAACATTCTTTGGTAATCCATCATAATGTAAATTGTGCATATTATTTAATTTAATTGATTTATAATTAATACTATTCCAATGCTAGCTATTAGCATTATTACTATTGCTCTAAATGCTTTCATCTTACTGAGTTTAACTTCATTCCATGCTTAACTAACATATCTAGTTTTTCACTTCTAACTAACTCTTCAGCGTGTGCAATGCTATCTACGTTGAGATATCTTATGTGCTTGATCTGTTTGTCATTATAATCTAACATATAAATGTGCAGCGTTGAGTCGTTATCTATATAATAGGTATCTTTATAATATCTCATGACTCAATTTGTTTTAAATCGTGTAACATAGTTGACATCGCATTTATATAACCTTTATTAAAGGCCATCCCTTCTTTATGGTTTTCTTGTGTAAAGGCATCTAGTCTTACTCTAGCTAACTTAATTTCCGATGTTATTATATCTTTAATATCCATAATAATAATTTTCAAATTGACGTATTACTTCTCTTCCGTTTCTTGTTTGGAATCCATAAGACTTAAGATAATGACTTGGTATATCTTGGTTCTCAATAATAAAATGAAACACTTCTAAAGGTTTGCATTTAATTGTCTTAGCTACTTGCTTTGCCGCGTGTGCCATTGCTTTTGGATTGTGTCTACACTCTCCGTAGGTTTTTGTTAGGTATCTCTCAATACCTTTTGCAGTTAGTCTTTGCATAATTTCTATTGTTTTATTGGTTTATTTAAATCGTTCTGTATAAATTTTGTATACTTGAGATCTTTGATCGTCTGTATATCCTTTCATATTTTCTGTATTGTAAACTTCCTTACAGATTGCTTGGATTCTTTCTAGTTTTTTTGCATAGGCCATTACTTCATCCCATGCCTGACTTCTTGTTTTATACATAATTGTTTATTGTTTATTGATTAAATTGTTTTCTGAATGTCCATTCCCATTCGCTATTCTCATCTTGTCTAACTCCACATATTGTGGAGTTATAAATCTCAGCTACACTTTGGATTTCATCAGGTGTAGACCAACAAGTCCATCGCTCATTGTTTGGAAATGAACCTTCGCTCATTAAGTATTGCATTACGTTTTTCATGATTCTATTGTTTGTTCTGTTAGTCTGTAAGTTATATTCTCTAGTGTATATTTGTTCTCGTATTCCCACCAATCTTCACCTTCATGATTTTCAATTAGTGAGTTAGCCACATCAAGGCATTTTTGCGCATCTATCCTTTTGTATGTTGGATTAAGCATATCAGATATATCATAACCATATCTAACGTATGTTTCTACTAATACTATGTATGCTGCTTTTGTAATTCTAGTATTCATGGTTTCTAGTTTTGAATAGTGAATGAATAATCCATTTTTTTAGGAAGCATAAATCTTCCACCAATCTTTAAGATGTTCCCATCAGAATCGTACTCTGTGTATTCTTGAATGAATGGTCTTCCGAAGCTATCAAATTTGATTTCGGTGCTTGCTTCTGCATTGTAATGATACAATGCTAACTTGTTTAATACTTTTGATTCCATAATTTCTATTGTTTGTTGATTAATACTTTTTTGAATGCTCTAGTTATCTGAGTTAGATCGTACTTCAATTGATCTAAGCTACCTTCATTGTTAACGTTATATCTCTTATCGAATCCATAACCACCTTGACTAGCGAATTCATGGATATAAACGTATTTACCTTTGACTTCAATAGGAGCAGTTAAGTCTATGTCATAAGGCCATGTTCCACCAGCATAAGTATATGGTATTTCTTCGCTATCTAGTACTTCAGGTAGCATGTCGTTAATCTTTGCGATTCTGTTTAATAATGATTTTGATACTGATTTCATATTGTTTGTTTTTCAATTCGTTTGCAATAATACAATATATTTCTCTTAACTGCAATTTTTTTTGTCGTTAACTGCAATTTATTTGTTTAAATACATATTTATTCGATTATCTGTTATGCAATGCATAGTATAGCTACCTGATTCAATGCATATCTGTTATGCAATGCATAGTATATTGGTCTATAAATTACACGTTATCGATTTTTTGTGCATTTCATCAACGCTACTATGTTATGCATAGTACTGATTAAAAACATCTTTTTTACCCTATAAAACATTAGCAGCTAATTTATGTGGTGCATGTGTTAAAGGGAAGGTTAACTTGTGTAAACTTTCAAATTGTCTCTAGATGTTCCCTAGATACAAGGGAAGGAAACCATATACATTTGTTATCTGTATAATCGTATATTTTATAAAACCATGTAGAATCATGCAGTAAATACACATGCACAATACCTATAGAGCGCTAGAAAAAAGTCAAAAAAATCAGCACAATAAGACAAAATCAGCACCCCCCCTATCGAAAAAAAATCGGTTTTGTTTTTGCTAGGTGTTCGTGTAGTATAGTATATTACCCAAAAGCTACTAGTATCTAAACCAAATATTTTGTAACAAATTTAGACAACATTTGTGACAGATTTAATCGTATCTTTGTGTTATGGACTTCGAGATCGAAATAGAAAATAGAATATTCATAGGCTTCCAAATTGGGTTCTCTTACTATCCAGTGGATGATATTTTTGACTACTCAGAGCTTAGTATTTTCTTAGGTCTTATTGCACTCAAATTTAGACTCTGGAAATAGTAAAATAACCCATGTCGATTTTAAAATCACTTTGACATTGTATGTCGATTTTCGACATGATTTGACTTCAAAACTGCAAATTTGTCGTTAACTGCAACTTTTTTTCTGAAAAAAAAATTTCACATTTAGTCTTTTTTGAAAATAAATTTCCATTTACACCTACTTTATGTCGATTTTCGACATTGTATGTCGATTTGAAAAATAAAAACGACATAACCTAACTTCTTTATTTACAGTACTTTACAGCTTATTTTTTATTAAAATGTCGAAATGTCGATTTTTCATACAAAAAAAATAAAAATTTTTTTTTATAAACAGTAAAATATTATAGTGGTAATAGGGAGAAATTTTCGACATGTTGACATTAAGACTATTTTTTTGTATATTTACTTCAATTATTTAGTTAGTGGTTAGTAACTTAAAGTCGGTACTCTTGATTGATGTTATCGGCTTTTTGTTTGCGTATTATTTTGGTGTTTCATATATTTGTAATACATAGACAACAATTTAATTTAATATCATGTTAGAACAAGGTTACAATCCAAAAGACTTATCTTTTGACAAGGATGGTCGGAATGAATTACTAGAGGGTGTGTCCACGATGGCTAAAGCCGTAAAGTCTACACTTGGGCCAGGCGGTAATACAGTTATTATCGAGTCACCCTTCCACACCAAATCACTCACAGTTACAAAAGATGGCGTTACCGTAGCTAAAAACGTGGATCTTCTAGATCCGGTACAGAATATTGCGGTGCGTATGCTAAAAGAAGCTGCACTTAATACAGCCACTGTTGCTGGTGATGGTACAACTACTTCTATTGTGCTTGCAGAAAGCTTACTTAAAAACGGAGTAAAGGCTCTTGAGAGCGATAAATCAATCTCCAGAACGGATATTGTTAGAGATTTAAATAAATTACTCGGTGTATCTACAAAAATATTAGACAAATGGTCTAAAAAGATTACGAAAAAAAGACTGTTAGATGTCGCTACGATATCTGCAAATAATGATAAGGATTTGGGTAAACTGATTGCGCAGACTTACCACAGCGTGGGAAAAGACGGAATTGTGACTGTTGAGAACTCGCAAACACATGAGACTTATAACTCTATAACACATGGAATTAAGGTCGATAGAGGGTACTCTTCTCCGGTATTTGTGAATAATCAGCGTAAGGATGAATGTATACTTGAGGATACTTTTGTACTTGTCTCAGATGCAGAGATATCCAGAGTGTTTCAAATCGAAAGAGTGCTCAAGCAAATTATAAATGAAAACGATAAGCTTCTTATCATAGCACCATGCTCTACAAACTTTATAAATACATTGGGAGCCAACGTTGTAAAGAGTGGACTCAAGGTGTGTGTTATTCAGCCACCAGATTTTGGATACCGATCTACAGAGCTTATGCAAGATATCGCAGTGTCGGTTGGTGCAAAGTTCTTCTCCGAAAAAACTGGAGACAATCTGGATCTGATACAGATGGATGATTTGGGATTTGTAAAGCGTGCTATTGTTGGATCAAAAGATACTATACTTATTCGCTCAGAGCAGTGTGATAACACCCAATCAATTGAGGATCGGGTATCTGAGCTTTATGAGGCATTGGAGATTACCCCTGGCAAGGTTAATAAAGACTTCATCCTCCGCAGAATAGCAGGACTAAAAGGAGGAATCGGAGTAATCTATGCAGGGGGTAACTCTGATATAGAGCAAAAAGAAAAATTTGACCGCATTGACGATGCGGTGTGTGCGGTGCGTTCAGCTCTTGAAGAAGGTATACTTCCAGGCGGAGGCATAGCACTTTATAACTTATCCAAAGAACTGGAGAAGAACACCAGCGGTGTATCTCTTGTAGCACTAGGTATATTTATGCAAATGCTGCAAGAACCAATCAAACAAATACTTCGTAACTCTGGACATGCAGTAGACGCTGTTTTGAATTTAGTAGATGGGTGTTTGGATATCAATCATGGATTTAATGCAAAGACCACTGAACTTGGAGACATGTACCGTATGGGTATTGTCGATCCACTGAAAGTTACTAAGTCTGCACTTACCAATGCGGTATCTGTAGCAAGTACTATGTTATCAACTAACGCAATTATAACACTCAAAAGAGCATGAGCCTAGGTCAAATCATAATAGTTATCATTTTTTGGGAAGCATGTAAATATCTATATAAAATACTTATAAAATGAAAAAAGATCAACAACACGAAACAGAAAGCAAAATTGATTCAATGGTAGAGAAATTTACTCAAGAATTATTTAAACAAAATCTCATTGGCGTTATGGATGCAAATATTTTTTACAAAAAGTGTAAAAGATTAGCAATGAGGTATTCAAATGAAAACCAAGGGAAAATTTATGGCGAGTATGAAACCAATAGGTAAATACATTATAGTCGATAAGATAAAAGAAGAGATCACTACCGATTTTGGATTGGTACTCTCAGCTGAAGAAACTGAAAAGATCAGGTATAAAAAAGCAAAAGTAATAGCCGCTGGAACAGATGTTACAGTAATCAAGAAAGATGATGTGCTATACTTCGATAGTGCAAGAGCACATACGATCATGCTGCAAGATATGCCTTATACTATTCTTTCGGAGTCTGACGTTGTTGTTGTCTTATAGACTCGTTCATTTTAATAATCATATTTCTGTATACCTTGTCTGTGTAGGAGCCACTGGCGAGAAACATTGGATTTCGTTCTGATATTTCTTCGCCATTGAGCTTCCTATATATCTGCTCTATAGCTCTTTTTCCTTTGTAGGAAAGTTCATACAAGGTTTTCTTCTTCTTCTCACGCTTTCTCCAAACACCTATCCAACCATCACGAAGTAATCGGTCAAAACGATTCACATCCCAGACCATAATAGTTTGGAACTCTTTGAATTTATCCTTCGAGAATATTTGTTCGCTGTATAAAAAGAACATCATATCCAGATCAGGTACACCAAGTCCATAAGTGACTTTCGCCCAATGCCGGATCACTCTCCAGTATTTTAAATAATCGTGTGTGGGAATTTTTCTATCGTAGTTGTTACGAATTTTTTTCTGAAATGCCATTTAATTAAATTTGTATCTTTGTACAAATATACGATTTTATGGGTTTAAGCAGAACGGCTCGATATTATAGAGACAATCCAAAGGCTAAAGAGAAAAGATTAGAATACCAGCGCAGATACAATAAGTCTAGAAAGCAAATTAAAAGGAGAGTTGACAACAATAGAGAGAACAGACGATTTGGAACCTACGGAAATCATGACAATAAAGACGTATCTCACAAGGGTGACGAAATAGTTTTAGAAGCTCAAAGTAAAAACAGAGGAAGTAAAACCAATACGCCAGGAGATAAAAGAGCAAGAGGCGAGAAAGGAAAAGGAAGAAAAAATAAAGGTAATACAGGAGGAAACTAATGGCTAAAAAGGGAAGAACAAAAGGAAATAAAATATGTGCTGCAGGAATTGCGTGGGCGAAAAGAACGTTTGACACCTATCCTTCAGCATATGCTAACATGGCTGCGAGTAAATATTGCAAGGATCCTAATTATGCTAAAGGAGCAAAAAAGAAATGAATCCTATAAAAAAAAATAGAAAGAAGCATTTAAGAAACCTTGAACGAAATAAATCAGGAAGAAAAGCTACAGTGAAAATGGCAACATATTCTGGAGATAATGCTTTTTATGCTGCGCCTACTATAACTTTTAAAGGCAATCAAAAGGCAAGACCACAAAGTTTTCAAGAAGCTTTAGAAGCTGGAGAGGTTTACGAATTTAAGAAACAAAAAAGAGCAGAACGATTTGCAGCTGGATCATGGAAAAAAGGAAAAGCAAAACGAGAAGCAATGAAAGCTTATAGGGCTAAAAAAAAAGAAAACCGAAAAAACAATAAATAAATATATTATGCCAACAGTAAAGTACAAATGTCCTACATCGGGTAAAATGAAAACAAAATCATTCCCTTATAGCGCAACAGGAAAAGCTCAAGCTGCGTCTTTCGCAAAAATAACAGGTGGAAGCATGAAAAATAATCCAGGTTACGGAATGGAGAAAAAATCTGTATAATGAGTGAGCTTAAAAAGTGGCGTGACGAAAAGTGGGTTCGTATCGGAACAGATGGTTCTATCAAAGGAGCATGCGGTACTAGTAAGGATAAGAAAAACCCAGATCGTTGTTTGCCGTTAGCTAAAGCTAAATCTATGACTAAAGCAGAGCGAGCAAGAACTGCACGCAAAAAAAAGAGAGCTGGAGCTAAAGGTAAAACAGTTGTGCCAAACACAAGAGCAGGAAGAGTAACTAAAAAATTTACCAAGCGATGAAAAAAGCAGATTTAAATAGTATGGCGATGAAAAACTCCGCTATAAAAAAACTGACCAAAGGTCAGAAGTTTATTGCTTCTCAAGGCGGAAACCCAAACAAGATAGAGGCTATAGACTTCAGAATTCTAAAAAAGAAAAAGAAGTAATGGGTAAAATAGAAAATTACGAATTAGATACAGACATCCAAGACGATGATAAGGTTATTGGTACAGATGCTCAAGACGAGAATAAAACCAAGAACTATAGTGTAGGCGGTTTAAGTGAACACATTATCGGAAACTTAGGATCAGGAACACCAGGAACTTTAGTTAAATGGGAAACCTCAAGCACTATTGGAGATTCTATTATTACTCAACCTACAAGTACAAGTGCGAACATAGGGGTAGATAATACTTATAGTTTAACCCTTAATGCAACTACAGAGATTGCAGGAGCTGTAAAAGACTCTACTGGAACTATAGGCACAGATGAAAAAATACTTAGATCAAATGCTTCTGGAGAACTCTTGTGGGTTGACTCTCACTTAAATGCAGATGGCGTTATGCTACTTGATGCTTTTAACTTTACATCAACCTCTGGTGGATCTTCAAATTATTCTGAACCCAACAATTTAATCTATACGACTTGGGTAGGTGGAGCAGGAACATTTACTTTAACGCTTCCAGACGCTACAGCAATACCTTATAGATTACTAAGGATTATAACTAACTCTGGATTTAGTGCTAGTAAAAAAATAGATGTAACTCCTATAGTTGGACAAGCTATAGATGGAAGTGCATCTTATACAATAAATAAATCTTATAACGGAATCATGGTCTGGTCAGATGGTTCAAATTGGATAGTAATTCAAGCTAAAGCAACATAATATGGCAGATAAAAGTAAAATGAAGTGCAATGTCGTAAGAGCAAGCGATAGAGCTGGAAAAAAGAAAATGGTAAAAGCTTGTGAAGGCGGCAAAGAAAAACTTATTCACTTTGGAGCAAAAGGTTATGGACATAACTATTCGGCTGCAGCTAGAAAAAGTTTTAGAGCTAGACATAAATGTAGTACAGCTAAGTCAAAACTAACTGCTAGATATTGGGCTTGTAAAAAACTATGGGCTGGTAAAGGCGGAAGCACCAAGTCTTCCCCACAATCTAGACAAGGAAAGTACTAATGCCATTTAAAAGTCAAGCACAGAGAAAATGGATGTATGCCAACAACCCAGGAATGGCAAAGAGGTGGGAAAAGGAAACACCTAAAGGAAAAAAACTTCCAAGTAAAATGCGTAAACGTAAAAAAAAATAGATATGTTATCACCTAAAAAAGTAAAGTCATTTTCAAAGAAAAAAATGATGAAATCATTAAAAAAGAAGTCTGATGTAAAGAAAGAACCAAATTTTCAAGAAATGATTGACACTGGTCAAGCGGTTTATCAAAAAAGCGACATGCCGCACCATGACAAAAATTTTTATGACTCTATTGCATTTAGAAACAATGCCATAGATAAGATCTTAAAAATTAATAAGAAAAAATAGTATTATATTTGTAAAAACAATTAGTTATGAAAAAACAAGGTTACAACTCTAGATTAGATGAGTCTTTAGGGGCTAAGCATGGAAAAAAATCTCAGTCTTTTAAAGATCGCAGAGACGAAAGTAAAGCAATGTCTAAAAAAATGTATGGTCATGCTTATGGCGGAGATCATTCTATGGGATATGAAAAAGGATACCCATCAAGTGTTAAAGGACATTTAAGCAAACTAATTAAAAAGTAAATGGGTAAATTTTTAGTAAGAATAGGACAGCAAATATCTTCAGCTTGGACTAAATTTGTTTGCTGGTATAACTCATTGATTATTAAATTAATTGTAAACATTGAGGATTGTCCTCATAAAGTATGCGCATGCAAAAATAAATAGTATGAAATCAAAAGGTTTAGGAGACACTATAGAAAAAGTTACAAAAGCAACTGGAATAAAGAAAGTTGTAAATGCTGTAAGTAAAGCTACAGGAAGACCTTGTGGTTGTGCAGAAAGAAGAGACTCACTTAATAGGAAATTTCCTTATAATAATAAATAAAAATGGCATATCAAAAACTCAATACAGTTAGAGCTTGGGAAGTTATAAAAGACGATAGCGTTGACATCCCTAATATTTCTTCGGGATCTCTATCTGGATCAGCATCAGCAACTACTGCAAACAAACTGGTAGATGCAACTCTAAACCAATTTTTAGTATCAAGTGTTCAGATAGGTGACATTGTGGTAAACACTACAGATTCAACTAAAGCTACAGTTACCGCTGTAGATAGTGTATCTACATTAAGTCTTTCTGCTGACATTATGGCTAGTGGAGAAGCTTATGAAATTTATAGTGGAAACCAACAAGGAGCTTTACTATATACTGGAACTGGTGGAGACATAAAAGTAATCACAGCAGGTGGCGACACAGTAACTTTCGCTAGTACAAATCCTGGCGAATACTTATTAACTCAAGTTAAAAGAGTTTTCGACACTGGAACTGCAGCTACTGGAATCGTAGCTACTTGGTAATATAAATAATATTTTAAATTTAATACAATGAAAACAATTGATTTAACTCAGTTAGAAGAGTTACAAGGTCTAAAGAGAAAGTTTGATGAATTAAAGAATAGCATAGCTGATCTTGAAATTCAAAAACAAGTAAAGGTTAATGAAATATTGCAAGTACAAGCTCAATTTCAAACCATAGAAAAGAAATTAGTAGAACAATACGGAAGCGATGCTGTTTTGAATCTACACACAGGCGAAATTAAAAGTAAAACATGAAAATAAGTAATACTACTGCGTATCCTAATGAGTCTCCAGTAAGTCTGTCGGACTATTTAATAGGAACTGAAACAACTACCGGAGACTTAGAAACTAAAACGTTTACTATCTCTGGTATGTTTGGTTTAATACTAGACGGAACGTCTTATAATCTTCCTTTGTTTTATGCCGACTCATCTGGTGTTACTGCCACCAAGATGGTTGACTCAATCATATCACAGTCTAGTGACACAGCAACACTAGCTACTGTTAATGGATCGCTTAGTATAACTTCTAATACAACAACTAATACTGCTGTAATAAGCAATAACTTAGAACTTGACGGTACAGTTACGGATTATTCAGGCAGCACTGGAACATCTGGGCAACTACTTTCATCAACTGGAACAGGCGAAACATCATGGACAGATCCTATTGCCTCTGGACTTGACTTTATTGATGCATGGGATGCTAGTGTAGGTGGCGGTGGTTCTCCAGATTTAACCGATCCAGCACTTCAAATTCCAGGTAATTACTATATTGTATCAGATGGCGGAACTGCATATCCAAACGGATCGCCAAATCTACCTAGTTCTTGGGCGGCTGGCGATTGGGTAATTTTTGCAGATGCACCAGCTAACAAATGGCAAAAGATAGACAATACAAGTGGAGCTATCGCTGGATCAGGAACAGTTAATACCATTCCTCTTTGGACTCCAACTGGTGTTCAATTAGGAAACTCAAACATAAAACAAGACGGATCAACTGGAGATATATC
>Ga0208767_1001063_pt1 | contig 21977 bp, 22 predicted proteins | sample VirMetDEL_Mar_21_FD_184514 | JGI IMG/M metagenome (GOLD analysis project Ga0208767, IMG submission 184514) | Aqueous microbial communities from the Delaware River and Bay under freshwater to marine salinity gradient to study organic matter... | ecosystem: Environmental > Aquatic > Marine >... | reverse complement strand
CTGACAGTTGGCACCTCGTCCTCTGTAGGAGACGCTTGGTTTACTTCGCCTAGGTAGTTAGCTATAGAGGCAGCAACTAGACCATCCCTAGCGTTCATAACCCCCTTAGCATAATCTTGAGCTTTGTCCATCATTTTCAAAGCAGCGCCTGATTGTTCTTTGGTAATCTCAGCCGCTGTTTTACCAGATTGTAAACCCTGTACCATTTTTGTATGCAACGCTGTTCCAGGAGCAAACTGACGAGTAAAGAAAATAAAACTAAGGGGTTTTCGCAAGGCTCCTATGCTGCCACTTATAACTTTTCTTCCAATTCCTACGACATCTTCGGATACAGACAACGCTCCAGCAACGGGGTCTATGTTTAAAGCGCCTTTCATATTTAGGGCAAAGTCGTCTACACCTTTAAACAACTCGTCTCCGAAAATGTAACGCATATTTTCAGCATTGTTTAACTTAGCTGCTGACCAATCGTCTGCCCATTGTTTAATACCTAGCAGTCTGGCCTTGGGGTCTTGAGATTCGACAGCCTTAAACAACCTGCTATAGTTATCTGTAAAAAGCATGTCCCTGACAAACTTGGCACTGTCGGGAGAGACCTCTTCCAATGCTCTCAATTGTGTAGCAAATGAGTCTAGGTCAGCTTTAGACAAATTCATAGCAACACTGTTTACAGAGTTGACAAATTGACCAGCTTCCTTAAAGCTCATGGTCATACCAAGTTCAGCAAGGGCTTTATCAACCTGTGCAGGGCGACCATTGGCAACGTCCTTCAACAGCTTTTTGTACTCTTTAAGCACGTTGCCTCTGAAAATCTGATTAGTAGCCTGCTTAGATTTAGCACCGCCGCCCATCTGTTTTTTAATTGTTGTCTCTATATTGTTAATTTTGTTAAGAGCAGCTTTAGCGGCAACTGAGGGATTAGCAGCGTTTACAATGTCAAGTTTGTTTTCTCTAATAAAATTAACACCAATAGATGAAAGAATATCATCCTTTGTGTCTAACCCAAGTTTGCCGCCTACAGCGTTAGGACCAAAAGCTTTGTCAAGATCGTCTAACAACTTTGAAAACTCTGCGCCTTCTTTACCAGAAACAAAACTAGAAAGATACTTCTGAGCATCTGCCTGTGGTCTTTGAGCAACCTGTGCAAACAATCCGTTCTTACCACGGTACGGAGAGACAAACTGAGAATACTCGCTGTTTACTTTTTTAAGTTGGCTTCTAAATCCAGCTGGAGCAATGTTAAGGTTTTCTACTTGATCGACTAAAGATTTAGACATTTCTAAATTTATTCTAGCTTCATTAGCAGAAGACGTTTTAAAAGACTTTTGGCGCATTCTTTGATCTGCCTCTAGCAAATCTCCAGCGGTAATTGCAGTACCCCGCCCCTTGTCAGGACGATCACCAGTCTTTTTGCTTTTCTTCCCCTTTACTGGCTTTAGACGGCCTGTCTTCTGATCAAGTTTAACGCGAGAAATAATACGAGAATGTAAAGGATTTCCAGGACCAAAAGCATTTACAACATCGTCTATTAGTATTCCTGTATCGTCTGATATACGGTTTAACAAAATAGATAGCTCTTTGTTAGTAACGTCCCTACCGCCCATAGAAGCAAACTGACCGTAGTACTCATCACCGTCAAACGCTTTCTGACCAGCTTTGTATTGCTCTGTAAATTTCTGTTGTGCAAAGTTTTTAAAACCTCGCAGTGTTTCTCCCGCTGTCCCAACCTTGCCCAAAGGTGTTTCGTCAAACTGTTGAATACTACGGACAGTATTCTTTAGCATATCTTGCTCGTCTTTGCTCAGAGCAGTTTTTAGCTTCTGTAAGGTAACAATTTCATCGTCACCCGCCCTGATAGATGCTAGGTAGGCGCTACGGTATTTGTCTACTATACTGCCAGCACGAGCAGCAAACTGATCTCCTGCTTGTTTGGCTCCAATGCCTTCCATCTTGCTAAACAAGTTTCCTACAATAGCTCCATCTTCGTTGATCATAGTGCGAATGCTTAACAGCATAGCGTCTTCTTCGCCAACTCTTCCAGCAACCCTTTGCTGTGCCTCTACCATTTCTTGTACAGTTGTGTTAGTGACGGGCGGCGCATCCGGATCAACTTCTTTAGCAGCTGCTTTTACCCTGTTGGCAATAGAGCCATATGCGGCAAAGGGAGCGCCTAAGACAAACGTGGCGGCACCTATAAAGGCACCTTCTGTGCCAGCGTTTTTTAAAACCTCAACTGCCGACTCTTTATTGTAACCCTGTAGCTCTTGTAGTCCTTCAAGGCCTAGGGAGGCAACAGTGCCACCAACACCAGCAGCGCCAGCCCTAGCACCCAGACCTAGTAAAAAACTACCGGGAACCATTGGCAAAGCCAACTCAGCTGCCACTGCTGAAGCACCTATGGCTATCTCCCTAGTAGCATCAGCGGTAAGATCATATATGTCTGTGCTTGTACCGTCTAAGAATACCTTGCGGTCATCTTTAGGTTCAATGCCTAGGTTTCTGAGGCCTTGGGGAGTAACAAATGGTTTCCTAGTTGTGGGGTCAATGCCCCAATTACCTGGACCTGCTTGGTCATCAAATACAGCTTTTATTTCTTTAGGATTCCCAGCGGTAAGCGCCTCTTGAAATCTTAGGTTAAGATCAGGCACACCGTCTCTAATGTTGTATTCGCGTTCAATGTCTGGCAAAGCCCCAAGGCCAGCCATTTTTTCTGGCAAGGCTTTGATTAAGGCAGATGTAATTTCATCATCAGACATATTATTCATACCGGGAACTTTTACAATAGAGCCATCGGTAAGAGTAACCGTATCTTGCATTTCAGACATTATTTTTGCCCTTAGTTATTTCTATCAAAGTATTTTGTTGGAAGAGACATAGGGTTTTTGTCTGTACTGGTATGAAGTCCATAAGCTTTTAGTCTAGCTGTTGTGTTAAACGAATCTCGTTCAGCGTCTCGCATCAGGCTATCTACTGAATCTAATATTTGATCTGATGTCGTAAACAAACTAGGAGAAGCTAAAATTTTATTTAAAATTTGTTCTAATTCTTGTCTGCTGGCTTCTCTACCAAATGTTTTAGATTTTAACACTTCTCCTTTTAGTTTGGCTACATTTTTTGTTACATCATCTGATGTAAATACTCCAGGACTTATGCCAAAAGCAGCTGCTATTGCCCTTACTGCTTTTGAAGCTTCTCCCGTTCCTCCAGTTGCAAACGGGCTTTTTTTCAACGCTGCTTTAATTTTATTACCTACTACAGATATACGCCTAGAAGATTCTATCCTATCGTACATTTTATTAACTTCACCAGTAAGCTTAGGCATCTTAGAAGGATCAGGCATTAGTGCCTTTAGTCGATCTGTCTCAGCTTTGAATCCTTCTAGTCCAGCTTCTTGCTGTGCGGCTCTGGTGGCAGCTTGCGCTGTACGGTCAGCGGCGGCAGCGTTGACAAAATTGGTCAAGGGTGTTTGCCCTGGTCCCATTGGTGCGACAAACTCAGGCCGTGCTAAGACCCTAAACAACCCTTTGAAATCAACATTGCCTAGCAGTCCTGATATTGCATCAGATGCTTCGTTAATTAAGCCTTTTTGATTTTGAGATTGCGCTGTTTTTGCACCATAGTCTACACCAAGAATAGCAGCGGCTTTAGCTTCATTAGCAGCAGCTGCTCCCGGTTCTTTTGCGATGCTTCTTAACTGTGATATAGCAATGTTGTCAGCGTCTATCTCTGATCCACCATTAACAAAATTGTTAACAAGTGGGCTAGTATTAGCACGGACAGGCTCAGAAGGACGAACTGGCAAAGGAAGTGGCAACGGTGGGTCTGCATTAACAAATTCTGACATCCCAACACTATTTTTTCTTTCTAGTTTTTTTGCGCCTTCGTCTAATTTCCTGCTAACTAGTCCTCCTAGTCCTTGATCAAATTGTTCTCCAGTGCTTCCTGCTGGTACTACTTGACCACTAGGAAGACGCCGCAACCCTGCGCCCAGCCCATAATTACGATCTTTACGTTTTTTAAATTGATTTACTAAATCTAACATACTTGGTTCAGCCATCATTATCTCCTAAATCAAAGACCGTATTGTGGGTTTGCGTATACTTGATCCAAATACGTTACTCAACAATCCAGACACCATCTTTTGGAACTCTACTGATCCTTGAGGAGTGTAGTACTTAGGGGCCGCATATGGGCTTTCCATTTGACGAAAACCTTTAGCACCTACTAAACCATCGTCAGCAAGTTTCAAACTTCCGCTGTCTCCCAATGGTTTAGGCCCAGAACCTTTACCACCTGGTAAATCTTTTAGCTTGTCTTTATTATTGTTTAACCAATCTGAAAAGTTTGACTTTAAAGGTTCAGCACCGTCACGGGTAGGGTTACTGACATCGAGGAGATCGTCATCCATTTCAGGATCATTTCCTGACGCGCCAAATCCGTCCGCTTCCTCGTTCATTTGCATAATAGCACGAACATCATCCATACCATCATCGAAGTCATCGTTCATAGCCATATCGTAAGAAGCTAGTTCGCTGTGGTGTATATTACCCATGATCTAAGCTCCAATCGCAGCATAGTTGACTCTCAAGTAGCCATCACTGCCCCTGATGACAGCCTCTGGCATAATGTGCTGTACTTCGTCTGCAATGACACCATACTCAGGTTGGTTGTTGACAATCTTCTTAGCTTCAGCTGTCCATTTCCAAGTGTAGAGCTTAATGCCATTGTCAAGTTTACCAACTTGTTTAATGTTAGTTTTAAGTCTAATGTCACTTGCTGCCATAGCAAAAGGAGCAGCTGCTGCCGCTGCGCTTGCAATCTGCTGGAACGGACTTGGCCCACCGGCAAATGCTTGCGAGGTAAACCCAGAGCTTTGGTTTTGGAAGGTTGTTGAAGTACCTAGACCAGCCAAGCCACCTAAAAGGTTAGTCAGGTTGATCATCTGTTCTCTCTGTGCTTCCTGTGGCTGTTGTGTCAACCTAGCTTGGTCTGCCAATCTTGCAGCTTCTCTGGTTTCCAGGTCTCTACCCAAAGCTTCCTGCAACGATGGTTGTGTCAGCTGTGCCTGTAGTTGTTGCTGGGCAAACCCCGGCGCTCTATCAGCAGCACCTATGCGTCTCTGCTCTGCTCGACCAAGTGATTCTGCCAATTGTTTTTGTACAATCTCTTCTCTATTCCTTGCTTGGTTTTGCTGTAGCTCTTCCAAGGCCGTACTGCCCATACCAAACTGTCCCGCTTGTATGGCTTGCTGCTGGGCAAGAAGCTTATCGCGCTCTGTCAACCTACGGGCTTGGTCTGCAATAGTACCTGTTTCAGCCAAGAACAAAGAGTCTTGACTAGGGTCTGCCAATCCTCTGGCTAGATCAGCTTGGTACAGCTGTTGAAAATCTGGAGCAAAACCCGCTGCCGTTTGACCAAGATTGGCAAAGCCCTGCCTAGCTGCTAAAGTTTCAGCAGTGTCTTGGGGAACCAAAGACTGTTGAAACAATACAGGATCAGCTGTAAACTGTTCTTCAATTCTTGGCAACAGTGTTTCAATAAAAGGCTCTACCGGAGCGTATGGCTTTACTTCTCCGCTGCCACTTGCTTGAGACTGCTGAGGCAGTTGAATAACAGCTGGAGGAGGACTACTGAATAGGGCGCTCATTTTATAGCCTCTTTCTTAAAGTTATTGTTTTAAACTCGTATCCTAAAGGAGCCATTACTTTTTCCCAACCTTTTCTACCTGTCATTTCCCAAAACTCATATCCTAAGTCTTTATAATATTCTTCAATTTTAGGAACAATGTTTTTAAAATCAAAATCAGAACTATCAGTACCCATAGCTTCTGCTAGTATGCCTGTACATTGTGGATAGTAAGCGAACCCTATTATGAAACATCCTTTAATCTTTTTATTTTTGTCGTAGGCAATCCATAAGTCGCTTGTTCCCTTAACAACTCGTTTAACCAGATCATTAGCATTGTAAATATCAGAACATAAACTACGCTGTACTGTTTTCTCGAAATAATCATAACATTTAGACAGCTTTGAAAATAAAGAACTATGTTTATAATTTACAAATTTATAATTTAACCCACGCGGCAGCGGAATTTCTAAAATAAATTCCTTCTCCTGATCCAGGATTCCATGTACTTCCGTCAGCATATCTAATGTCGCCTTGTTGTGGTTTATCGGGTTCTACATAAATTACGTCTAAGTGACCATCTCTTAAAAGGTCTACGACAACCTTAATCTGCAAAAGCATCTCGTCTACAAACTTCGGAATGTCTTTTAAATCTTGAGGGCAAGTTGAAGGATCAAACCTTAAAAACTCCGTCATCTCTTTGACACCACCTCTGCCTCTATGCCTATTCCAGATAGCTCAAACTGTGTATCAGCACTGCTTTCTATCTTAATAGCAATGTATCTACCCTTAACTCTACAGTCTACTTTAAAGTCTGAACCTATTTCAAAGGACACTGGATCATTATAGGACACACCTTGGAACGGTTGTAACTCAGAGCCGACACTTATGTTGACACTTCCTGTTCCTTCTATTCTGGGAAACACCTTAGTAACAGACTTAACAGCATCTGTGCGACCAGAGTGTAAACCAATGCGTTCCAGCTTTGTTAAAAAGCTAGTTCCGTCAAATGTAGTTGAAGAGTCTGCTAGATAAAACTTAGTATCGTTTGTACCACACATCAGTAACGAATTGATAACAGGGTTGTAAGGTGCTTGCGCCCAGTTAAGAGTAGACTTTTCCCAAGTTGATGTAGATGCTGTCCAGGTGTTAGCCAAAACAGGATTTACAACACCTTTGGCAATGTAGTTAACATTTGGTAAATCTCTAGTAGACCATGTGTTATCTTTGTAGTTCCATATGACAGCAGAATCAGGAAAATCATTAGTTGCGTTAGTTGCAGGATAGCAAATCCAAACTTCTGATTTGTGTTTGTTATGTACTAAAAATGTTTTATCAGCAGCGCCTGAGTCAATTTCTCCAAACAAAAACTCTTTAACTCTGTCTTCAATTACGCTTTTAATACTGTTGCCATTATGCAACACAACATCGTCAGTGGTCATTAAAACATGATTGCCGTTACCCAGGTCAACTACAGCCTCTTTGGCAAACAATCCTGTATCTTTAAACTTTTGTCGTACTTGGAAGGTAAACGCACCGCCTACAAAATTAAGAGCGTATATGCTATCCTCTAGGTAAACTATTAACTCGTTGCCCATTTGTAAGGCGTTTAAAATGTGTCCTTCTGCTGACGATATAGAGGTCTCAGCAGATTGAGAAGCAGCACTTCCTGTGTTCCAAGTGTCCGCACCGTTGGTTGCTGCACCTGCTGGTATAGCATCGCTCCACCTAATTGTAAAAGGTTTTGCTGTACCAGAGTCAGTAAGATTGAGAGCAACTAGATGGTTTTTAAACGGTACAATAGCTTTACACTTTAAGGCAGCGGGCCAATCAGGCAAGTCTGTAAACACGCTACCTGCTTGAGTTAAACTTTGAGGAACGTCCAGACCATTTGTTAAAACCAGTACGCCTCCCAAAACACCACCACACCAGCTATCGGAAGTCCCTGATAGTGTGGTGTAGGCTCCACTGCTGCGCGTTACAGCTGCATGGGTTGTGCCAGTTATCTTGTTTAAAGACGTAGCACCCCCGTAAATCCAAAGGCTATTACTACCCTGTAAAAAATCAGTAGCCCACAATGGAGCTACTAAAGGTGTCCCTAAAACTTGAGAGTGTCCTAAAATTTTACCAGCTTTGCCGTCTACAAACCTAGCATTTTGAGCATCGCTAAAAAACGATGGGGGCATGTCATAGGGAGACAAATCCTTATTTAAGGAAAATGCTCCTGCCTTGGAGGATATGTCAAATATTTGTTTAGCCATTGCCAGTAGCTTCGTCAGTTGTCCACACTACATTTTTAAACTCTTGGCGAGACATATATTTGTTATTTTCCGTTAGCAAATTTCCGCCTTCCTCTTGTATAATATTAAAATTATCAAGAACCCAATTAGTACCTCCAGTTTTGCTAATTCTGTTTCCTATACCACCGTCAACTGTTATATCTGGAAACTTAGTAGCCATTACGCACCCCTACGAACTAAAGAACCAGGATCGCCTTGGACTGTCATGGTCATAACATTGCCGCCATACCTAGCTTTTTCTTCTGACTCTTGGATGCTTACCAAGGTTCTGTTAAAAATAGCATCAAACCTGGTAATTTCGTCAGAGTCGTTTAAAAATATAGCGCCTTCTAAACAGGCACCGTAAAGGTACAACGATGGAAACTCTGCTAGGATATTATTAGTAGTTACGCTGTCGGACAATCCGGCAAGTTTGCTGTAATAGATTAACTCTATGGTATATGCTGCATCGGGTGTAGGACTAAGCTTTATTGCTTTTCCCATATTGGAATATGCTTTTGGAGAACCGTTTGCAGTAGTGCCGTATTCTCTAATGCTAGATTCTGGAGTCATGTAGGATAAAGAAGTGTTGTTATTGCTTGAAATACGGCTAACACTTCTAAGTTCAATTAAATCAGCTGGCAAGTCGTAAAGGTCTGTTCCAGAAGTAGTGCTAGTAGTTACCCTGCTTACATTAGCTCTAGCTCTCAGTTCTCTATTGATACGATTTTCAGTAAGCGTTATAAAATCAGGGATGACGCTTGTAAGATCGTCTCTGTTGAGATAGTTTGCTACAGATGTTTTGAGTTCTGAAAACGTAGAAAGAGCCATTACAGTTTGCTTTCATTAGTCCTAAAAAATCTATTCTCAGGATCGTTAAGAAGCTGTTTAATTTTAGGCCAGTCGTTTTTATTCATAATATCGACGCCTAATTCACGCTTCCACTTTTCAATAACCACTAGAGGAATACTGGCTACCTTACGCATACCCGCTGCGTTCTCGCCAATGCCATACATAGAATCGTTGTTTTGTTCTTTTTTGTTAAGCTCTATGATAGGCTGTATGTCTTGTACATTATTAAGTATAACCTTGTCTTCATTATGATCATACTTAAATGTTGTTTTAATAGGATCGTTCATGTCTTTTTCTTTTTTTTCTTAGGAAAACCAGCTTTCATATTAGCATACGCTTTAGGAGAAATTGTGCTTTTGCTTTTAGGGTTAGAAGTACCAGCACGTTTTTTGTTATTAATATTTCTGTATAATGACATTTTTACTCCTAATAGAGGGAGGGAATTACCCCTCCCCCTGACTAGATTACGACAAGTCGTACACAGCTGCGAGAGCTTTTTCGTTTTTACAAACGAGAGTGTACTCAGCGATGATTGCACGCTGTTCACCGTCAGACGTACTAGCAACTTCACGCTGGAAGAACGGACGCAGATAAGCTACGCCGTAGTACTCAGGATCAAGAAGCCATACATCACGCGACCGTTGGAAGCGATTAGGTACAACCGCCATTTCACCAAAGTCACTGACGTAAACATCCATGCCGCCAATAATGCGCTGGTCAGCAACGTCATTAAAGTTGCTAACTCCAGCCGACCCACCAACACCAACAAAGCTGGAGAAGGTTTGTTTTTGGGCAGGAGCCATCATCAGATACTTAATGTCAGCGCCTTCATCATAGGCGGACAGAATTGCCGCTTTGAGAAGAGCTTCGGTAAACGTCCGGGCTGTACCATCGGTACGCGCAGCAGCACCAGCACCAGCACCGTTGGCACCGTCACTTGCCTTAGAAATGTTGGTGTTGACCCAAGTAGTCAATGAACCAAGCTTACGCACGGTGCTGTCAGCTGCCATTGCAGCCTTAGCTTGGTTAACACCAACCATCGCACGTTCCATGTCACGCTTGAGTTCTTTGGAACGCTTGGACATTTGGTAAGCAAGTTCTTCCTTGCGTCCGGCTTTTGAAACCGCATCAAGCGTACCAGATACCAAAGTCGTCTTGAGACTAATCTGACAAATGTTACCAACACGGGTAGTAGCTGTTGGCTCTGCTGCTGTCAGCGTTGCTCCTTCCTCATGATGGTTGTTAGCAGCTGCTGCCAAAGCATCAGTCTGCCATTCGTGGTTGACTGCAATCGCGTCTGAGCGACTGCCCATCGACATGAAGGGCGTGTCAGTCGGGGAAATATCGTAAATTACATTTTCCAAGTCTTCGCGAAGACCTTTGGAGGAAAACGTAACATATACACCAGTTGGCTGTGCCATGTGTAGTTACTCCTAAAAGGTTATGAGATTAAATCCAGAAAAACATTTGCAGCATCTTTAGGATTACCTGTTTTTGTCAATCTCTCTCGCTTAACCTGGGCAACCTTTTTGACTCTTTGTGATTTAGTCTGGGGCGTTCCTGATTTAACAACTTTGGGAGCAACTTTAACTTTCTTAACACCTTTAGCTGCATTGTCCTGCATCATAGCTTTGTGCAGTACCATTACAACCCTGTGATCAGTAATGCTATCTATTTCGCTGGATGGAAAACCAAGACTAAGTGCATAGTTTCTAAGATCAGTTTTTAATGTTGATCCTGGCTCAGAGTATTCTGGTAAAGCTTTGGCTAAAAGTTCTGCCTCTTTCTGTACCTTCTGAGATACTATATCATTGAACTCTTGCTGAGACTGCTGATGCACTCTGGCACGTTCGTTATTCAGCTGAGTTACTCTGTCTTTGGCCTCTTGGTACTCAAGACGTTTTTCCATGTATTCCATAGGATCATCGTCTTTTAGTTCCTTCCAATCAATGTTCTCAAACTGCTGTAGCTCGTAGCTTTGATTTTGAGACATTTGTTCCAAAACTTGCGAATACTGTTGGCGCTCGTTTTGGACTGCTTGTAGATTAGCTTCGTAAGTTTTACGTTGCTCTGCTAGAGATTGCGATTTACGGGTGTAGTCCGCTTGCCGCTGATAGCCATCTCGTAACTCGTCCAGTGTAACCTCAAACTCATCGCCGTCTACTTTAACAGTGTAGGCTTGTGGGGTCTCTGTAGGAGTTTCTTCGTCAGCTACCTCGTACTCGTCTACCTCTTCAAACTCTTCCGAAACTTCTTCTTCTTCGGCCTCGTCAAAGGCTTCAGCTTCATACTCTTCTGAGTCATCAATGGTAGGTTCTTCGATTGCTTGTTCCGGATTAGTGTTTTCCTCACTTCCAAACATGACATCGAACATGTTAAGTTGTGGCTGTTTGACTTCCCCTTCGGGATTAGTCGGTGCCTCACTCATTATTTCTCTCCGTTTTCAATTTTGTCGTTGTGTATAAAAGCTTGCAGGTCTTCCTTAACGGAACTCAAAGCGTTTAGCTTCATCCAACAAAGTTCTCTTTCTTCTACAGTATCAGCTATTGTCCATTGGGATATTAGTCTGTTACTTATGCTCTGTAGTGTTTTTTTAAACACTGGGTTTTCAAGAATTACACTAGCTTGACTAGCTTGTTCTCTTGATAAAGTTGATGGGTTAGGCATGTTAGCATTTACATTCTGTACAGCCACATTCAATTCTGTTTCCTAGTTTCTTTTTTTTCTTTTTAGGTTTTTGATTGTAAGGTTGTCCTGGGGGCATTTTAATCACCATTTTTTGCAAGACCAGTAGCGTGCAGTTAGCTTACTGGGTGGGTTGGAATCGCAGCGGTGCCTAGCTCTAAAGCTTTTACGCCGCTTGGGTTGGTTTTTTTTAATAGACATATTAGGATCACCATATCGTATTAGGCGAACCGTACTGCCTTGCTTTGCCAAAACAGCAAACTTTTTGTTTTTTCCAGGAGTACGTTTAGGCTTATTGTATCCCGAAAACTTTTCACCTCTGTAGTCAATTGCCATTTTAGGTCTTTATAATGTAGTTAATAGGTTGCACTTTTAAAACAGCTGTTCCAGAAGATGCGGTAGCTGTTTGAGAAGTTCCTAAAACAAAACCACTTCCAACACCCGCTGGAAAAAATGTTCTAAAATCTGGAACATTGAAGTTACCACCTGATCCACCAAAAGTAGTTCCAATTATACCAAACAAAACAGAATATGTAGATGTTGAAAACGATGACCCATCACATAACAAAAAGTCATTTATGCCGCTGATTGTCTGAGTCGTAGGAATCGAGTTAGATGCGTACATCATAACCGTACCCGTTTCGAAACCTAACTTGTTCAATTGCGCTGCTGTTGGATTAACAGCCGCAGTGCTTAAATTTGGAAATTGTGTCTGAAGGACAGTTTTTATAAGACGAATATGATCGTCACCTTCAGAAATGTTATCACCAGCAGCTGGATTGGATGTACTTAGCTGGCTAATGTAGCTGGCAGATTCTACTGTCATTAGTCTAGTCCTTAGTTTATTTTACCATTATTTTTAACAGTTGTCAAGCTAATGTGACATTTCTTTAGCACTGGCTGGTCTGCCTTCCGCTATAATATAACCAGCTTTTAAATTCGTCTCAGGATCATGTAGTTTTAAAATAGAAGTTTCTTCTTTTCTATGATCGTTGTAAACTGCTACAATCTCGTCTATATGTAACATAATAGGTGGGTAAACAAAGTTACATCTTCCATCAAATTGTTTAATCTTCAGAGTGCTGGCATATCTTAGTTCACTTTTAGAGTCTGCATGAGCAACGTCCATTATATCTTTTTCTTCAATGCACATAAAAAACACATTGACTTTATCACCAATAGTCCAAGTATCTGCTACAGCTGAATGTAGGGGTATAGCAAAAAATGCTAAAATTAAAATAAATATACGCATTTTAGTTCCTTAAAGGTATTTCTGTCCAGCCAGATGTTAAATCAATCAGACGTAAAGCGGCAATAGTGTCAGCAGCGTTAATGGCTGTTACAAATTCTTTTTCCTTAGCATAAGAAGTTGCAACGTGGGCAGCAACAGCGGTCTTTAGAGCGTCCATGTCTGTATCAACAAACTCAGAATCAGAAATAAAAGTTTTCTCGTCTTTAACAACTGTGGCAGCTGCTTTCCAGGCAATTGTCCCAGTCATGCGGCTAATTGCAGATTGTGAATCTCTGTCTGTTGCATAAAATTTATTGTTTAAAAATATGCCACCGTTTTCTACTTCGTATCTTTTTTGAGACACTTCGTTTTTTGCTATAACTTTAGCAGATTCTATAGAAATGTCTTTGGCAGTAGAAGTAATAAGCCACTCGTTATTTTTTACCTCGCCAGTTTCTGTACCTGCTACTTGGTACTTGTCCAAGACTGGTTTTGCAAACCCTACATTTCGTAGTGTTCCCAAAGAAGTATCAAACGGCAACTTTGGTTGTTTATTACCAACAAGCCCTATCATTTCTTGTAGTTTTAAAGTCCAAGACCCTTGGTAAACAATTCGTCCACTCGATTCTAATGCAATCATTATTGTATCTCCTATCGTCCGTAAATCGGTGGCAAGTCGCCGTTGCCAGCTATTTTTCCAAAGCTAAAACCAACAAATGTGCCGCCGTTGAAATTTAAATCCGTCGAAGCATTCCGCAGTTTTACTGCCATCGACAAAAAGTCTGTGACAAACGCCGTGTTGTTTGACTCCGCACTGAGCTGATTAGGCATAATATACGGAATGTCTGAATCATTGATTGGCGACCGAGTCTGGTCTAGCACAACATGTTCCGTTGCGTGCGTCGTGATTAATTTTGCCGTCCAAAATTCGGGCATGGCGTTTAAAGCTATGTAGGGGCCGTCTGTGTTACTGCCGGTGTTGTTGCCCGTGTAGCTAAAAATGTCAGTTACACCCGGCGTCTCTGCCAACACTAAATAATCATACGTTGCTGATCCGGCAGCGGAACCGATGTCAAAAGAGTTGGTCGTAATGTCGGTTATTACTGTGCTGGAAAACGGCAACACGCTAGAATTAAATTTTAACAGACTCCCCGCTGCAACGTCTGGATGGTAATAAAAAATATCGCCGCCAGATCGAGAGAACAGCAACACGATGTATCGACTGCTTCCAAGCGAGTGCGTGACGGTTGTGTCGCTACCATTGCTGTGCGATGCACTTCCGGCTGCGGTTCCGGCGGTCGAGGAAATGTCAAGCGAATAGCCGACCCAGTTGTCTGTGCCGGACAAGCTGCGAAGCGAACCGTAGGTCATCGCCGTGTTGGCGGCGGGCAGTATGTATTCGTTACTCGAATCGTGCGAGAAGCTATAGCCCCATGTTTCGCTGGCGCTGGCAGACGCTCGGCTTTTATAAATTCGCAAAGTCGCGCTGTATGCCGCTTCGGCGGTGTTCATTGCCGAAAAAAGCGAGCCTTCTTGCGCGAGTGTGACCGCAAAATGATCAACACCTTGTGCTTCTGGTGCTGTGAGGTTTGCGGAATTTGGAGCCAAAAATGAAGATGGAACCGCATACTTAAAGTTGCCATAACCATTTCCATCAGTATTACCGCCAGCAGTTATGTTGCCAGACATAGTTGGGTTGTCGCCAAAATTCATAACACCTATGTCAGATGATCTATTGGCACCCATAATAAAAACATAATCTTGTACTGTAAGTTGATCATCAGGATTGCTTTCATCTAAAGTTGTTCCAGATGTGCCAGCACCATTACGCCATGTGCCATCGACTCCTATCCACACTTTTCCTGTGGATGGTTCAAAGGCCATTTGCTGTATCCCACCAACTGGTGCTGCGGTGAATCCAGTAACAGACTCTACACCATTATCGTACAGTGTTCCTAAATAGAAAAATGCTGACTCTCCTCCAGCGCCATAAAAACCATTTCCAGTGCCATTATTAAAATGAGGAACAGCTATTCCATTTCCTAACCGTCCACCTCCTGCTCCACCAACAGACCCTGACTCGACGTAAAACTCCCAGTATATTTTAGGATCATCTGGTTGTATTAGAGTTGTGCCTATAAGTCCTAATGCTGCTTGGTTGCCACCGCTGTAGACCATACGGTTACTGCCCAAACCCATTGTGTAATTAGCAGCTGTATCTCCACTAGGAATACCAATGTTTGAAATTTTTGGATACACAAGAGACGGCGTGTTCGTTGACTGATTTGCCGCCGACATGGACGTAGCCAAAAACGAGTTACCAACAGTGTACAATTCGATTTCACCAAGCAAACGCCGTGTAGATTCTGTCGTGTCCATTTGAACGTAATAATAACGAAATTCTGTTGTATTGCTTGTTGCCGAAATAGTCGCCGTGACACCTTTCGTTTGCGTGTTCGAGACGACAACGCTACCGACTGTTGTTAGCCCAGACAGATCATTATTGTTTGTAGCTTGTGCGCTATCCGATCCAAAAAGTGTAAAAGTTACATTGCTTATGCTGGTCGATGTGAATCCAGCAGTTGAAGCATCACCAGACTGATTGCCATACAGAATCGCTTTTGTAACTGCAACTCCATCAGCACCAAAGTCAACGCCCCACCATGCTTTTGTAGCTGTGTTAGTATTTTGATACACAAGATTACTACCGGCGTTCCAGCTACCAAATTGTGTGCCGTCCGTTAAAAGACTTGCCGCGCCGACATCGAGATCGTCTGACTTCAATCCGGTCATCGAGCGCGCAACATTTGCCTCGCTGTTGTCAGAAGTGTCTTGCCCGAGAAGAATGCTATTTGCATAGTCAAGACAGAAGCTATCACCTCCTGCTGAACTAGCTAAAGTTGCTATAGCAGCATTTTTCTTAGGACCAAATTGCGAACCATTTTTACCAAATGTAAATGAATCTAAAATATCTGTAACAGCTACATCACCATTCTGTATACTGTCATCATCTAACATAAAAGATTGTGCTAAGTAACAGGGATTAAATTGAGAAGTACCACTATATCCAACGCCCCATTGAGTTGGTTCACCGCTACCCCCAGTTATACGTGGATTATCACTTGCAGTATAATCAGTAGTGACTGTTAGAGTAGAAGTTTGATCAATACCATTTATATAATATTTTAATCTGCTTCCTGCACTAGCAGTCGTATCAATTGATATCATTATATGATACCATCCATTGTCTCTTAAAAGCATTGAGGTTGATTCTGCTGAGTACTGAAAGTTACTACCATCATAGTCAAAAATGGAAATTTTACCTGCGTTACTACCTTGATCTTGCATTCTGATGGCAAACTGTGCACTACCCTTTTTGCTAAATATTGTAGCGTCTGAGGTAGTAAATCCAGTTTTCTGTATCCAAGTTCCTATGACAGCCTTGGTTCTGGTTTTTGCTCCTAGCTCTGCCGATAGAAAATCCGTCGTACCGTCCAGCCACACCGAGTTTTCTATTAACTCAGGGTCAAACCCAGAACTAACAAGATTACTGCCCAAAAGTGGGTTAATAAGCGTCATTAAGCAATCTCCAGAATTTCCAGAACTTGTGTACCATCAATGACAGTGGAGCGCATAAGATGCTTTGCAGATGCAGCGTTGTTGTAAGTTCCAGAAACCTTGTCAAACCCAGAAGTGGTAATTGTGTAACCACCTGTGCCGTCGTTGGTTGCGATTACTGCAATTACCGAATTGGTAGTCTGTGGAGCAAGGGTAAAGCTGCCATTAATTGTAAGCGTTTTAAGGTTTTCTTTTGCAGTTGCAATTTCAAGCGTCTGCGTACCCGTTCCAGAATTTCCTATTGCTTCAAAGTCGCTAGAATAACCAGCGGTAAGGTTGTCACTGACATCTGCAAAAAGCGTATCAGCGTTGAAAGCAGCTACGTCTGATCCAATTGCAACTCCTAGGTTAGTCCTGGCGGCAGAGGCTGAAGATGCCCCAGTTCCACCATCTGCAATAGCAAGGTCTGTAATGCCAGTTATAGCACCTCCACTAATAGACACAGAGCTACTGGCCTGTGTTGCTATTGATCCAAGGCCTAAACTGGTCCTGGCATCTCCAGCTGATGTAGCATTAGTACCACCGTTGGCTAATGGTAGAGTCCCGCTAACTGCGCTTGCTAAAGGAACTTGTCCATATGCTGGATCAGTTCCATCAGAAATTAAAACTCGATTGGCCGAACCTACGGCAAGTCTTCCAGTTGCGGAAGCTCCCCTTGTAATAATATCCCCTCTGGTAGTCATAGGATCAGCAAGACCGCCTAGGGCAGTTAATGCTGCTCCAGCAGAAGTAGCACCAGTTCCTCCAGATGTAATAGGAACAGTGTTTAAACTTACTGTTACAGAGCCTGTAGCTTGATTGACAGCTACTGGTGTTGTTGCTGCAAGGGTAGCTACCCCTGCCAAAGCAGATGCCAAAGTTGACTTTCTAACTTTAAATGTCTCTCCAGCACTAACATCTACAATTGCTAGAACATCATCGTTTGCTAAATCCGCTTCAACTAACTCTGTAAGCTCAGTGATTTTTTTGTTCGTAGCCATTGTAAACTCCTATTAGCCTTCCAGCCAAGTGATATTAACCGTAGCAGTTCCGCTGGCAGTAATTGCAGCTATTTCGTCAGCTTCAACAACTGTAAAAATGCTTGAATCTGATGAGTTTATCAGCACACCAGCTGCAACCGTAGCTGTAGGGTCTGCCCCAGGGCCAATTTTAACAAACACATCAGCAGTTGTAGCGATTCTTACTTTGGTAACTTGCGCTGGGCATCCTCCAGAACGAGTTGCTCCAGAGGTAGTTGTAGCAGACAAGTTTTCACTTGAATTTACTCTGTAGTAGTTATTTTGTCGGGCCATTTGACTTTTCCTAAGCTTTAATGTTTTTATCTGAGTTCATTTCAAAACCTAGCTCTATACCTTTGAGCTTTAGTTCTTCTCTTTTTAGTGCCATGTTATGTTCAAGCTCAATTCGTTCCAGTTCCATCTTAGCAGCTTTTAACTCTAGCTCTTTAGCTTTTACCTGAGCTTCCAATTGAGACGCTTGCGCTTCTGTTATCATAGCTTGTGCTTGAGCCTGTGCGAGTTGCTCTTGTGGACTCAGTGGCATAGGTTCTGTCGGAGGCTGGCTAATAAATTTATCTACGTTTTTGATGCCCATCTCGTCAGCTATTTCAGTAACGAGATTGTATATGTTCTGGGGCTGTACAATTCCTTTGGTTTGCGTAGCTACCTTTTCCACAAGACCGGCAAAATTGCTCATGTTTTGTAACCTTACATCTTGGTCGCCGTATCCAATACCAACCTCAACGTCTACATCTAGGTCTTCTCGCCAGCTGCCTGGATCAATTTCAAAATACTCATTGTTCAAACGTACAACCTTTTTACGATCTTCGTAGCGTTGAATAAGATTGTAAATCTGTTTAAATAAGTTTTTAACACCAGTGTCAGCAAATATCCTAGCTATTAACTCCAACCGTCCTTGTGCATTTGTCAAGGCAGCTGTTACTGCGCCCGTTGTTACGTGCGTTTTTAAAACATCAGCTGACAACCCTTGGGTTTTAGGATTGACCCCAGTGCGTCCACTTTTAATATCCTCCCAGTATTGTAACATTTTAAAACTGTCACCACTCAATGGAGGTGTTACAATAGGCGTTAAAGCATTAGGACTACGAGTACGAACAATCCCACCTGGACGATTTGTTAAAAGATCGTCAATGTTTACCTGACCCTCAACAACTTGGAATCTACCGTTGTTGGCAAGGTACATATTGTCTAGTAAGTTACGAGTTAGAGTAGAACGAATAAGCTGAATGTCTTGTATTGTCTCTGCAACGCTTAATCCAAAAAACTTATGTGGTATCGGGATTGGGCAAACTGTAGAAAACGGAATGTAATCTATAGGCTCAACATCCAACAACTCGTTACCAGCATGACAAACTTTGTGCAGGACACTAATACCAGAGCCATCCATGTCTATTTTCATGTACGACTCGTATATCTGCACAACCATTTCTGAATCAGCAGAGGCTTGATTAGGGTAAACATCTGTTGCATCGTAAGCATGGCGAGCCATGTACTCTTGGGACGTTGTAATATCGTCCGCACCTCCGACATATCCTGGGAGGGAGTCTACAACCTCTGAATCATAACCCATCTTTAACAAATCACTTTTGGACTTGTGAGAACGATGGCAAATAAACCTAGCGTCTTCAATCGTCTTAGCACCTCTGTTTATTAAAAATTCTTCTGGAGGTACGTTTTCAATAGTGACTTTACCAGTCATTGCTGATCTTACAAAGGTAACATCGTGTGAAATCTCTTCGATTTCTACAGGCTCGCCTGTCATAGGATCGAGTGCTTGTTTTACAACGACAGTTTCAGCATGTTCTATTTCGTCTAGTTTTTCGTCTTGTATTAATAAATTATATTCGTTGTTTGTTAAATTTTCATATGTTTCAGTTGTGGTCTTTTCAATATCTTCCCAATAGTGTTTTACAACGCCTACTTTTTGCATTAGCGCATCTAGGAACATATTGTATAAGACCATAAAACCATCGTTTTGTTTATAAAAAACATGGTTTACATATTTAGTAGCCTGATCTGCAACGTCTTCGTCTTCTGGACCCTCTGGAACAAATTTAACAACTTTGTCACCAGCTGTAAAAATACGCATCAGGGATGGCATCATCCACATCAGGGTATCTTGAACATCTGTTACAACAACCTGAGAGCGACCTTCTTCTTCGTTTCCAAAAGGCTCCCCGTAAAAGTACTCCATTGCTTTTTCGCGTTGGGAGCTAATTTCAGAATCCATATAGTCAGAGGAACCGTTAATCTCCCCCTCGACCATTGATAAAATTTCATCGTCGTCTAGGTTATGAGCCATGCTTTTTCTCTTTGTCCATTATACGATCCCTACACTGGAGTACTTGATTTCTTTTTCAAACCCATATTTCCTGTAGTGCGTTTTGTTCTTCATTTGCTCTCCAAACCTCTCTATGGAAAGGGAAGCGTATCTCATTGCGCTTATAAGATCGTCTTTAATCGGCACCACTCGTCCATTTTTTCGATGGTAGAGACGCATTTCCTCAAGGGTTTCAACACAAGACATAAAAATTTGCAAGCGACCAGTTTCAAAGCGTTGCAGCATGATGCTAAGGCCCGCTTCAATAGAGTTGTTACCATTTAATTTGCCCTCCGTAGGGGGATTGCTAAAGTGATCAGGTAGCATATATACGCCAAGGTCTCTGTATTGTTGTGCTAACTGTATTCCGGACCCTTTGTCATGCTGTAACCCATCATGGGGAAACGCTACTGGTATTCCCGGTGTTCTTGAGTTTAACACAGCTGCGTGAGTCAGTGGTGTTTCTTTGCTTCTCCGGTGTTCATCGTAGATATAGATAATATCATCATCTGGATCATACGCTGCCCAAGAAACTGCTGTAGGGTGGTCATATCCAAAATCAATAGCGGCCAACTTTGGATAATAATCCGGTATCTCAAAATCTTCACAAACGACATCGTCTTCAGATACAGGAAATACCAATCCTGAGCCAAATACAGGTATTCCCCTGGAACGCATGTCCCTTTCAGCAGGGCTATAAACTGATAAAAGTTGTTCTTTTGTCTTTTCGTCCAGGTGTTCTACATCGTCCCAAGTTGCTGTTATCAAGCTCTGCCCAGATTTTAGATCGTTCATAAAACTGCTTACTACTGATGTCATCCCACGTTCTGGGGTAAATGTCATGTAGACTATACCATTTGTATCTGCGGTCCTGGTTATACATTGGGAAAATATTTCCTGCTTAGGTTCCTCATCAAGCCAGACAACATCAATAGCCTCGCCCATAAACTTTTCAAACCCTTGCTCATATGCCTTAAAACTAATCTGGGAGTTTCCACCACTCCTGTGTCTGACCAAAACGCTAGAAAAAGCATTCGGCACTCCTGGTTTACGAACGGTTTCTACAATATTGTCCAGGGGTACTGCCCCCGTCCCTTTTTTCAAGGGGTCTTGTGGGTTCCCAAATAGTTCTTTTTGAATAATGTCCCTTGTAGTGTCGTTTGATTCGCCCGCTGCCCATGCCCTAATAGGCTTGTTAAATCTACGACCTTCCCACCACTCCGGGTAGCTGCCTGTTAGGTGGTAGGATGTTTCAGCTGCTCCGCAGTAGGTTTTTCCTACTCTGTTAGCAGCCATTAAAATTCTTTGGGCGCAGTCTTTACTTTCCAAATGAAACCTAGTTTGGTAATCGTAAGGATCGTAATGCTCAATACGCCTTGTCTCGAACCGGCGTTGCTTTTCCTGGAGCAGCTTTAAAATTTCTTCTTTACTTGCCACGTTGCAAAGGCACCACGTTTTCAGAAAGGCGCTGGATTTGCTCGTCTAGCTCATCGTCTGTAAGCTCAGAAATCTCCTTAACAACTGTTTCCTGTTTGTGTACAGCATCGTACCCAGCCCTCGATAGGATATCCCTGGCAGCGTTTAGTTTAACATTTTCAGAATCAGCTTCTCGCATTAGGCTTTCCAGGACAGACAGGGCAAGTGTTGCAGTCTCACCTACTTTTTCCTTAATGCGTTTTTCAATGTGGAGCCAAAGGTGCCGCTGTAGCCGTTTGGACCTATGCCCTGCATGAGAGCCTTCAGCTTTGTACCCAGCTGCATGGAACGCTTGCTCTGGCTCTAGGTGCTTGTCTACTAACTGGACGACAAACTCATATTCCTTAGAGGTCATTTCTTTGTCTAAGGGTTTTGGGTCTTCGTAGCTGGCAAACTTTCTTGTTTTCGGCATATGGTTTTTCTCAGTTTGTTTACGATTTGTTCTCGTAATGTAGGCACTATTACAGGTGTGCCACCAAGGTATCCAGGAATATACTTCATAATGTTATTATACTATAGATTTACAATTGTGTCAATAGGTTTTCAAAATACCCCCCGGAATGAACGCACTGGACTATAAAGTAACTAACCACCACTGGGGGGGTCGCGTTCTCGTTTTGTTCCTGGTTTGTCCAAGGTTGAGAACAAAAGGGGAACAAAGGAGGACCAAAAGAACAAAACGTGAACAAAAGGAGACCGAGAACAAAACGTGAACAAAATTGTACAATTGGAACAAAACGTGAACACCCAGGGAGTGTGACAAATTTGTCACTGTTGCTAATACATCACTGTTGCAATAGTGTCACAGTGTTGCATCTGGGTAACAGTGTGACAATTGTGCAACAATGGTGTGTGACAATTGTGTCACTGTT
>Ga0208767_1001061_pt1 | contig 21992 bp, 28 predicted proteins | sample VirMetDEL_Mar_21_FD_184514 | JGI IMG/M metagenome (GOLD analysis project Ga0208767, IMG submission 184514) | Aqueous microbial communities from the Delaware River and Bay under freshwater to marine salinity gradient to study organic matter... | ecosystem: Environmental > Aquatic > Marine >... | reverse complement strand
ACGGCAAAGGATTATTAATCATTTCCCAATTATCATCAACAATTTCCCATTCTTCAAGGTCATGAAGTTCATCTTGAAGTTTAAGACATTGTGTCCATTCATTTCTCAAAACATGATGACCAATTAAGTCTTCAATCTCATCAAGTCTGTCCCTGTTTGGACTCCATTCTTGGTTTGGATTTCCATAATATGGCAAATTGTTTGCAATCGCATTCATTCTTGATTCGTGGTCTTGAACACACAATTCTGTGAATTCATTGCACAGAGAAATGAACAATTCTTCGCTGATTTGAGTTGCCATGATTGGATTGTGTTAATGGATATTTTTTATTTTTTTCCATTTTTCAATTTTTTAAATACTTTTATCAAAAAGGCAAACTGAAAAATTACGAAAAGAAAGTATAGTCTCTGTTGATATTTTTTCAGTTTGGCGTTTTAATCAAATTATTAAAAAATTGAAAAACTGAAAAAAATAAAAAATATCCACCAACACAATCCAATCATGCCTAAATCAGCGTCAAACTTTTCCAAATGTATGATTGACACTTTTCAACATGAATGGGGATGGATTTGTGTTGAAACTGGTGCTGAGAGAAAATTTACAAGTCGCCAAGCATTCAAAAAATGTTATAAATTACACACTAAAAGATGCGAAGGTTGTGCCGGTATTAGTGAAATCGGCGACCAGATTGATTTGACTAAACAAGAACTTAAAATTATGAATAAGAAATCATATGTTTCAAATTCAGAATATCAAACTAATATTAAACAAATTCAAGTTGATTAAACATAATTTAAATCTCTCGGTAAATTCATGTTATAACATACCCAAGCAAAATATTGTGAAGGACAACGAGTTCTTTCTCCATTTTTTAAAAATCCAATATAGATATTACAAATCACTATTTGAATATTTTTATTTTTCAGTATTTTTTGAACTTTCAGTTGGCAAATTTTTTGTATAGGCATCAATAAAGCAAATGGTTTGTCTATCTCAAATAGTTTATGTAGAATTTTATTTATTATTGTAAATGGAGGATTTGAGACAAATATATCTACATCGTATTCAGTTTCAAAAAAATCGGCATTGACATGGATTATGTCTCGTTGTAATTTTTTCCATTCATGAATAACTAATCCATCATTATAGAAAGGGTCACAAATTTTTGAACCTTGTAATATGAATTTATCTATAATGGATAAATATTCAACAGGAGTACTATAATCATCATTCTCGTTTTTTTTCCAAAACATATACTCTCTGTTGAGATTTTTTCAGTTTGCCTTTTTAATCAAATTATTAAAAAATTGAAAAATGGAAAAAAATAAAAAATATCCACACACACAATCATGGAACAACTAAAAAAAGATTTGACGAAGATAATCCAATCAATGTTTGATAATTCCTTGGAATATACTGAAGAAGGTGAATTTGATGACCTTGAAAAATTTGAAGATTATTATCAAGAGTTTGTCCGTTGGCGATTTAATGATGGTGATAGTGATTTAGATGTTGATGATTTTGCTTCTCATAATGAGTTCTCTTACTTTGATGCTTTGACAATTATCAAGGAATTTCATGTGGAGATTGGAGAACATTTTGAAGATTATGATGATAAAGATAAAATATGGAATATGGTTTGCTATATTTGTGCCACAGACGCTTGTTATGAAATCACACACGACCCTAAATACAAACAATATATACTTCCTCCTAAAGAAAGGTTTATCAAAAAGTGTAATGAACAAATCAAACAACTTCAAGAAGAAGACAATACAGATTTTCAAAAAAAATCAAAACTCTTTTTAAAAGTTAGTATTGAGTGTTTGGAATATCTCAAAAAATTTGATATTGATAATGTGAATAAAAAAATTCACTTAATCAATCTAATATTTCAATCAAAAATGAAAGATTTTGAAAAAGCACCTGAACAAACATATATTAATGTTTGTAAAATGTGTAAAAGAAAATATCAACATATTTTATCATACAAAGAAGAAGCAATCAAAATCAAGGATTTGTAAAATACACTAAACTATACTTTGTTCCAACTAAATCATCTGTGTTGTAATGTTCCAATTTAGAACCATTAAATATTACTGGTTTGCAATTAGCATCATATTTTTTATTATTGACAACAATATTACAACCTTCATATTCACCGAATGAAACCAACATGGATAATCCAACATTTTTTTTATCTTTGTGTAGAGGGCATACAAGATTTCTATTGACTTGTACTGAATTGAATTCAAAAGGACAAATAAGTTTTCCAATACGAATTATTTCATCATAAATGTGTGGAAATTTCTTGGAATCGTGGGATAGAACAAGTTTTGAACTATTGTTTCTTGGTCTTGTTAATCCAAATACAGCACCACGATAATCAGGAAAATTACACCTATTAGTTTGATGTATTTCTCTTCTCCATCTTAATTTTACTTTTTCAAACATTTTATATAGTTCATCATAGCAATTGTTATACTCCAATTGTGTAACATCCTCCATATAAAAAGTATATAGAAAATAATATTATAATAGTTTAATGGATATGACTCCTCAAAAAAAATATTACATGAAAAATAAAATAAAACAGCAACAAAAACAAAAATTAAATTATAAACAAAAAAAGTTTGGACTACAACCAAGTGAGACATATTTTTCAATTCAGTATATTCAAGAAGGATTTAATCCATTTATATATTGCCTTGGAAAAAAAATAACATCATAATTATATGGAGAAAACTACTATTCAAATGGTTCGTCAAGACTTAAAATCAAAACGAGATGCTCTTTTATTAGCACATGAACAATTAAAAAAAGATTCTGATGATTGGAACAAGTGTATTATTGTTTTGTCATTATTAACTGGTTTATTTGAATCGTGTAAAATCAAAATGGGTTGGGATTCAGATGCTGTTGCTCTTGTTCCAATTGTATTGAGTTCTATAATTGCTTCTGTGTCAGCATTAATCAAGTTTAAGAAATTTCCTGAACAACAAGAAGTGATTTTACAAGCACAAAGTTTATTAACACATACTTTATCTAATGCTCGTAATCAAGATGATTTGTCTCAATCACTTTTAAAAGAATATCACGAATCTTTGGAGAAATTAGAAACATCTATTTATCCTGACATTAGAAAAAAATTTTTGAGACAAAGTCATAATAATTTGATTGCTATTATGAAACAAGAATCAAAGTTCTATAACTTAATCAATAAAGTAAATAATGGAGAAAATGTTGAAACCGATGATTCACTATCTTCAAACTCAAATGATAGAAATCCATTATCGATTGATTCACCTGTTGAAGAGACATTATAATATATTAGATTTTGATATAAAGAAATATAATATATTAGATTAGTATGGGTCGTGCGACTGATTATTCAAATTGTTATATTTATCATATTGTTGATAAAGAAAATATTGTTCATTATGTTGGTTCTACTTCTAATATGAATAGTCGTCGTTCAAAACATAAATACAATTGTAGGACAGAAAAAAGTAAAGAGTATAATTTTGATATTTACAGGTATATTCGTGACCATGGAGGGTTCGAAAATTTTGAAATTGTTCCAATTCGTAAAATAGAAAATATTTCTAATAAAACTGATTTGCGTATTGCTGAAAGGTCCGAAATGGAAAAATTTAGCGGTCTAAAAAACATGATTGGTTCTTATCTAAGTGATGAAGAGCGTGTTATTCAACATGCTGAACTTTGTAAAAAATGGATTAAACAACACCCCGAAAAAAATGCTGAACATCAACGCCAATGGAGGCAAAATAATCCTGAAAAAGTTGCAGAAAATAATCGTAAATATAGAGAAAATAATCGTGAAAAACTCAATGAAAAAAGACGCCAAAAACGATTAGAAAAAAAAGAATTAAAAAATGCTGAACAATAATATATATCTATATAATATGAAGCAATTAGAATGCCCTATTTGTATGGAAAATTCCAGAAAATATGTTCGATGTTTCCATCAATGTAAAACCAATATATGTAAATCATGTTTCAAAAAAATGCTTAAATTAGATACAAATAATGATGTATCATTTACATGCCCAGTATGTTGCCAAAAAAGTATTAGGCATCAAAAAAATAATTTTACAAAATATTGCCGAGGACATCTTGATGTTTGTGAGTCAATCATCAAATTGTTTGAAAATCAAAAACTTAATGAGGACTGGCAATTGGTCCGCCAAATTAATCTAATCAGGGATATGGTTCAATTAGATATATCCAACATGCCGATTCACATTCAAGACCAATATACTAATTAAAAAATTGATTTAAATACAAATATATATACATAGTAATGGACGAACAAATGGACAAATACCGCACTTATTTGAAAAGTCAAAATCTCAATGATAAAACCATTAAAAACCATATTGGTAATATTTCTAACTATTTAGATGATTTTCAAGTGGAGCGTCCTTATATGGATGTGGGTTCTAATATCGATAAAAAATATGATAGTCTCTCTCGACGCAAAAATATGTGCCAATCGGTGAGCAAATATATTGGGTTTTTGGAATCGAATAGTGGCATGTCTTTCAAAGCATACAAAGAATTAATCAAACCAGTTCATGATTATTTGAAAAGTGCCAATGACGCTTGGCAATCACACGCCGAAGAAAAAAACAAGTCTATTGGTCAAGACCCTGATTTGATTCAACCAAAACAAATTGTAAAGTATTTGAAAGACCTTGATAAAAATGACCGCCATTTAGATTATGTATTACTTCATTTAATGTGGCATTATCAATGTAGAAATTTGGATATGGTTGGTGCTGTGGTTCAACATGGAGCATTTACAGATGAAGAACACAACTGGTTTATAATCCATAATAGTGGCGTTCGCTGGATACGCAATTGTTATAAAACGTCCAAGACCTATAAAACAAAAGTTATTAATATCACATCAAAAGTTTTTAAAAGAAATATTTCGAAATTAGAACATGTGCTCAAACCAAATGACAATCTTCACAGAGTGATTACAAATGCTACATCTGGTATTGGTTCATTGACCGAATCCAAGATTGCCAAGATTTATATGCTACACAATTCAAGTCCGGAACAACTAAAAAAAATGCGTGAAACTCGTGGCACATCGGTGGATACGTTGGTTGATAATTATAATTTGAGTTCAGTGGATTAAAAATATTAATTAAAAACAAATTATATATAAAAATAATGACCCTATTGGAAAATAATGAACTATTTAAATTTTATATGACAGAACGGCGCATGCGTTCAAAATTAAATTTTAATGAATATTATACTATTACTGTAAAACGAAGGTCTTTTGATAAACAAAGGTATGAAACATGTCATACCAAATCATTTAATAAAAATACTTTTCCAAATTCTAAACAATTGGCAGAAGAATATATGGAAAAAATAAAATCTGTTTATGCGTGAAACTTATGCTTGATTAACCTATCACGCATGGATTCAAAGTTGATATTTTTTACTCCAAGTGTTGTGAGTTTAAAAAACTTTTTATTTTCCAATTGAAATTTATTTATCAATAGTTGATGAATATGTTTTCCATAATCAATTAGACAACTATTAATAGATGCAATCAGTTCTTCAAACATGTTATTGGATTCAACTTCTGTATAATATTCTTTATCATTTTTAATAAAATAAAATCTATTTGGATGATTTCTTCCATCTACTTTGAAATCATCTAATGTAATATATTGTTTGATAAAATTCACATATACAGTTTCCATCATTTTTTCATCACTCATTAAAGTCCAATACAATTCACTAAATGGAAATCCTGTATCATCAAGTTCATCAAAATTGTTAATATTCTTGACTTGTTGAAATACTTTGTCTATGTTTGTCTCTTTAATCATTTGTTTAATAGGTTCAATACATTTATGATAATTTTTATTGGATTCAGGATGAATAACTACTGGTTGTAATTTATTTGTTAATTGTTTATGCCAGCGTTCCATAACATCGATTTTTAATTCATAAGCATATAGTTGTTTTTCTAATTCAATAATTCGTTCTTTTAGATTTTCATGTTCATTCATATATTGTAGAGTGCTATTATTTTCTGTGGATTGAGACATTTTTTTATGCTTGTCAGTTTCAAGGTGGCGGTCATAATGCGTTTTACCATCAAAACCAATATTACATGTAGAGCAATAATATTTCTTATTCATATACATTATATATATCTATACATTTATTCTTTAATTTGTTTTTTTTAATGATAATATGTGTTTTCTACCTTACCTGTATTTTTCAGTTTTTTTAGATAGGTTGATTCTATATATAGGTACTATTATTTTTTTTTTCTATTTACTTTTAAAAAAATAAAGAAAAAATACAGGTAAGGTAGAAAACACATAAAATCAATATTTTAAACATTACAGGGAGGATTTATTTAATCTCTCAACAGCAATATCATATATTTCTTTATTCATCTCAATACCTATGAAATGTCTATTCATGTTTTTACAAGCAATACCTGTTGAACCTGAACCCATAGTTGGGTCTAAAACTTTATCACCTTCTTTGGAATAGTATTTGAGACACCATTCTATTAATCCTACTGGTTTCTGTGTTGCATGTTTTCCCTTCTCACTTGCAACTTCTAAAATGCTATTGGGTAGTGGTGGGTCATATCTTGGTTCGCTATTTCTTAATTTACCTTTCTCATCATATATAAATACTTTTTTCTTTTCTTCACCATACATGGATTTACAACCTTCATCATTTCTTATAACACTCGTTGGTAGTGGTGGGTCATATCTTGGTTCGTGCTCTCTTTTATCTTTTGAGATTTTTATGCGTCCTTGTTTTCCACCACCATAAGCATTTTTATTCACATCATAATTACATAGTTCTTCTCTAACGACACTCGTTGGTAGTGGTGGGTCATATGCTGATTCATTATTTTTTCTCATAAAATCAGGTCGTTCTATTTTTCCATAAAGTTCGCTCTCGTTTTTATAATTACTTGTTTCTCTAACAACACTCGTTGGTAGTGGTGGATTATATTTGCCTTCTTCTGCTCTATATACTTCACGAGGTTTGCCTTTTTTATCACTATATAGTGTGGTTGTAATATATGACTCTTCTTTATCTTTCAAAAACTTATGACTATGACTGCTTAAATCATAAAGCGGTAATTTTTTATAAAACACATAAACCATCTCATGTTTCTTCATAGGCATCTTTTTTGCGTTGAGGAATCCACAAGGAGAAGACTTAACCCATACTAAATCATATCTAAAATTTTTAGGATTAGAATTTATTAATGAGACACCGAATTTTGTAGAACATGTAAAAAACATAGGCGTAGTATCTTTACATATACGATTTACTTGTTTCCAAAACTCATTTAAATCTATTAGGCAATCCCACTTACAACTGGTTTGACCGTATGGTAAATCACAAAATAAAAGGTCTATGGAATTTTTCTCAATATCTTTCATTTTTTTTAAACAATCATCATTATAAAGTTCCATATACAATTCACTTATAAATTATTTTTTCTATTATGAGACATAATCTCAAATAAAGTATGTTTATATATATTGTTCTGTAAATATAATGTTTCTATTTTTTTATGAAGGTCTTTGATAATAGTATCTTTGTCTCGAATTTGGTTATAGATTTCTAATTTGGATTTATGAGAAGAACGTTGGCAATGGGCATCATATTCTTTTTGAGTCCTACATTTGATTTTACAAATATTACAATTCATTGTTATTATATTACAATAGATTGTAGTATTTAAATTCTTTTTGGAAGTTCCATGAGGAATTGTTCTTGTTGTTCAGATTGATTAACATAATCTAATTTCAATAATACATTACATGCGTTTGGGGTGGCAGTTGCCGAACCATCTGTTTCAGTAAGTGTTATTTTGAAGTTTCTGATGTTGTCATTGCTAAATAAGTGAATTGGATTTTCTATGTTTAAATCAAAGATTTTATCATCATCTGAATGTAGTACAGCAATCACAGGTTCGCTGTTGTCACTTGATTTATAATTCATAGTTGGTATTGAACCTTTGACTACTATATCATTGTGGGTTTGAGAAGCACCGAATAATACATTGATTTTCACAACAGTAATATAGCATTCACGAGAAGATAGTGAAAGTGTTGGAATGTTTTGCCATTCGCACCCACCAGCACTTTTGCTTGCTTGGGCGTCGGATAAATACAAATATTGGCAGTCGTGATACGGCATATAACATATATATAGAAAATATATGTGATATATTATTTATTTGAAATATAGTAGTTTGTCTTCATTGGATATTTTCAATACCCTGAAAAAGGATTTGGCAGTCTTGTAGTATCTAACTTTTTTGTTGATGTCTGAATATTTCAATATATTATTGGTGTAGTCCAAAAGTTTTTTAATGGAGTCAAAAAACCACATACAATTAAGTTTTTCACAATTCTGGTCGTTAAATATCAATAGTATATAGAGCATTATATATAGTTGAGATTAATAATCTGATTTTGTCTCAGTTGGTTGGTCAAATGGGTCGTCTGAAATTTGACTAATCACAGCATAAGCACCTGGTAATAAATCACCCAATTTAATCATAACATTCTCAATAGGAAGTTCATTACCACTCGCATCAAGAGGCATATTATCACTTAATCTTATTGAATGCGGTAATACACTCATTTCATAATAGGCAATATTAGATGGCAAAACTGCTTTTACATACATATAATATAAGTAAAGATAAAAAATTATGTTTCTCCTAAAAATTGTATTTCAACATATCGACCACCCAACACCGTGAGTCCATCCATCGTGCTTCCGAAAGTGCTATTAAATGACCCCTTTCCACAATCCAGTCTAAAACTAAAAGTAGTTCCATTCGAACAAGGTCTAATGACTTCGGCAGTCACCATACCTCTATTTCCATAACTATTATGCCGTGTATAACAATATCCTTCACCATAAGCACCACTCGTTGCTCCATCAACAACTGCTCTTAAACGATATACAACTCTATTTCCATAAGTATTATTAAATACTGGAACGTGACAAAAAAACCTATAATAACCTGATTTCAGTGTTGTGAATTGTGTCCTTGAATTTTGGTCGGAAACCAAAGAATAATTTGGTTTATAACCCAAATTGTTGTTCCCACCAAAATTAACATCAACAAAAGTTTGAGAACTCGTTAATGCTGTTGAACCAACGTTTGTATATCTAATATAATTTTGATGGTTGTTGATTAAACTTGATGTCAAAGTAGTATTTGAAATGTTGGTCGCACTTAAATTAATACCATCAGCACTGCTATAATTGAGTATGGATACATTGAAAGTATTCGCATTTAACCCACCTCCAATCGTTCCAAAATCTGCGTTGATACTGCTAAAATTACCAGTTGCCGAATCCACTTGTGTTGCTATTGTTGCTAATGTTGCTGATTGAATGGCGGCAGATGTTTCGCTTGGTGCTAATGATAGTGTATTGAGAGAAAACTGGAAATCACTGCTAAACAATATTGATGCTGTGGATAAATTAGAACCATTTATTGTTGAAGCATTGATTGTGCTTACATTGATAAGTGGTGTTCTCATTTCTGTGTTATTCACAAAGTCATCTGCTACAAGAGTTGAAACCGAAAAAAAGTCTCCATTTAGAGTTGTGATTTCAGCAACATCAGCACTCATATTGGAAGCATTCACTAATTCTATGTTGGCATCATCTGCTTGTAATACAGTAGCACTTAGTGTGTATGATAGATTGACATTTTTATGGAACCTTGCTTCACTACTATCTAAAACAAGAATAGAACTATTACTAATCACAAAGTTCATAGACTCAGCAACATTGTATAATTTAAACCTAAACTCAGAGGCGTTCACGTGACCCATTTGCATATAGTCACCAGCAGTATTTGAGTATATGTATAACTCTGAATTACTCCCTCCATTTGTATCACCAAGTGTTAAAAAATCACCATACATAATAATATTATCAAAAAATATCCCATTTTCTTCAAAATAAGCAAATCCACTGACATTTAGATTTCCACTTAGACTTAATGTTGATAAATTAATATTAGTAATCGTAGCATTTGTTGCTAATAGATTGAGTGTATCTATTGTGCCATCTACATCAAGGTCATTTGAAACGCTCGCATTGATTACGTCTAAAAACGAAGCATTTGAAGTTGAAGCATTTAGTGCAAAAGTGTCTATCTTACAACCAAACGACCTCCAATCTATTGTTCCACTTGTAAATAGTGCTCCATTATAAATAATGTCTTCCGTGCGAACAATACTTGAATTCAATGAACTAATATTTATATTTCCAGTAAAAATATCGTCTTCAATTGCTTTAACAGAAACATTTAATGTATAATCAAGTGGATTAAAATACAAATAAGGAGCGGTAATTGGAAAACTTATTTGTGAAAATGTCCCATTGGTGACCGATAAATTCGTTGTTGAAATATTGGTGGAACATATATTTGCTAAATCAATACCACTGATTGCGTCCGCTGTTAAAGTCCCACTTATATTCACATTTCCAGACGAATTGATGCCCCCAGTCGTAACAAGAACACCATTCACATTTAAATCCATACACGATGTGTTGGTGTCAGTTATTTCTAAAAGTGGAACTTGACCGCTACTGAAACGAAAGGTCTTACCGGTGCCTCGTGATGAAATATTAAAATCAGTTGAACCATTTTCTATTTCCACCGTTCCAGTTCCTGTAGAACCACTCGCCATAAGAATAAGGGATTCACTTGCTATTCCTGTTGGGGTATAACCCATTGCGATTAATGATTTACTATTGATTGCCTCAATATATAGGTTGTCTATAAAACCAATATGAGCGGAAAAATTTATTACATCAACACCTTCACAATTAATATCCATACAACTAATATTTCCACTAGCATCTATGCTGACATTTCCGTGAACGATTAATGAATCACTACAATTTATCAAACGAGAGTGTATATTATCAAACGAGTTATTATATGATGTCAGCGAATTAAGAATCATTTCACTCGCATTTATATTTCCAACAACACTTAATGAACCACCACAACTTATATTATTGTCCGTGCAAATATTGACTGATTCCATTGTATTCACTACTTCCAAACGATTGATGGTTGTGGTTAAACTCCTATTGATTTCCAAAGCAAGATTTTGACTATCTGTCCCTGTATAAAATTTGTAATCACAACCTTGGTTAAAATTATTACCTACGAAGAATGTTTGATTGCCTTGCCTGTGTATGCGTGTATATTGACTAACATTATTTGTGTCTGAGATATTTATTTCACTCGTAGTTAGTTCAGCAACATCTACTGAACTATTGATAGAAATGTTGCTTACATTTAAACGACCATTGATATTCACGGTGTTGTTTAAAAACTCCACAATTTCATTGCCTCCTAATGAGATATTGATTTCACTAGTCAGTCCTTGTCCTATGACGGAACAAGTGTCATCTATATTATTGCTAATCACCAAATTATCACCTAATATATTTGAATATAGAACAATTGAACCATCTGTATTTCCAGCATCACCAACGAATAATTGGTTTTGAACATTCAACGATTGTTCAAATGTGCTTGTCTCACTTACATTTAGATTTCCAAAAATATCAACATCATTATCCACGTGGATACTGGACGCATTCCAATCAATACCGCCTTCAACATATGCCGATATAGACCCATTTAAAATACTTATGTTAGTTCCAGCAGTCAAAGAAGCAGTTGATAAATTACTTGCTGTGATGGTTGTTGTCGTAATATTGGTTGCTGAAATATTACCAAGAGAAAGATTATTAGCAGACACATTATCAAATGAGTTATTGAACGATGATAAAGAACCAAAATCTCGTATGTCTACATCTCCATTTATATCCACATTGTAGAAAGTTGCTCTTGATTGAACTAACATAGTATTTGAAGTAACTTGACTTGCATTTAAATTGGTAGGTTCAAAAGTCGTGCATGTAATCGTACCATTGACTTCAAGAGCATTCGTTGGGTCTGTTGATGTTTTTATACCAAGACCTACTGATGTATTTCTCATAGTTTCAACATTTTCTACTCTAAAACTATTATGTGTTGTAGCACTCATCGCATTCATAATGGTTTGATTATTTGCTACTTGTCCGAATCCATAGTTTGTCCCAGTTGTATTATTATCCACAGATAGAGAAAGCATATTATCAAAACTAGTATTTCCAATCGTAGTCCGTCCAATCTTCACAGGTGTTCCGAAACCATTACCAGGATTCACCGACAAAGACCCAGTTAAACTCATATTATTTGCTGAAATATTACCAGTTCCAATGCGAATGTTATTGTTATATGAAGTTTGTGTATCAAGACTTTCTAAAACTTCAATAGCAATATAGTTACCACTATCTGTTAGAGCAAATGTATCATCTCCGTTGTTTTGAAGATAAATGTGAATCCTATGGAATAAACTGCTTGATAAAGAATCTTCTTGGGGATATACACATCCTATTGTTCCACCACCAGCACTGCTTCTTGTTCCGCTCCCAGCAGAACTTCCCCATTGTTGGTAAATGACCTGGTCTGTCCGCACGATTGTATTTGATGCTGTGCCAACAATTATTTTAAATTCCATATTATCACTGCCGTGTCCGCCTACGGAATACGAAAAAAAAGCAGTTGCTTTAATAAGTGAATCTTCGTATTTTGGGTGATAATCAATATAGAATAAATAACCACTTACACCAGCACCTAATGAAGTGTTTGCTATTGTAACATCATAATTAGTCAATCCTCTTCTATAAAGTGATGTATGTATTAGTGATGCTTGTTCTGAAATATTACCTAACACATTGTATAAAGCACCTGATGATACAGGCAAAGTGCTTCCACTCACCGGTGTCGTTAATACTTCACATGACAATTGTTTTGTGCTTGAATTATATGTAAGTGGAGATGTAATTTCCATATCTCCAGTTGATAAATTGTTTGCTGATATGGTGCTACAATTGACCGCATTTGTAACAATTAAACTATCACTCACATAAGTTGTTCCACCTAAAATGGTTGTTCCTGTAACTGATAATGAACACGAATTAACAGAACTAAAATTAGCATTCGCAGGTAGTAAAGCATCATTTACTGCTGAGATTATATTATTAGATATATTGATGTTTGTCCCAGGGATTAAAGCACCTGTGCTAATATTATCAGCAGAGATTGTTCCAACTGATAAGTTTTCCACACTCATATTCGAAACATTTTTTTGAGAAGCATTCAAAACAGACACATTCAATAGTGGTATAGAATTTGCTACGGTTAAGTTCTGAGTATCCACATTAGATGTATTTAAATTTGCTGGATTGAATGTAGTCGTAGATAATTGATTAAAAGTAGCATTTGTCCCAGATATATTGGTACATGAAATATTACCACTTGTAATTGTTGTATCTATTGAAATTTGGGCAGTATTGATTGCTTGTCCTGAAATTGGCACTTGATACATTATATATAAGCAATAGATTTTATATATAATCCTAATCCATATTCTCATAGATGTATTTGATTGCTTCTTGTTTATTCATTGGTTTTAATATATGTTTTGGAATCAAAAACTTACTTGAAACATTATCCAAAGTCCAAACAAAGTCTGGATAATCTTTATTGAATTTATTTTCCCATTTGGTTGCTCGTGTTTTGACAGGTGTTTTGGTCTGGACTGGTGGTGGTCTGTTGCGAAACATTCGAGTCTTGTGGAAGAACATCATTTGTATTAGATAGAGAAATTAATTTCTTATGGACTTGGTCAATCACGAATAGAAAATGCGGACTGATTTTTTGGTTGAGTGCCTTGACTAAATCTTCGTATGATTTTTTTGGAACTTTGCTTTCTTGTTGATAAATAATACCTCTTTCTAAATCATCACTAAAATAAATGTAATCTTTATAGAATTCATCCGCATCTTTGTCTTTGGAAAATGTAGATACTACTTGACAACCACATGCTAATGCTTTGTTGATTCTATGAGTTTCTAATGCGTTGTCTTGATAAAAAGGCATATTCAATACTACTTTGGATTGAGACAAAATCTTGGTAAGTGAATCCGAACTACCATGTTTCCATTCTAAATCTATATAGAATTTCAAATTAGGAAATTGTTCTTGTAATTTATTGAGTGTTTCTTCTCTATGTTGATTTTTAGTGCCAATAAAGCAAACATCATATATGCGTTTCTCTTCTTCTGGAAATTTCATAAACTCAAAATGGTAATAACTAAATACTTTGACATCAAAATTTTGTCTCAAATAATCACAAGTCAAAGTGTTATAATCACAAACAACATTTCTTTTCATCAGTTGAATATAGTATTTGTTTTTGAAAAATTGTGAATGGATTTGCTCGCTGTTTAAAATGATATATCCAAATGAACTATTTTTCCTGTATTGGATTTCTAAAAGTTGATGAGCAAGTTCATGAGCACCAAATACTATATATAAATCATTTGCTTGTGGGTTGAATTCTTTTTCCAATGTCCATTTATTTTTTTGAGACAAAACAACAGCATTTTCATTGAATACTTGGTGACCACTAATGACTTTGATAGACATATATTATTCATAAATATAATCTTTTATTTATTTAGGTTTTTGTGGTATTCTTAATCTTGCTTGTGATTTGGGCGTTAATTCAGTTAAATTAATACCTGAACCAAATACTGCACCACGAAGAAGATTTCTTCGTTCAGTTGAAACTGATGCTGGCATAATAGGTTCTAATTGTTGATTAAAAGTTTGAATTTTTGCTTGTCTTGCTTTACCTTGTAATGAGCGTTGTGCTTTTTCTCGTTCTACTGTAATTTTTGCTTGTCTTGCTACACGACCTTTTTCTTCAGCAGCACCCATTTCTTTAATCGCAGAAACAGAAGCACGACCTGCTGGAACATCTGCCAATGTAGAAGCAGATTCAGAAGGAGCAACACTTGGTGCTCTTGATAATGGTTCAGGTTTTTCAAGTGCTCTTGATGCTGCTAAAAGTCTGGTAAATTGTGCTTCTTCTATTGCGGATACTCTTTCACCAACAGATGACGCTCTTGATAATGATGGCGGAGAAGGTGGGTCTTGTTCCAATCTTGAATCACTTGGTGTAGATTCAAATCCACCTGATGTTGGTCCTGCTCTACGCTCTTCAGCAGCAGCAACTGCCATTACAGATGCTGGAACTTGTGTTTGTATAGCAGGTGTTCTGTTTGGAACATTTGGTTCTTGTAAAGCACCAGTCATTCTTGCTATGCGGTCATAATCAACTAATGGTTGTTGTGTTTGTGCTGCTTGAATAAAAAAAGGAACTAAATTTTGAGCATGTGCTGCTGGTGTCATTGAACTTCCACCGGAGCGTCTTTTTCGTTTGCTTGAAGTTCCACCAATATTAACTACAACTCTTTGTGATTGTGTTTGTGTAGGTCTTGATTTAGATTTACTACGCTTCTTTTTAGGTGGCATATATATTTATAAAACAAAATATATATATCTAATCCTCGGTTTCGTTGATAAGCATTTTATCAAACTTTTTATAATACAAGAATTTATTGGTGTTTCGCAATGACATGTCAATCATCAAAAAAGAAAATCGGTCATCATTTTCAAAACAATAGTCCATAATTTGTTGCCAATTCTTGCGAGCAAATGGCATCATTTCTGAACAAATAGATTCTTGTTCCAATTGATTTTTAGGTCTAAATGTAACAAAATGAGAAGCATTATTTCTTATACCAGTAGGCATATCTTTAAATTTTTGAACCAGAATAAAACAACTACACCAAAGATGCCGTCTGTTTTGTAGAAACGATGTGAGTTTTTTTTCAGCACCAGCACTCTTTTTTAGCATAGAACCAATATCATCTAATATTAAACACGAGTGTTCTTCTTCGTCACGAGCAGTTTCTAAAAAGTTCATAATTTCGTCCATGGTTTGAGCATTAAACTCTTTCCATTTTTGGTCTGGAGAAATATCAGCGAATACATCTTTCTTCGCAGATTTTCCTTGACCCAGTGTAGGACTACATATTAATATATTATCAAATACTTTTCTATAAGATTGTCTCACACCAGATTTTTTATGGGCACTCATCATACTTGTCATTAGTGTTGTTTTACCAGAACCACTTGGACCACTAATCAAGAATAAGAATCCACTTGTTTGCGGTAATGGTTCCGGTAATCCATCGCATAATACTTTATCAAGATTGTTTGCCGTATTCATAATTTTCAACTTTTTATTTTTTTCAGTTGTAATTTGTAATGCCATATATATTAATAACATAAATATAATTATACAAAATCCATTTTTGGACCTTTTGGTGTACGAGGTTTGCGTTCCTTTTTTACTTTAGCAATAGGTGCTTCAGGTGGTGGTAGTTCTTTTACAAGGTTTGATGTTTCTGGTTCAACTTCCTTTTTTTTGCGAGGCGCCCGCTTTGCCTTGACTGGTTCAGGTTGTTCAACAGGTTCAGGTTCTTGTTCAACCACTTTCGCTTTTCTAACACGCTTTTTTTTTTCTGGAACTGGTTCAGGACTAACTGGTTCTGGTTCTGCTGCTGCTGCTTCTTTTGCTGCTTTACGCTCTGCTGCTTTTGCTTTGCGTGCTGCTTGCATTTTTGCTTTTTGTTCATCCGACATGACTCGTTTCTTCTTTTCAGGTGCTGGTTCAGGTGCTGGTGGTTCTACTTCTAAATGTTCAACTTTTTCTTCTACTTTGACTTTTTTTACACGAGATTTTTTTGCTTTTTTTTCTAAAACAACTTTTTCTTCAGGTGGGTTAAATTGGTCTGGTTCGCTTTCTGTGTCTGATAGTGGATTCATTATAATACAATTATAGAATTTATTTTTTATATTATATTTATTTATAAATGGATGAGACAAAATTATTAGATGAAAAATGTGCTAAAGAAATGAAAGAAGTTTTATTCGATACAAAAAAATTAATTACAAAACACACAGATACAATTCCATCTATGGAACAATTAAATGATGAAAACAAAGGTCATTGGGTTGAACATGGAGAAGGTAATTTTTATAAAATGTTTGAAGGTCTATTGGATTATTGTGCCGATGAAGAAGAATATGATAATCTGGATTGGAATACTGTAAATTTTAAAGTGTATGATGAAGATTATTATAGAGAAAACTTTGAAGGATTTCCAGATGAAGTTTATCAAATACTTGCTAAATCAACTGAACCTGAAAATAAGTTTTTAGATGAAACCACTCCCAATCTCAAAATTGAACACAAGGAAACAATTTTAAAATTTGACTAATATATATGAAACTTCTATTTATAAAACCATCCACCAATGAAGATAAAAAACTTATGGCGAAATTTGACAATAATGGTAGAACGAAAACCATTCACTTTGGAAGTCAGGGTTACATGGATTATACTAAATATTATACCAAAGACCCAGAACTTGCTAAACAAAAACGAGACGCATATGATGCCCGACACAAAGTAAATGAAGATTGGTCTAATCCTCAAACAGCAGGAACACTTGCAAAATTTATACTTTGGAATAAACCAACCATAGAAGCATCAAAAAGAGATTTCAAGAAAAGATTTAATTTATAAATGATTAAGTATCTATAAATTAAATTATACGCTTACAGCATATACACCAGTGCCACGCATGTTTAGAGAAAGCATTATTGTGAATTGAGCGAAGAAATCTAGTTGTGCCGCAACACTTGTATTGGCATATACACCACGATAATTGACAGTCGAAGAAATGGTAGATACACCCGAGTAAATGCGTGCGGATTTGCCGTCCGATAAACCTGTTTCAGTTTCTACGGCAGTGATGAACGAACCAATATTAGAAGCACCAGCAGCAGTTAGAGCACCAGCACTTGTGCCAGCAGCGGTGTCTAATGAATATGGTTCAAGTGGTAAATCAGCAACACCAGCACCATCAAGGTTATTGTATGGGTCACCAGAAGTATTTACGCCGTGAGCAACTTGGATAGTCGATTGTTTGTCGAAATTTACTAAAGAGTGGTCCGATAGTAAAAATTCAGCAAGTGCTTCCGCTGCTTTACCAGATACATCTACTGGACGAGCAGGGTATTGCTCTCCGTTGATGAAAATGCTGTAACTTTCAAGAGAGTTTTTAATGCGATTACCTAAATTGAAAGCACTTCCAGCAGCAACAGTCGCACTTGGGCGGTGGCATACAATTACTCGTTCAAGAGAACTTACGCTGATGCCAAGATTCGCAGTATGGACAGTAGCGCCAACACTCATAGTGCTGCCTACATTTTGGTAAGACGAAGCAAGCATGTTATAAACACCACCAGTCATTTGGTCTACTTGTGCTTGGGCAGCAGGCGATAGTTCAGTGAATACACATACAAGTTCTACTTCTGTGAAGTTTAGAGCACCAGTTTGGGCACTGGATACACCAGCAAGTGCTTTGGACGATAGGGTGATTTTGAATTGAACAGGCGATAAAGAAAATAGTGGCATTAGGCGGTGAGGTGTAGTCATCGCAAATGGGTGTAGCACAAAAGGCAAGCAATATACACGGTCGCTGTTGGATAGTGTTTCACCTGCTTGAATATCACCACGTGTGCCTACTAAAATGTTTCCTACACCTGCTTTGTATGATTGCGAAGAATCACCATCCATTAAGATAGTCATTAGAACATTCCAGTTAGGTAAATCAAAGATTTGAGCACCTGCGGTTTGGCATTGAACTCTTTCAATAAATCCATATGCTCCACAGCGGTCTAATGATAGTGCTTCTGTTTGCGAGTTTGCTTTGAATTTTAAGTAGCATTGATTCCAGTTACAGTAGGTTCCAGCAAGGTTACTTGGCATATCAATGTTGATGGTTTGACCACCTACAAAGGTTTGACCATTGCTTGGGTTGATTTTTACACGATACGAGCGAGATGCTACTGCTCGGCGTTTTTGTTGCGGGTAAGCAAGAGACTCAGAAAAAGCGTCAGACATTATATTATTCATTTAGAAAATAATATAATTCAATTATCATTTTTATACGATTTTAGATGCTAAACTAAATACTGCTTTACCAGCAGCGCCACCTGCTTCTAATGCGGCAGCAGCAGGTTCAGCACCAACCATGGCAGCAACAGGAGCAGCAGCAAGAGCAATATCACTTGCTTTTAGTCCAATGTTTGTAGCACGATGTGCTATTTTTTTTAATCCAATACGATTCATGTGTGGTTTCTTATGTCCGATTGCCATATAAATTATGTATCTAAAAAACAAATTACTCCCTGATAAATTCATTTGTTTCAGGATTATATATACCTGTGGATTCAGTTTCACCTTGTGGGATTTGAGACAACTTACGCAACTCATATTGGATTGTGCCTTCTTCCATTGAGCGTAGTTGTGGTTTATAAATATATTCAAGTTTCAATGTGATTTGGCAATCACCACTCCAAATATTCAATGGATTACCAGCAGTATCTGTAATAGTGAATGATAGATTGTTTATGGTTCTTTTTGAAATTAGAAATTGTTGTTGGACTGCTGGTCTATAAAATATGTAATATCCATATGGAGAATTATTATCGATACGAACAATAGCATTATCTGTAACACCATTTGAATTTAAATTATTTACTGATACATTTTTAAATTTAATAAAAATAAATCTTGTTCCTGAAAAATTAACAACAGACGGCATAGTAATATGGTAAGATGGATTGACACTTGAATTCAATAATATGCCATTTGTCTCATCGTAATATTTAATAGTATTATCAGTATTTTTAGCAAAACCAAGCAACTCATAACAATTAGTTGGGTAAGAATCAGTATCAATGATTTGGAATGGAAAATTACTAAACCATTTGATTTTAGATGTGGATGTTTGAAACTCACCATATAATGTGAATTGTCCAATTGCTTCTATTACAATTTTAGCATTTACAAATGACAACCAATCATTTACAGTATATACTTTATCAATAGTTCCATCATCTTCGGCAAGTGTTATAGTAAAAAACTTACTAAATATTGGAATAGAAAATGATATTTTATTATTGCTGGATGTTACATTTGGAATGACATTTGGTAGTTGAGCATCAGACACAGAAATCAACATGTTTGTATTGGTAGGCAATTGGATAGGGGTCTGAAAACTATAAACATACTCCCCCTCCCCATCAATATTCTTAAACACAGAATTCGCACTATTTAGAAAAACAACTTGGTTGGAATAAGGTGTGTCTAATTGATACATATATATATGAAAATAAATTATTGATAACCTGTTACTTTGTTATAAATTAGAGTACCATAGTTCATTTCCAATTCAGGTGGAGGTTCATATACAGGTGTAAAAGTTGGATTAAGGTGAGCATATTGGAATTGTGCTGGACGCAATCGTAATCCTTGACGAGCAAAATCCTGACCTAAAACATAGGGGATTTTGCGTCCTGATTCTTGTTCTAAAAAGCGCTCATCTTCGTAAATATACTTCCCCGGTGGAATTGCCTTTGCCATAGCAGGAGAAACCATTTGGGTTTGTTGGTGTAAAGACATTATACATTTATTGTAGATAATATTTTATGGTGATTTTTGTATTCAGGTAAATGATGATATTTGTATTGGTCTTTTAACCATGGAGTTTTATTAATAGTATTATCATCGTGTGCTAAACAACACATAACTCTGTCTATATTTGTCTCAATAATGTTTGGAATATTTTCTAATAAAAATGGAACTGCTTCATTTGTATTTGTGTCAGCAAATCGTTTCCAAGCAGATTTTTCAAAGACTAACGTTGCTTCATTTAGCATATGGATGAATACACATTTTTGTTTATAGTATTGATTGTCTTTATACATATTCATATCGGCACAACCAGCAATGGTTTTTTTATTTGTCTCCATTTCAAAAATAGAATGAGAAATATAATCTGGATTGTACATATCATCTGTATCCATAAAGGCAACATATTTAGTATGACAAAGTGTCACAAGCATGTTTCGTTTCATTCCAATAGAGCATCTTGGCACACGAATATATCTAATTGGATACAGAGTCCTTATACATAAAGGGTCATCTCTGTCTGAATCATCTAAAATAATAATCTCTTGAATGTTGAAATAAGTTTGGCAATCAATATTATATTCAATGAGTTTTTCAAAGCGTTTCCTGTTATAGGTCGGTATGCATATTGTTACAGACATAATTAAATAATTGATATATTTTTTTTTAAGTTATAAATATATATGCCAAAAGTAAATGATTCTGCTAAAATAGCACAAATTCATTATATATACCAATCACGACCAAATACCCAAAGAGCACATAAATATGCTAAACGAAAACTTAGTAGATTAGGATATGTGTTAGATGAAAAAAATACAGATGCTGATGTATTGACTGCTACAAAAAATAATAATGTTCATATAAATTATTCAGGAACAAATATCAACAATCCACGAGATATTGTGAGTGATATTGCTCTTGGAACAGGACTTCAAAAACTTAATCCACAATTCACAGAGCGTCGCAAAAAGACTCGTGAGATTATGCGTTCCTATGGAGACGATAAAGATTATAGTTTGTCTGGGCACTCGCTGGGTGGGAGCATTTTAATGGATACAATCGCTCGTTCAAAGTCTATTAGACAAAGAGTAAATACAGCACATACATTCAACGCTGGTTATACACAGATGTTCCATGATTCAATACCAGTATTAGATAAACAAGAAAAAAAAGAACTAAATAAAAAAGTGTCTCATCATCGTGTTAAAGGAGACATAGTATCTGCTCATATGCCTAAACAAACAGCATTTGGTCAATTAGCAGAATATGAACATGAAGATAAAAAAGATGCTGACTTATTTGAAAAGCATTCATTAGATACATTCATTGATAGTGACTTATAGTAGTGTTTTCCTGTGTTTTTTAGTTTACCTGTATTATTTAATTATTTTTTT
>Ga0208767_1001060_pt1 | contig 21994 bp, 23 predicted proteins | sample VirMetDEL_Mar_21_FD_184514 | JGI IMG/M metagenome (GOLD analysis project Ga0208767, IMG submission 184514) | Aqueous microbial communities from the Delaware River and Bay under freshwater to marine salinity gradient to study organic matter... | ecosystem: Environmental > Aquatic > Marine >... | reverse complement strand
TAGATTAATAGATGGTACATATAATGAATTAGTTGTTAAATTCCTTGGTGTTAGTAATAAACCTATTAATATTAGAGATAGAGAGATGACTATTATACTGACTATAAAAGATATGGATGAACAGTAAAAAACAATATTCATCATAAGTTATTTTATTATTTTTATACATTTCTCTAAAATTTCAAAAGTATAATAATATATAAAAATAATTAAATAAAAAAACCAAGTTATGATAAATTCTTCATTCTAATGAAAAAATAATAATTTTATTTTTTTATATATAAATCAACTTAAAATTTTATATATATATAGTATATATAAAATGGATAAAGTTTTAGGTCAAGTGTATAAATTAAACAAATCAAAAGAGATAGAAAAATTAGAATTTGATTTTAATGATATTAATATGAATGAAAGTAAAAAAGATATTAATATGGATGAAATTAAAAATGAAATCCTTAAAATTGATAAAGAAAAACCAGAATTTAAGGATTTTGATGGCTTTGAATATAGCAAAAGCGACCTAACAGTTGATGGTTTAATGAATACTGAAACTCAACTACGAAGACTAAAATATTTAGATGAAAAATATGGAGCAAAACCAAGACCAGAGATTATAGCAACAACAAGAAAAGTAATATTATTATCCCTAAACAAAATGGATAAACCTATATTATTTAATACCTATAAACTAAAACCGCAAGAAAAAAAGAAACTACAAGCGATTATGCATACATATAACGATGTAAGCAAGGAGGATATAGATGCTGAATTTAATGAGGTATGTATAGAAAAACTATTTAATGATGATAATGATTATTCAAATACTCCAATATATAATAACTAATTTAAATTTATAATTGTATTATATATACATATATTACAATGAGCTCCGAAGGATTAGCAAAAAACCAAGGCGAACAAAATAGAATAAGAAATGAATATAAAGAAAGCTTAAGAAAAATGGCTGAACTAAATGAAAAAAATTATTCTATTAATAATGAGTTTTATAAAAATGGTGTTCTACCCGCGTCCATACAATTAAAGGATACAAGAACCGCGACAGAAAAACTAAACGATATATTATTTTTGAAACAAAAAATAGCTGGTGATATGAGTGAATTAGGAAGTCCTGATTTTATTTCAAAAGTTGTAGAAGGACTTAGTAAAAGTTCTTTAAACTTGGATAATAAATTAATACAATATACCGCTCAAAATGGCACTGAGATTGCTAAATCTATTAAAAGACGATATGAAATAGGTATAAGAGGTGATGTAAATGATATAACGCTACTTGTTAAATTTATTGAAAATATGTATGCTGAGACTAAATCAACTTTTAAAAGTATTGGTGATTATATCAAATCATCTGTTGGATATAGCAAAAGCGGTGCTGTTGATGGTGAAACTATTAAAAGAAATTTAAATGATTTACTCCGAAAATTATCTCAATATTCATATATTATTAGATTAAACGAACCACCGGCAGATATAGAAATTGGTATGGGTGCTCTATCTCCTTTACAACTAAATGTAGCAGTCATTAATCAAATAATAAATAGAATATCATCAATATATCAAGCAATACCTGATAATAACACTTTACAGGCTTTATTAAAACAAATACCTAATACAGGTGAATATGATTTTGAAAATGTTAATACAATGGTAGACCAGGAGGAATTTGTATTAAATAGCGAATTATTATCACGGGCTTTAGAGGTATTTTATGAACTTCCGGCTTATGCTACAATTGATAATTTATTAAGTAGAGCTGGGAGAAGTATAGAGCAAAAAAATTACACTCATTCATTAACTATATTAAAAGAAGTTTTGGAACTATATCAAATGGATGAGAATACAACAAATTATTTAATATTCTTAAGACAAGCTGCTAAACCAATTGATGAAATGGGTGATGATATAAGAGATAGATATTATATAGATGCCTTAAACGAACAAAGGGCTGAAGCAAACCGTCAAAATATTCAAACTGTTAAAGTTATTAATCCAGATGACGGGACACCTTTACAAGTTCAAGGAAACGGACTTAAAAAAAAGAGAAGAGGAAGACCATTAGGAAGTGGTATGCCTAAACCCGCAATAATTAAAGAACCGAGGTTTATTGGGTTTGGTATTAATGAAATTAATAATGAAAAACTAAATAAAAATATTTTATCTGTAAGAAGAAAAACCAAAACAAATATTATGGGTATGCCTCAACGAAAAGTAAGTGAAAAATTTAAAGGCGTTGTTAAAACTATATTGGGTGGAGGTATGCCTAAATTTAAAGAGTTGGAGGAATTAGACGAAGAAGAAAAGGAATATTTGCATAAACTTGTAAGTAAAAGCGATTTAGACGATAAATTAACCGTCCCTGCTCCTTCTAAAGATAAATATGAAAAAATGATTAATGAATTTGAAGTGATGAAAGGACAAATAATGAGCGGTAATGATAATAAAGAATATGTTAAAAAGTTTAAATTGTTAGTTCTAAAACTTGTTAGAAGTGGATATATCCCTAAAATTGAAGGTTTTGATTTGGTTGAAGAACTGACATCATTAGGATATTAAAAAAAATATAAATATATATATAGTTATTATTATTATATGAGTGATAACGGAGCGAACCCTAAGGTATTATACCCGCATTTAAGCAATGACATTGTTCAAATGAGAAGTGAATGGAAACAAGCAAAGGTTAATTTTGGAGGCGACCCTGGAGGAATACCAAAATCAAGTGTTTTTAAAGGTACTGGTATCTCAAACCATAGAAAAAAAATTTATAGGACTAAATAGATATTAATTAAATAATAAATTATATATATAAATATATAACTTATGAATAGTAAAAATAAAAATAGAACTGTAGATGATATAATCACTGAAAAACCAGATTTAAGGAAAAAAATACCAAAGGGTGAATATATAAATTTTTACGAATACATTCCAAAAAAATTTATACAGAAATATGATAATCCAAATTATCATTTGCATAATATTGATGTTCCATTCCGTATGTGCGTTGTAGCTCCAAGTGGTAGCGGTAAAACTAATTTTTTATGTAATCTTATTAAAAATTTTAGTGTTGGTAAAGGAACATTTCAAGATATAACTATAGTAACAAATAATAAAGATGAACCATTATATAATTGGTTATCAAGTTTAAACCCGATAATTAGAGTGGTTGAAGGTATGGCTAATACTCCTAAGCTACAAGACTTTGATAAGGATGAGAACCACTTGGTTATATGGGATGACTTGGTTTTAAATAAAAATCAAGACCAAGCAAGGCAATATTATATGATGGCAAGAAAATATGGATGCTCTCTTTGCTATTTAAGTCAATCATATTATTCAACGGATAAATTTATTAGAAAAAATAGCATATATTTGGTTTTATTATATATGGGTTCATCAAATAGAGAAAAGAAAGCAATATTATCCGAGTGGGCTGGAGATATACCGAAAGATTTAGTATTAGAAATATATGAAGACGCTACTAAAACGCATATGAGCCCTTTAATTATAGCAGGTGGTAAGGTAGATTTGGATAAAAAATTCCGTAAAGAATTTTTAAACTACTATAAAATTAGTGATATTATACATAACTATAAAACTTAAGAATGGTATATATATGAATATAAAATTATAGGGTTATTTTTCATAGGATTGAAGATTTCATCATAACTTGAAAATAATATTTAATTATTTTTATATATTTTTATACTTTTGAAATTTTAGAGAAATGTATAAAAATAATAAAATAACTTATGATGAATATTGAATTGAAAAAAATATATATAAAATTTTATGTATTATATATATATATAATGGCGAGAAAGAAAAAAGTAAATAAACTGATGCTTTGGGGTTTTAAATCCTATAAAGAGTTGGATGATTTCAAAGACACTGTTAAAGAAGAAAAACCAAAAAAACCAAAGAAGGAAACTAAAAAGGAACCACCTAAAAAAAGAGAACCTTTTAATTTAGAAGAAAATTATAATATTGAAGACCTTGATTTTTTGAATGAAGAATATGATAGAATAGAAAATATACTTGGAAAACTTGAAGATATGGACGAGATAGAAGAATATGAAGACCTTCAAGATAAACTATATAATTTAATTGAGGGTTTAGAGGCTTTTAAAAAAATGAGTGGAGGGGCTATTGAAACAGACCCTCCGCCGACACCTACTAAAACCATTAAAACAACTAAAACTATTAAAACAACTAAAACAACTAAAAAACCGACGAAGGGTAGCCCTGAAGCACTAGAATTAGGTAAAAGACTTGCTGAAGCGAGAAAGAAGAAAAGAGAAGAGAGAGGTGCTGTTGTTATAGATATTAAAACACCTTATAAAAAGGATTTAACACCATATTATAAATTTGGTGAAATTCCTCAAGGTTATAGACCTGCAACAATGGAAGAAGCAATTAAAAATAATGAGATAGGAGAATATGGACGCTTTGTAGTTGATGAAACTATATATTATTATTATACGAAACACGCAATATTATTAAACGATGAAATATCCGATATTGTTTTAAATTCAACATTAAACGGATTGAAAAAGAGAATAATGAAACTATTGGAAGAAATAGAAATATATAAAACCAGAGTAGAAAGTGAAAAATATAAAGATAGAAAAGCTGAAAATATAGAAATATTAAATGAATATAAACTAAGTAAAAAGGAAGTTCAAGGAGCATATAATTATTTTCTTAAAGAATTATATAAAAGGAATAATAAACCATTTGTTAAAGCGTCTTTCAAATATGAAAAACCGGTTATTATACCGTCAAAACCATTAAATATTAAAAAGCCTGAACCACCTAAAGTTATCATAGACCCTAGAACAAATAAGCCTGTTAGTAATGAAATAATAAGCGATGTTTATACTATAGCAAATGATGAAAAAGAAGAAACTTTAAACAAAAATTATTTTGTGGGTTCAAAAATAAAGGATAAATATGCCTTAAAACTCAAGAATAAAGGGATTATATTAGGTGAAAAATATTATAGTGATAAAATGAAAGGAATAATATTTTATCAAATTGTGTAATTATATATATATAAATATATATAGTATATATTTATATATAATGAAAAATCATTTTTTCTTTGGTTATGCTGGAAATAAAAGAGGCGAAGTTGAAGAGATATATAATAATATTAATTTTGATAAAATTGATACTATTATTGAACCTTTTTGCGGTTCTTGTGCTATAAGTTATTATATATATACAAAGAAACCTAATTTAAAATTTGTATTGAATGATAATAATAAATATTTGAAGGAATTATATGATTTAACACTAACTGACGGATTAGAACAATTACAAACTCAAATAAATGAATTAATAGATATAATAAATACTGATGAAAATCCAAAAGCAAAATATAATGAAATAGTAAAAAAAGATGATTTAAAATGCTGGGTATTGGGTAATAAAGTTTATTATATAAGGCCTATGATGTATCCTTTAAATAAAAAACTTACTCATATTAATTTATCAAAATGCCCTATTGTTGATTTTTATAAAAATGCTAACATTACATTTACAAATAATGAGGGTATTGAATGTTTTGAAAAGTATATGAATAAAAAAAATAATTTGATAATTTTAGACCCTCCATATATATCTACTAATAATGATTTTTATATAAGTCCAAATATGAATATATATGAATATTTACATAATAATAATATAATGAAGGCTAAAGCATATATAATAATCATTTTAGAGGAATTATGGATTACTAATTTATTATTTAAAGGAACATATAAATATTCATATGATAAAAAATATACTGGTTTTAAAAAAAAGGAAGTTAAACATATAATATATAGTAATAGAAAGAATGATTAATAAATATAATAATTTCATCATATATAAGATATATCAAGAAGGAAGGGAAGATATGGTTTATATAGGTTCAACAACTAATTTTAACCAAAGAAAATTTAATCATAAAAAAAATACAACAAATAAAAGAAGTAAAAAATACAAAATCAAATTATATCAATATATAAGAAGTATGGGAGGATGGGATGCTTTTAAAATGGAAATTATTGAAACGAATAATTTTGAAAGTAAAGGAGAAGGATTATTAAGAGAAAAAGAACTTATAAAAGAATATGGTGCAAAATTAAATTCTATAAATCCTATAAAATAAAATATAGTTTAAAGAATATTTTATATATACATTATATATTATGTTAAGATTAGAAACGCAAAAAATTAATGAATTATTGGTAATGTTAAACGAAGACAGAAATATTTTATTTAATGAAATATCCACTGTCTCAAACATCCATAAAGAACAAAAAATTAAGGTTCTTGAGAGCATTCAAAAAAATCTAATTCAATATAAAACAATAATGTGTAAAGAAGCAAAAACAAAGGAATTAATATAAAATTATAATTATATTATATTAATTATATAATGAGAAGTACTGTAATTAAACTACCGCATTCATCTACCACGATGAATACATTAACGAGAAGAGTTAATGGTTCTGGTGTTGGAGCTGTTTTATTAGACGGTGGTATGGGAAGTCAATCTTCTTATACCAGTCAAGAAGACTATGAAAGAACAACTGGAAGAAAACTAAGAGATAGTAATATATTAAATGTTAAAAAAGGAAAGGGTCTGGCTGACAAAATTGGTTCATCTTTGAGTAAAGTTGAATTAAAAGCGCCTAAGAAAAAAAATATAGTATTGGATTTTTAATATATAAAAAGAATATAAAAAGAATATAAAAACAATATAAAATAATATAATGATATATTATTATATATATATATAAATATGAGCGATAAATTAGTTTATGACCTAACTCAAGAGACTGAAGGAAGTCCAAACATTTTTATGAGAAAGGACTGGCTTTCTATTATGGATAATATGAACGGTTCTTATCAATCAAACCAATCTGTTATAGATACAAGTCAAATAGCAAACGCTAATAAATGGATGGGATATAGAGAAGCTTATTATTCTATTCCTATGCTTTTAACTATGACAACTCCAACCATAGCTGGAAATGTATCATCCTTTGATGTTGGACTTATTGGATTAAAAAATTGGTTTGGTTCCATTATCCATTCTATGACTGTTGATTATAATGGTTCAACTATTATTCAACAAACACCATTTATTAATATGTGGAACTCTTTTAAACTTTTAACCTCTCTTTCTTATGGTGATATTATAACTCAAGGAGCAACTATTGGGTTTTATCCCGATACTGCTGGGGCTTGGACTTATTCCGTTGTTCCTGCTGGTGGAACTGATGCTGCACCATTATATGGTAATAATGATGTATCTGCTTTTGAAGTTGAAACTGGAGTTATTGGAAACTATAATAGATTTACTTTAGCAAGCGATGGAATTGATGATGTATATTATGGTGGTAATGTTGGATTATCTAAAAGAATTAAATGGATTACTTTTGATGAAAGTGGAGGCGATACTGATTTAACTTCTTCTGCTTATTCTGCTGTTGGAATGACCAAAGCAACTGCTGGAAACATCTGGAAATCAAATTTATCAACCAAGGTATCTCCAACTGGTGTTGCTAAGGGTGTTTATCAAGTTTCTATTATGGCTACTGTTTATCTCAAACATCTAAGTTCATTTTTTGATATGTGCCCTTTGTTAAAAGGTGTATTTATGAAATTAACTGTTAATCTTAATAACTCTACTGCTACTGTTAATAGAGTTGCTGGTGGTTCTTCAATTACATCATACTCTTCTAATATTCCATCTGGTGGAGTTCAACCTCTTTTAATTCCATCCGATAGAAGTACTCCTATTGGTATTACATCATATCCTGCTGGCGCTTGGATTACTGAATACTCTCTTTCTGTTGGTAATACCTGCCTCAATAACAATCAAGCTGATGTACCAAAAGGAAATGTAGCGCAAAATATTTATTTACACGTTCCTGCATATAGTTTTACTCCTACTTTTGAAGAGGCTTATCTTGCTTCATCCCCTAAAAAAATTACTTACACTGATGTATATCAATATCAAATTACGAATGCTATTGAGGCCGGCGCTGGCACTTTTAATAGTTTAATTACGAATGGTTTGAGAAATATTAAATCTGTTTTAATTATTCCTTTTATTCATTCATCCGAGCTTGGAAACAAAGAACAATTTATTAGCCCTTTTGATCCCGCTGGTTGTGGTACTACTGCTCCTATGGTTCATCTTAATAATCTCCAGGTTCAAATTGGAGGGCAAAATGCCCTTTACAATGCTCAAAAATATTCTTTTGAGGAATTCAATAATCAACTTATGGGACAAAATGCTGTCAATGGTGGTATGACTGACGGTCTAACATCTGGACTTATTGGTTTTGATGGCTTCCAACAATCATATTCTTATTATTATGTTAATGTTGAAAGAATGCTTCCTGTAGAAAAGAATGTTGCGAAATCCGTTTATATTAGTGGTAATAACTTTTCAACTCAAAAAATATCTCTTTGGGTCTTTGTTGAGTATGAAACTGAAATTACTATTGATTTATACACTGGAGCAAGAATTTAATTTAATAATTAATTATTTGCTTAAGAATTAAATTATAAATATAATATATAGATATTATTTTTTTATGAGTTCCAAATTTTTAAAAGATTTACAAAACGGTGAGAGATACGAGTTATTAATGCTTAACCATTTGAAATATAAAACATATGAAAAGATGCTGGGGAATTTTAAAGGGTATGATATTATAATTCATAAAAATAACGGTACCAAAACTACATATGAGGTAAAGAGTGATAAACAAATAAATATTTATGGTAATATATGTATAGAATATGAATGTTATAATAAACCATCTGGAATTACAACATCCACGGCTAAATATTGGTGTATATTTGAACCTAAAGGCGATTATTACACCTTATATAAAATTCCAAGGAAAACCATATTAAAAGATATTGAAAAAAAGAAATATAAAAGAGATTGTATAGGCGGAGATAATAAAGCATCTAAATTATATCTATTTGATAAGAATATATACAAGGATTATATTATATTTTCTTCTATTCCTTAGAATGGCTAATTTATCATAAGTCATTTTATTATATTTATATATTTGTATGAATTTATAAATATTAATTATATAGTATAAATAATAAAATAATAATTTCAAGTTATGATAAATCTATTAATCTAAGGAATTATTATAATATATAGGTTAAATGGTATTCCATAGAAGGGCATTAACTCAATATTAAGCATTTCATTAATAAATTGATAGTTTAATATACAATATACTTAATTAAAAATTTTTAATTAAGTATATTGTATATTAAACTATGTTAAAACTTAACCAAGCCCTTAATAACCGTTTAAAGCCCTTCTATTGCTCTATATTTACACCAAATGACGCTTATCAATGGTTATATAATTATTAAGGTATATCTATATATAGAATTTTATAGGATTGAAGAATTCATCATAACTTGGTTTTTTATTTTTATTATTTATACTATATAATTAATATTTATAAATTTACATAAAAATATAAATATAATAAAATGACTTATGATAAATTCTTCAATCCTATGAAAATATCACCATAATAAAACATATGATAAAAAAGCGGGTGATTTAGCGCTTCTATATCCCCAATCTCTATTTCTGCTCCTAAATTTATTTAACCTATCCTTATCCTTATGAAATGTATAATCCTCATATCCCATCTCTCCAAAGTGTATCCATTTATTATCTGTAAAATCGCCCTTGATTTGATATTTTTTATTCTTTCTAGTTGATATATCAAACTGTAAATTATCATCGTTATCAAATTGTTTAAAAGCCCTTTTAACAACAATATCGGGATTTGAATAATTATTAAATAATATTTCGTATTTTTGCTCCCTATCCATTTTCATATATTATATATACTATTAATTTATTTAATTATTTTATTTAAATAAAAATATATAAAGAAATATTTATTATCTATAGTATATAGAAATATGTATAGCGTAGAGGAGCCAGATGGATATCAAGAATATTATAATGAAGACGGAACAGAAACAACAATAGGTATTTCTATATTACAAATTCAAAGGTTTAATCGTGTTATTAAACAACTTGATAGAACCTGGAGTATTGTTAAGGATAAATTATCAATAGTTGCTAAATATGATATTAATGGAACTAATGACCTAATGTCATATATCTATCGGTTTTTCATATCAACTCATAGAGATGATATAAATTATTATAATACCAAAAAAATGGATTTAGTTTATAAAAATAAAAAACTAAAAAAAATAAAATCCACTATTTACTCTCTTTAACTTTTTCTATAATAGCATCAGCGCCCTCCTCTTTAGTTTCTACTAAAGGGTTTTTTTTATTTTCTTTTTTTCTATTATAATATTCTTTACTCTTAATTCTTTTATATTCTAAAAAATTAGGGTCTGTTTCTTTTTTGTATTGATAATATTTTTTTCTTTGTAGATTAATTTTTTCTCTATTATTAGAGATGTATTTTTTAATTGCTCGCTTTTGCGCTTCAGTATATTTGCTTTTCTTTTCTTCTTCCATATATTATATAAATATACACTATATATTTATATAAGTTATTTATTTATTTTTTACATCTAAACCAACTGGTATTTTTGAAATATCTAATCTTTCATTATCTTGTTCTATTATTCTCTCGTAATCTTCTATTGTTTTATCATATACATCATTATTAATTCTTCCGTCTTTCTCTTCATCTAAAAAGAATTGCTTTAATATATATTCGTTTTTCTTCCAGTCTATAGATTTATTCAAGTCATCAAACATATCTAAAAAATCGTCTATATCGTCGTAAAATATACCAGTTCTACCACTATATTTATTAATGTAATGAGATAATGCTAAACAATAATACCCGCAAGCATTATTCATTAGTGATTGTAAATCCTTTTTAGTATATGGTGTATGGACTTTAAAATTTTCTTTAATTATTTTTTTAACTGCTTCAGGTGGTGGTGCTCCAAAACTATCAAAATAAAAGGGGGCGTATTTATCCTTAAGTTTATTTACTTGAAACATAGTCCAATGAGTTCCGTCATTTTCATCACCTTCTTCTGTTATACTATCTTGTAAATTAATAATATATGTTTTATCGCAAAATATTTTTTTAGGAATTTCATTTTTAAAATATACACCTTCCAAAGGCACTCCCATTCTCCCCGCTAATTCTTCAAGTTGTTTATCAGTAAGCATTATATAATATATACTAAATAATATATTTTTATATTTATTAATTAATATTAATTAATATATATATAGTAATGAGATTATAATTAACGGTACATTAATAAGCCTTCTACAGGTTGTTGAGTTCTAAAATGATAATTAACGGCATCGGGTTGAGACCTCATAGCGGGATGTAAAAATGCACCACTATTAATATTTAATCCTCTCCCTTTAACCAAGTTATTATTAGGAATGTATGAAGCAAGACCATTACCTCTTGAAATAGGGTCTTTTACACCGTTCCAATATTTCTTATTAACATAACCCATTCTTTCAGCATCAAACATTTTCTGTTGTGTTCTCTCATTTACGCCTCTGGATTGTAAGTCGGCTATCGTTGCTAATCTCAAATCATCAGTTCCTCTAATAGCACCACCTGCATATAATCCCCTACCAGCATATAATCCTCCACCCGCATATAATCCACCACCTGCATATAATCCATAACCAGCCATTCCCATTAAATCATCGGATACTGCTCTTGCATGTTTTCCAATAAATTCTTTTCCTCCAACATCGTCAGGTCTAAAATATCCATATGTATATTCAGCCATTCTACCACTCAATTCAGGAACAGCCTTTCGGATACTTTGTTTAATAAAGGGGTTTTTCTTGGATAAATCAACAGCTTTTTTAGCTCCAGATTTAACCTTTTCAAAAGTTTCTTTAAATCCTTCACCTCTACTATCATAAGATTTGCCCCAATCTTCCATAGCTCCAATTAATGCTTTTTCACCAGTTTTTAAGGCTACTTTTCCTACATTTTTAACAGTATCTTTCACTGCTTTACTTTTAAGAGCTTTATTTGTTCCCTTTTTAATGGTTTTCCATACACCCTCTCCTCTACTATCATAAGATTTACCCCAATCTTCCATAGCTCCAATTAATGCTTTTTCACCAGTTTTTAAGGCTACTTTTCCAACATTTTTTACGGTGTCTTTTACTGCTTTGCTTTTAGCAATTTTATTTGCTCCTTTTTTAATGGTTTTCCATACACCTTTTCCTTGAGCGTCTAATATAGCGGGTGCTATTACATCGTGGCCTAAATCAAAACCAAGCTCATAAGGATTAATTTTAACTCCAGAAATTTCAGCGGATAATATATCACCAGCAATTCTACCAGCCTTATCAACAGCTTTTAACACTTTTTCATTTGATGCTAATTTTTTAGCGCCTTTTTTAATAGACTTCCATAAACCGGAACCTTGAGGAGATGCTCCAGCGTCTATTAATTTAGCCGCCACTTCAGGGCTTAAATTTCTATTAATTTCTATTTCATCAGGTGATAATTTAATATCAACGGCTTTATTTTTCTTAAAAGACCTTGAAACAATAGAATATGTAGAAGGACTAACTACAACATTCACGCCAGAACCCATCTTAACTCTCACTTTATGCCCATTTCGCATTTTTGACATTTGCTTCGGGCTTAAATCCATTCCAACCAAATAAGACATTATAATATATAGTATTATATATTATATTTTTTAAATAGTTATTTTTAACATAATGTATTGTATAACTTTATTTTATAGGTTAAGTCGTCTATTTTCTCTTTATCTATTTTGGTAGAGATTTCATATAGCTCAATCTTTCGCTCCAAAGCTTTAATCCTTTCCACCAACTTAATATTATCACTTGTATATTTAGCAATGTTTTTGATATCGGTTTCAATAAGTTTCTCATTCATATATTATAATTATCAATATAATTTTAAAACATATTTAAAAACTTATCAACCTTAAGAAGTCTTTCATCATCTTTTTTCTTTTCAACATTTTCAAGATATTGAGATAGACTTGATTGAACAGGAATAGCTCTTTTCTTTGCTTTTTTAACCTTTTTTAATATATCTATAATCTCTTTAGATTGTTTATAATCATCTTCATCAAATTCTCCATCTAAGTCTTCAATATGTTCTAAAAGATGTTTTAAAACATCTTTTAATGTTTTAATAGGTTTAACTCTACCACCTCTTTTAGGTCTTTCATCTTCACTATCACTACTCAAAACTATCGTAGGTCTCATTCCACTACCTTTAATTTTTTTATCAAACTCAATAAGAACAGATTTTTTTAAAGTCGTTTTTTCTTTAGGAGTTAAACCCTTTTTAATGTTTAATTCAGTTGTTATCATTCTCTTCCCTCCCTTGGTTTCAATATCACTTCTACCCTTCATAATATTGCCCTTTGATTGTTTCTTTTTAGGTGTAGTTTTAGGTGTAGTTTTACCAAGTTTTTCAAAGTCTTCTAGCATTTTAGAAAGGGTTTTATTTCTAAACATTTTTTTATATTCTGCTTTCTTAACAATTAATTTACTAACATCAAAAAAATTATTATTGATTTTATTTGCATATACTCTTGATAATTTAATGAGTTTATCTTCTTCATCATCAAGCATAATATCAAGCATCTCATCTAATTCTTTAGTAAATGTATCATATATTAAATCCTTATCTCTCATAAACGCTTCATCGTTACCATTTTCAAAATCATTTAAAGCCTTTAATAAAGCATATTCTTCAAAAGTTGGTTTTTTAGGTTTTTTAGGTTCTTTCTTTTTAGGCTTAGTTTTTTTTACATTTTTGAATTGACTTTTGATTATTTCAAATTCCTCTCGGTCTACTTCTGCTCTTGTTTTATCACCACTACCATATAATTCTAAAAGTCTGTTCGCTTCTTCATCATATTTATCGGCATCAAAATCTTTTAATCTTGTTATAGGCATTTATATATATAACTTATATAATTTATTTTTAAATTCATTTTTTTATTCTATGCTTTCTTAAAAATTCAGGTTTGACATTTATTGTTTTATTATTTGCATCAAATTCATAATCAGGGTTTGTTAAAATTTCCACTTCGTTATATGCAAATAGATTTTTATTTTTATCATCTTTCATTATTCGTTGTTCTATTAGCGGAAGATAATCAGGATTATTTAATTTTAATTCATAAATCCCATCGTTTAACATATACATTATATACAAATCTTTATTAAAATCATCATTAATCCATCTTTTATTTGTATCATCATAAACATTATATAATTTAATTTCTCCATTAGGTCTTTCGCTAAAATAAGGTATATATTTATTTTTAGTTTTTGACGGACCATACATCCCAAGCTTTGATATTTGTAATGGAATATCTTTTCTTCCCTCTTTAACATCATCATAATTAAGAGCAAAAGTTTCGGATGCATACATTTTATTTTCAATATCTTGCTTTTTGCCACTTAAATCATAAATTAAATATTTAGATAAAGGAACTTGAACCCAATTACCTTCATCGTCCCTAGTATAAGTCATTTTATTTTTATAAAATGGATGCTCTTCATTATTTTTAATTGATTTAGAACCCAAATCTTTCCCAAAGTCTGTATCATTTGTTTTTTTATCATTAATATATTTTTGATATACTTCTTCCCATATTTTACCATACCCTAATTCATCTTTAGAATATGTGTTAGGTCGTCTTTTATTTGCCTCCTTACGCGCTTTATTTATTTCTTTAACTTTATCTAATAAAAATTCTTTACCTTCAATATTTGAATAATATAATTCAGGAAGTTTTTTTAATTCTTCAAATGCTTGTTTCTGTTGTTGCTTTTCAAATATTTCGGCTAATCTATCTAATTTGGTGCGTTTCATTTCTTCCCTCTCTATTTCTTCTCTCTCCAACTCTTTTTCATTTTTTAATGTTTCAATCCTATTATTTAAATTTTCAATCATATTTTCAAGTTGCTCTTTATCTCTTTCTTGTTCTTGTTCGTCTTCTTCATCATCACCATAATTTAACCCTTTTTTAATATCATCTAATCCTCGTTCATAAGCCCGTAGGACCTCTTCTAAATCATTAACATTATCAATATTACTTAATTTACCTTTAACTTTTTCACTTTGTGTAATCACCCCTCCTATAATCGGTCTTTTATGATGGTTATATAATGAATTATTATAATACCAATAAGGGTCTGTTCTGTTATCAAAATTCATATTTATATATATATAAATATACATATGAATATTTTTTAAAATTCTATTTTTTGATATAAATCTTCTCTTGTAAGGTTGATGAACCCATTAATTTCATATCTTCATCAAGTTCATTCTTTTTATCTATCATATCGCTATATTTTTCACTTAAAAAGGTTTTTCTCATTTGATTAACGCCTGCTTTTTTATTAAATAGTTTGTTTAATCTCTGGTTCAGTTTAACATTTGATAATTTATTATCATTACCATCAAATAATAAATAATCAGTATCATTAACATTAATCCATTTCGTTAATATAGATTTTAATTTTCTATCAATTTTAACCTCTTGTTTCCCGTATGTTTTAGCGGTCTTATAACTATTAAAAATCAGTTTATTACCTTCAATATAATTATCATTTTCTTTATCAATATTTTTAATTTTGAAATCTACATAATCCTTACTTCTTCTTGGTGGTATATACTTACCACTATATAGAACAAGAATAATATAATCTTGTAATGATTGTAATTCCTTATTTGTTAATGTTTTTTTCTTATATAAATATTTAGCCATATTTTCATATATATCTAATAATTCACTCATTTCTTCCTTTTCTACCCAATTATCAGTTTGTTTATCTGTTTTTGTTTGTTTTGCTTCTTCTTTGTTATATGATGTTATATCCTCAAGCATTAACTCTCTAAATTTAGGATTTTCACTAATTACAACTAAAGCGGATAATATTGATTTCCTAACAGTTGGTTTAATATCTTTAATATACTTGATTATATTATCTGGTTTGCTTAATTTTTCAACTGTTTTTTTAATATCTATAGGTTCTTCATCATATATTTTTTTATATAGGTTATTAAGGGTTGATGTATAGGTTTTAATTGAGGATTTAGATAAATTAGGTCTTTTTTCTTTTATATAGTCTTCCATTATATAATATTATATGTATAGATTTTTTTATATATATTTTTATTAATTTTTAATTTATCATAAGTTATTTTATTATTTTTATACATTTCTCTAAAATTTCAAAAGTATAAAAATATATAAAAATAATTAAATATTATTTTCAAGTTATGATGAAATCTTCAATCCTATAAAAAAATAACCCTATATTTTTATATTCATATATAAAGGTATAAAATGTTTAATTCATCACTCCGTTTTTAATTACAAAGTAATTAAACATCATAAGTTATTTTATTATTTTTATACATTTCTCTAAAATTTCAAAAGTATAATAATATATAAAAATAATTAAATAAAAAAAATAACCTATGATGAATTCTTCAATCCTATTAAAAAAACAACCCTATATTTTTATACAAGTTCCATGCTATCAATCTTACTAATTGTTTTTTGTTTGTTTATTGGTGTTTGTGGTGTTAGAGGTGTGTCAGATGATAATATTTTATCAATTAACCCTCTTTTGATTGCTAATGGTTTAGGTGTTAATTTATCCCCTATATTCTTTATTAATATATCTGTATTATCATATAATTTTACATATGTGTTATATTGTGTTTCTAAGTATTCTTTAGCCGGCATAGGTCTTATTTCTTTTTCCATTGATAAAACCTTTTGAATTTCTATTGATAATAAATAAAAATTCTTTAGTCCTGCTAACTCAATCTCCATCCTTTTTTGAACCCCTAAAAATAACTCTACAGAGCCTATTATAGAACAAATCAATGATAATAAACACGTTATTAAACTAATATATTTTTGATTTAAATATTCTGTAAGCCCAACAGATACAATTGATGAAATAGCGGATAATATAATAATAGGTATTCTGTAATATTTCAAACTATTTTTATTTTTGAAATATTCCTTCTTGTGTTCTAAATGTAAAATAACAGAATTTTCTCTTATACATTCAAGTATATATTCAATATCCTCGGTCCAATCCATATATATAAAGATTATATATATATAAATATTTAAACAACATCAATAATCTCCGTATCTGTTAATACTCTATTCCATATTTTAAATTCTTGAATACTTCCATCAAATGAACAAAGATTACTCAAATTTGATATGTTTCTTCCAATACGCCACCCTGCATCAAGTGTGATAGGCATTGTATTTACATCGGATACATTTGATACTACTTTTACATCATCAATCCAAATATTAATAACATCTGTACCAGTAACAGTACAAACAAATTTATGCCACGCATCTGTAGGAGCTGCAAAGAATATACATGCGGCATTATCACCAAATCTAAATTTAGTTCTATCTGTTCTATATTGTTCTATATAAAATCTATCCTGTGTGTTTCCATCTGTATCTGCTTCTATCATTCTTGTAGCACCAGTACTTAAACCGCTTTCATTATAAAACCAGAAACTCATTGAAAGACCCATATCGTGGATTAAATCAACTTGAGGCATTTCTATATATTTTGTAGAATTTACTATTCCATCGCTTGTTAAACTAAAAGAACCATATTTAGCTCTTGTATCATCTATACAATCACCAAATACAGTACCGCTATAATTTTCTGTTTTATCTGTTCCGTCTATTTGTAGTGTTAATCTTAATTTTAGAGCTGATGCTGTATATAAACTATTAGATAATGCTACTCTATCCTGATTTGTAAGCGATGATTTATTAAAGAAACGAATATCATCTATACCACTGTCCGGGAACATTGCTTTTTTAAAATCATTATAACTTGTAGAAATAATTTGTAAATCAACTGGACTATTTGGATGAGATACATTAAAAGTTTGTATTAAAACATTATCTACATACATCTTCACTTGATTGCCTCCAGACCATTCAAATATAAAGTGATACCATTTTGAATACTCTGTTCCATATGTTATTAGATTTGCTGCTGGTAGAAATTTCATTTGAAGAACAGATGCTCCTTGAATTTGAAGGATACAAGTGCTACTAAAAGCAAAAATTACTGGTGTTCTTGGCTCTGCGTTATTACCTGAAGGGGATTTAAACCAAAATGACATAACTAACCCATTATTTTTGACCCAATTTAATTGTGTTGTTATTCTTGTTGTTGTTTCCGTAGTTGTAATACCATCACCAGTAGCATAATACTCACCATTCATTTCTGGACTTTGTTGAATAACATTTCCAATAATTGTTCCATCATTACCTTGACCAGATTTATCATTTGCTGTTCCGCCCTCAAAATCATAAAAGAATAAAATATTATCTCCTGTTCTTACTTGGTCTTCTGTTCCAATCCATCCTTCTGGTTCTATTTCACCAATTTCTCTATTTCCATTTTGACCTGCTTGAATAAGTTTCATATTAAAAGCGCTTGAAGAAAATCTACTAAACATATTTATATAATATAATATATACTATATAAATTTAAATACAAAGTTTTTTATATATTAAGCTAAATATGGACTGACTGAGCTAAGGGCATAAGTTGGAGTATTTCCATCCGATGTGTAAATAACCGCTATACTTTGTTGAACAAAAGTAGCGGTTGATATATCTATTGCTGCTCCACCACCTGAAAATAATAATGGTATTGATGTACCGCCTACTGTAATACTATTACAATATTTTTTAATTGCTGATGTATCAATTAATAATGTTATTATACAGGACGTATTAATTGCTGTTCCTGAGTTCATATTAATGATATTTGTTGTAAAAACAGGTGCTCCGGCACTTGGTGTAGGAATTATAATTAGACTAGTAGCCGCATAATCAACGGTTATTGCATCTCCATCAATGTTTGCTGCGGTCATTTTTTCTTGCATGGATCCTACATCTTTTGCATACAATCTTTTAAAAAATGTTGTTGTTCCGTTAGCGTTAATTTCAATATTAGAAGTATCTGCTGCATTTGTAAATTTAACTACCCCTCCATTATTTTTAATTACCAAATCATTTGTACCAACATTTTCTATCAAATTGGATATTAGTTTAGATTGTGTATATAAATCACCACTTGCCGTGATATTACCATTTCTACTTATTGTTAATGCGTTATTAAGTGTTGTACCATCCGAATTTTTATTTTGAAATTGAAAACCTCCAGTACCTCCTGCTGACCCACTAACAAATGTTCCAATATTTCCTGCCTGACGCCCTAAATATATACCACTTGAAGCAAATGAACCCGCACCTGTTATTGTATCTACCTCATTACTCATAAGAGTTAAACCTAAATTAGAGGACCTTGATTTAATTGTTAATTCTTCTAATCCAGTATCTCCAATTTCAACATCATCACCAACCAATTTAACGTGCCCTGTAAATGATTTAAGTCCTTCTATTGTTTCATCTCCTGTTAAATGGACTACTTCCGTATTAATTGCTTTAGCATCCAGTTCTGTTTGTAATGTATTTACATTAGAAATTGATAAACTATTTGCTGGTAGTGTTACCAATGCTCCATCAACTACTTTAAATTCAACTGCTGAAACCTGTAATTTCCCATTGGTTACGCATACTCCGTCTTGAGTAATATAAAACGGAGTATTCAAAATACTACCATCCTTATCCATATTACAAAATTGAAATCCATTTTCTGTTCCATTGTTAGGGCTTGCTAATACCGCTCTACCATTTGAAAATGCTCCTAAATATAATCCTTGTGTTGCATAAATATCTGTTTGTCCTATATAACTATTTATAGCATCCCTAAATACTGTCCTTGCTTGAAAATCACTTCTACATTGATTTACAAATGTATCCGTTAATTCATCATTCCCAAATCTAACATCATTTTTTAACCAAGTAAAAGAATTTACTGTAACCTGATTGCTTTCTGTTGTTCCAAATACTGTGTCTCCTGTTTGGTTTAATGTCCCTGTTATATTTACATTACCACTAAAAGAGCATGTCCCGTTTTGATTAATATTAAGAGGAGTATTAAGTGTGATACCATCCTTATCTATATTTCTAAATAAAAAACCATTTGATGCCCCTGTATTAGGAACGGCTAAAAGCCCATGCCCTGAACTTGTAGTTCCTAAATATAAACCGGCTGTTGCCGTTTTATCTGTATAAACATTATTTTCTTGAAAGGCATCTCTAAATAAAGCCATTCCTTGAAATAATGATTTTGCACCTATTGTTAATATATCTGTTATTTTACTATCACCTATTACAACATTATTATTTAGTTGTGTAGAGCTATTAACTATTAAAGCATCTGTTGAAGCATCTCCAATTGTAGCATTACCATTAAAGATAATACCATCTGTAAATGTTTTAACACCTGATATTGTTTCATTACCTGTATTATGGACTATATCTGCATCATTAGCCTTTAATCCAAGTTCTGTTTCAACATTAACTAATTCTAAAGAACTATTTTGAAATATTATATCACCATTTACTATTACATCGTCTCCAAATGTTTTATCACCGGCTATAGCCTCACTACCTGTTAAATGCACTACATCAATGTCATCTGCTTTAACTGTTTGTAATGTAATTACATCACTTTTTATAGTTGTTAATTCTGTTTCTAATGTATCTACATTAGAAATTGTTAAACTATTTGCTGGTAGTGTTACTGTACCTGCTACTGTTAGTCCGTTTTGAGGATTTAATTCACCTCTAACAACTGTTTTATAATTATTATTTGTTCCAGATATTTCCAATGGAGTACTTAATGGAGTACCGTCTTTATCAAATACTCTATACTGAAATCCACCTTGACTAGCCCCTGTGGTTGAATTAGCTAAAACGGCATGCCCTGAAGTTGTTGTACCCAAATAACAACCTGGTGTTGCATAAATATCCGTTTGTTGCGGATATGCTAAAACATCATCACGGAATAAAGAAATTGCTTGATGAACACTGCGGCATTGATTTAATAAAGTATCTGATAATTCATCATTTCCAAATCTAACATCATTTTTTAACCAAGTATAAGAATTTACTACTACTTGGTCGCTCTCTGTATCACCAAATGTTGAATTACCAGTTGTAGTTATTGTACCATTGTTAATAACATTACCATTAAATGTTGTTGTGTTTGTAAAGGTTTTAGCACCTGTGATTGTTTGTGTTGTATCAATTGTTACATCACTTCCTACTAATGTATCAACATATAATTTATTAGCTAAATGATTATCTTCTAATGGTGCTATAGATGTTTTAGGAATGCTTTTAAAGTCTGCTGTTCCTCCTATATCTACATCCAATAAATTTATTTTACCTTGAGCTGTAGGATATGTAATAAAGGATTTGGAAGCTTCATCTATTGTTAAAGCTTTATCATTAGATATAAAATTACTATCATTAAAAATAGCTGATGATTTTTGTGGCGGTTGATGAATACTCATTATTTATATATACTCATATATAAATTTTTATATTTAAATTTTTATTTTTAATATAAATATAAATTAATAAGAATATATATATACATAATGTTTATTATAGTTCTCAACCAATCCAATATTATTGAAGATGGAACTAATTCAACCCTTAGATATAGATTTCCTACTTCTGTTCAATTTAAGAAAAATTATATAGCGGTTTCATCTGTATCTATGTATTACTCCTGGTTTAATATTCTTAGTTCATATAATAATAATAAATTAAGCTACACTTGGACTAGTGGTGGAGTTTCTACAACTCATACAATTACAATACCAGATGGTTTATATGAAATTGCCTCACTCAATGACTACTTTCAATTTGTTATGGTTCAAAATGGCCATTATTTAATAAGTGATACGGGACAGTATGTTTATTATTTTGATAT
>Ga0208767_1001059_pt1 | contig 21995 bp, 24 predicted proteins | sample VirMetDEL_Mar_21_FD_184514 | JGI IMG/M metagenome (GOLD analysis project Ga0208767, IMG submission 184514) | Aqueous microbial communities from the Delaware River and Bay under freshwater to marine salinity gradient to study organic matter... | ecosystem: Environmental > Aquatic > Marine >... | reverse complement strand
AGTACCGTATTCTCTGATAAGTCCTATATCATTGCTCAGTCTACCATAGAGAGTGATGACGAATACAGGGAGCGACTTGGGAGAATGAAACTGTTTCCTTTGGAGCAAAAATTCTTCTCAGCTCAACAGCGGATATATGACGAAAACAACGTTAATAGAAATTACCCTGAGAACAAAGAGTTTTGGATGTACAAAGAATCCAACTTTGATGATGCTGGTTGTTCCATTACTGAGTTCTATAGAGACAAGGTTCTATTCGTAAAAGAAGTGTTAGGTTTTGGTGCGGTTGTTACGGATCTAATGATGGATGGTGACGGCAGCCCTGTAACCGACAATAATGGTAATGTTGTTCCTTATAACTTTGTGGTTAGACCGCACGAGATATGGAACTTTGAAGTAAAACAAGGCATACTAACACTGCTTGTAACTCGTCAAATGTATTATGACATACAAAATGTTAAGAAGCATAAGTGGACGGCATATACTCCTGAATACATTTGTGTGTATATAGAAGAAAACGGACTCAAGAAAAAGACATTAGAGATACCTAATCCGTTTGGTGAAGTTCCAGCTACCCTGTTAAAAGGTCAAACCGATGCTAACAGTTCGTTCATTGTGGGCAAACCTCGTAGATATTCGTTAAAGGGTATGTACCTTGCAGCCTCAGAGTTGTTCTATGACCTAAAGAAAGGTTCTGAGTTGTTCGGTCACCCTATTCCTGTGCTTACCGATTCCATTGTTCGGTCTTTAGCTGGTGTCGCTGATGATGATCAGTACGACTCTCGCACGATTAAAGAGGGTGTAGGTATGGCTATCATTATTCCTGATGACCAACAAATACCCAACAATATGCTGTATCAAGCGGATATGTCTGGACTTCAACACCTCAGGGACGTAATTTTTGGTGATTTGATGTCGCTTATCTTTTCTATGGCTCAGGTTCGAGATAAGTCCATTGTTAAAAGTAATGTATCTGGTTCCGCTAAGAGGTTCGACAATGTAGAGGAACAAGGGCTATTAGCATCTACGGCTATGGACATGGAAATGGTGGAAATGCAAGTACTGAAAAGAATGGCTAAGGTTCGTGACGAAGACCCAACGGATTATCACGTCACCTACTCTAAACACTATGACTTGTCTAGTGCTGCCGAAATATTCTCAGACATTACAGAGGGTATGCAATATCACGTATTGCCTTTACCACTACTCAAGAAACTAACTGCGGAATACATGAGAAAGCGATCCATGCCTCAAGAAGACATAGTGAGCGTCATGCAACACTTCGATGAATTTGGTATTCCAAAAACTAGTGGTGATCTTAAAAATCTTATTGATATATTACCACAAGAAGAGCTTCAACGCCAAGCAGAACTTGGTATTGATTTAAATAGCGAGCAATAACTAACTTATAACTATTATGAGTGAAGAAAACATAGAGTCCGTTGACGCTCCTGAGTCAACAACAGAAGAGACAACTTCTCAAACACAACAGCAACCAGAGTTCGACAAAGACAAGTTCTTTCGGGGCGCATACAACGAAGGAAAAAACAAGGTTGAAAAAGATGTTGTTAGTAAGTTCTCTGAATTACTGGGGGATCAAGTTGAGTCGTTAGATGATGCTTTTTCACGCATTCAGCAAACTCTAACTCCTAAACAAGAGGATAAGGGAGAGTCTGAAAAGTTGCGTGAATTATTGCAACAATATCAGCAAGAAGCTGAGTCTGCTAAAGAGCAGTTACAAATGACTCAAATGCAAAACAGAATCGACAGCGAGTTTAGTGGTGCGTTCAATGCCTTACAACAAGACAATGAATTAACACTAAAGACTGATTATATCGAGCAACTGTTTTATAATGAATATGAAATTGAAGAGTCTAATGGTGAGTTTTATGCCGTTAAAAATGGTGTGCCTGACCTAGACCAACAAGGAAACAGAAAATCTATAGCCAACTCTCTAGTAGAGTTTGCTAAACAATTTGCGAAGCCCAAGAAAGTGGGCGCAGGAGGAGCAACTGGTGGTACTCCTTCTAGTGAAAGACCTAGCCGAGCAGAGTTTCAAAAACTTGTACGCTCGACTAACCCAGCAGATCGTGCTAAGGCTGAGGAGCTATTTGCTGCTTCTAGAGCTGCAGGCGGTTGGGCTGAACAAGCGTAAATCCATCTTTTATGGTTAGGCAAAACCTTAATTGTCATGTTCTGGTCACAGCGACCCAAAAGCTAAATATAATCCAACATTTAATTTAACTTTTATAAAGACATGGCAATTAATAGTAATTTTTCCATCTATGAGCCAGAGGCGTTTGTTGAGGTTGCACTAGCTAACCAATATCCAGACCGACCAATGGTATCCAAAGCCGTTACTAACGTAGCTGGCGCATCTATCGAAGGACTCGTTGCATCTCGTAACAAGTCTGTAAATATCACTCGTGCAGTAAAGCCTACTGGCTCTCCTTCCTCTTACTCAGGTAGCTACTCTCTAGGTACTCCTGATGCTAGTGAAGAGACGTTAACCATCAACAAGCACTACTACACTGGTTTCAGCATCGACAAAGCTGACCAAAAGTTTGCGCTTCCTGACTTAGTACAACAGCACTTTGTACCAAGACTACACCAGCTTATTGACCAGATCAATGCTGACGTAAAAGTAGAAGCTCGTAAGTCTTTTGAAGTAGCTTTCGCTGACAACAACACTGACTCTACTGTAATGGACGACAATGACCTTGCAGAAGCTCGTAGAATTATGGCTTCTCGTAAGTTCACTACGGATAACCTAATGATGGTTATTGACCCATTCGTAGAAAAAGACTTGACTACCCTAAACATCTTCCAACAAGCTAACACTCGTGGAGATGCTGGTATTCAGTTAGGTGGAGCTATGGCTCGTGCGTATGGTTTCGACTTCTTCGTAGACAATCAAGGTTCTAGCCACACTGCTGCTACAGTAACTAACGCTACATTAGCTGCTGACGAAGCTATCGGGCAAACTGAGTTAACCATTGACAATGGTGCTGGCGGTGCTGCAACTGTATCTTTAGCTGAGGGTGACATCGTTACTTTCGGTTCCGCTAAAGGCACTGATGACTTCTACACTGTAGAAAGCCAAACTGCTAGTGTATTGACTCTTAAAGAGCCATTACGTAAAGCTGTTGCTAACAACGCAACTATCAACCCAGTTGATATTGCTTCTGGTGACACTGGACGTGAGCAGTTCTTCTACGACCCATCTGCCCTTGCCTTAGTAACTGCTGTAATGCCTTCAGTGGATAGCGGTTCAGGTTCAGGCGTTCGTAGAGCTGCTGGTTTCGAGCCAATGAACAACGTAAACTACACGTTGACTGTAGAAGAAACCAAGTCAGGCGCTGACATCCTTATCGAAGTATTATACGGAGTTAAGGTATTCCGACCAGACTTAGGTGGACGTTACATTCGTGGTAATGTAGCTAAGGCGTAAGCCCTAGTAAACTAATTGAGAGGGGAGTGGTTACCATTATGGTAACTGCCCCCTTTTTTTAAGCCATGAACAGTAACGTGATAAACATAGACGAGATTATGGACTATAAAGCAGTAATAGGAACTGTTGGTTTGCTTTCAAGCCTTACTCTTAATCAAGTATCTGCTGGTGTGTCCTTGCTTATCGGTTTGGTTACTTTGGGGTATATGACTACTAAATGGTATGGAGAATGGCAGCGAATTAAACACGAACAAATAAAAAGAAAATAATTATGGCATTTAGTAGCTTAACCCTTACGAGAGACGACATTGATGCGCTAGAAGAGTTGACGTTTAAGGGCGTTAACGTCACAGGAGGCACTACAGCGCTCAATCTATCAGAGAAGGATAACTTAATATTAGATAAGGCGGTTAAGCTCCTTAAAACGGATATACTAGAGCAACTAAGAGAATATATAAATGATGAGACGTATAGCACAGAAGTAGCGTTACTTGATGCTATATATGCCATCGACACAGAGGACTTGTTAGTAGATATTCTTTCCTACAAATTTTTAGAGTTGTGGTTTGCTCAAGACGCAACCCATCAAGATAGTTTTTCATTTCAGAAAGCTGGTAAGTACTATCAAATGTATAATCAATATTTGCCTGCAAACCTCAGAAGACTAAGTGGTTTATTAGCGAAACCAAAGACTACCCCTAGAGTTAGATTCATGAGTTTATATTGATATGACACTGGGCGAAGCTATATATAAAGACATTCAAAAAATGACCTCTGCTAGGTCTAACGACATGAAAAATGCCGTTATGCAAATACAGAAGGAATACGAATCTACCATTGATAGACTAAATAAATCTGGAATGGATCCTAATGGTAGCCCTAGAGTGAAACTTACTAACAAAAAGTACATTAACAAGAAATTAAAGCGTGGCAAGAAAAATATAGCTGATTTTAATTATACAGGCAAAGCTTACACAGAGCTTAATTCAAGATATGGTGTAATCAACTCTAGCCCTGCAATTAAGTTTGAATATCCTGCAAATGTTTATAACTATATGATTACTCATGAAGATGGCACAGCTAAATATCAAAGAAGACAATTTCCCAACGAATCTGACTCTAACTTATCAGGATCTCCAGCAGGTAAACTTGTTCAAAAAACAAGTCAGATATTAGAAACTATGCTCAATAAACCAAGAACGTTAAGAGCTAAAGCAAAGGTGACTAGACTTGGATAGAAACGCAATACTTAGTGGGTACGTATCTAACTTTAGTAGTTATTCTTCTACGGATGCGAGAAGTACCGTTGAAAAGGTATTGAAATATAGTGGTGATTCTTTCGATATTATCCAACGTTCAGACATTAAAAATGAAGTTGTTGTTTTTAGATTGCTAGGTGCAAATACAGATTACTTATTGAATGACGAAAAACCTAGTGAGCTTAATCAACAGTTTCAAGCGATAGTGTACATTGAGCAATCTGATAGCCATTCTATTAAAGAAGCGAGATACGATAGAATGTTAGAGATTACAGATCAGCTATTTGATTGGGCAACGGATACGACAGCATCAGACATTAACAGTGACTTGTGGACGCTCACAGTTACTGGCGTAGATTCAGTAGAAGAACAAGACGGCTACTTATCTACCACAGTGAATTTTGAAAGTATAATCCAAATATCCTAAACTAAACACAAAAAACAATGGCAAAGTTAATATTTGAATCTGCTGAAATCCTCAATAGTGGTGGTTCATCACAGGGTGTAATCAGCAACATCACCGTAGATGGTGTAGAAGTAACACTAGAGCCTGATACAGTAAACGTAGAAGACAATCGTGAGATATACGAGTCTTATACTGGTCGTATCGTTATTCGCTCTAAAAACACTGCTTTTGATGGTGGTGGAGCAATCCTAGACAGCGCTTACGTTTCTACGGATGGTACACTTCCAACGGAAGGTAAAATCAGATTGAATGGTAAGAGTGGTTCACACGACCTTACTACTGAGCTTACTTACATTCAAGGACATCACGCATTTGATAATGGTCGTTTAGAGACTGTTTTAGTTGCTCAAGCGTCTGACGTAGACGGTGAAGTAGCTATGGTTGTAGCAACCGCCTAATCCTAACACTCTAACTGGTAACGAATCATGCCTACGCAACTAAGCAAACTAGCTTTGGTTAATACTTCTGACCTTACAGAAACATTATTGTTTTCTGTTGTTCAGGAAGGTGCGGCTGAAGCGTCTCGCCAAGTTATTAGCATTGAACCTAACACACAGGTCATTGAGAATAACCGTGAGATAATCACTAGCAAAAACTATAACATCACCGTTACTGGGGTATATAGCCAATCCGCTAAAGCGCAGTTGTTTGATTGGGCACAAGCTCAAACCAACCTAGTGTTCACTGGATATGGATTAGACGACTCCATTCTTCAGATGGAAGGAACCCTGCAAATAAACAAGGGATTCGAGGACAATATGTCCTTCCGATTCTCTAGTTTACGTGAAGCCAAAGGTGGATACGATTCCACTACGGGTAAGCACACAGCAGAGATGTCCTACTGTAAGAATGGATTAGCCTTGTATGGTTGGCAAGAGGGTTCTACTACTGACTTAGCAGCAGGGTGGACAGATACCGTTGAGACGCTAGATTTTACATCAGGAGTTCAGACGCTTACGGATGCAAGCGTTGGTAGCGGAACCATGTATCGAGACATACACTTTCCGTTCCCAGCCAAAAGCCTAACATTCAGCATTGATGTAACTGAAGACTCTGCTAGTAACGCTCTTATTGGTATTCAGTGTTATGATGACACAGGTTCTACTACGGGCGTACAAGCCACTACAGCTATAAGCGGAACGGGTACTACTCAAGTAAGCAAAACCCTTGTAGCAGCTTGTGAATACGTAAGAGTATCTATTGAAATCGGAAGCACAGACACTGTTAAATTCCAGAATCCAACTCTGCAACTTTCTACTGATTATGAGTTTGTAGAGTTCAACACATAACCACATAAATAAAGCGAGCAATTTATGGGACGTATAACAAAAATAACAGGCGAATTTATGGGGGTTCGGTTTGAAGTAAAGCCGACCCCTATTCGTTTTGATAAGGTAGTCGAAGAGCGTAGAAATATGCTTTTAAACTGGTATAAAGAAAACCATCCGAAGTTGCATAAAAAGTTAACAAAGACAGAGGAAATATCTGTTGATGATTATACGATGGAAGATGTTGATGCACTAAACGCATGGCGTTTTGACGAAGAGTTTCGTGCTAAGTATTGCCAATACACAGCGCAGCACTGCATGAAGCTAGACAAAAAGATTAGCGATGACACTTGGAAGTCGGATGACTTGGAGCTTGGCACGCTTGAGGAAGCGTGGGATTTTTTTACGAACAGGCGACAAGTACCCTCCAATGGAGTCGGAGTACTTTAGAGTCATTAGACTTGCTCGCACCTAATGACCTAGTGGTTGAAATTGGCGGTGCATACACATACTACTGTTATGTACTTGCCAGTTTCGATCCATTGCGAGCGGAAAAACTTGTAGCCGAGTGTTCCATAGAAGACATAACCAAAGCTATGATGGCTCGTGAGGCTTACCACAGACCATCAGATAAATAGTAGTAGCTCATGCCAAAGCTTATATATGACGTAGAATTAAAAATAGATCAAGCGTCTATTGCTGGTCTTAAAAATATAGTTGATGCGAGTACTACTGGAGAAGTTACGAAGCTTACCGAGAAAATTGAGAGATTAGAATCTCAGCTAGATAAACTCAAAGGAACTAATCAGAAAGTCTCTAAAAGCACTAAGCAGTTTGTAAGTCAATCTAAACAAAAAACTGCTGCGGTAAGAAGGGATGAAGCTATAGTAAAAAGAGCGCTTCAAACTAACCAGCTTCACGATAAATCTGTTCAAGACGCTGTTAAAAGGCTACAGCAAGAAACGATTGCTTTAGATAGTCTTTCTAATGAAATGACTCAAGCATCTGTTAGTACAAAAAGAAATGCTACGTCTCAAGAGGCTTTAGCTAGACAAGCTACCAATACAGCATCTGCTATAACAAGAGCAAACAGTACGCTTCAGCAATTTAACCAACAAGTTAACAGAAGCCAAAAAGGCTTTCAAGGTTCTAACAAGGAATTTGCTATTGCTAACCAAACATTATTTGGGTTTGGTGACTTAGCTCAGGATGCTACTCAATTCAGTCAAGGTTTTGCTCAGGGTATGCGAGCCATTGGTAACAACATCGCATTTAACGCTGAGATGTTTGGAACCCTTAGAACAAGAACTGGTAGTACGATGAGTGCGTTAAAGGCGTTAGGAGCTTCATTTACAGGTGTGGGGGGTGCTATACTTGCGGTAAACGTTGCCGTTATGGTTGCTACTTCTTTGCTCACTAAGTTTGGTAATAAAACAAAAGCTACTGCTGATGCGTTTAAAGAGTTTGCTAAAGACGTAGCATCCCTAAGAGAAGCCTCAGATCAAGACTTCTTAGGCATAGACCAAATGCAATCTGAGCTTGAACAGCTTGAAATGCTTAGAGATATTGTTTCTGACTTAGAATCAGAAGAAGAAAAACTTTTAGACCAAACAAAAGCGTATTCATCGTATGCAGAAACGGACGCTAAAAGGTCGTTAACTGATTTTAGAGAAGAACATAAATCTCTGCTTAAAACAGGAGTTAAACCTCTTGATAAAGCCATTGAAGAAATAAATGAAAAGTTAGGCGCTCAAAAAGAGTTAATTAGATTAACTCCTTTAGGTAGGTTTAGAAATGAAATTGCTCAGTCATCAGACATTTTAATTAACAGATTTAATGCTGGTTTATTTGATAGTTCAAGCGCATTAGAAATGCAAGCTGACATCATAAAAGATAATATATCAGCTCTTAGAGATGCTAGCGCTCAATTAGATGCTGGTATTGCGGCTGAAGATATAAACATACTAAAAAAACTAGGATTAGACAGTCCAGAAGAAATTGCAACTCAAATAAATTTCTTAAAGGATGAGCTATCATCCCTTGAAGATTTATTTCCGCCTGATAAGCCTGTAGTAGAAAATATCATACCTGAAGACGTAGTCATTCAAGAGGATATGTCTAAGTTAGAGTCTTATATAGCTACAGCAATGGCTAACATAAAGGCTGACATGGACGCAACGCTTGATGAACCATTCGCTGGCTCTTTAGCTGCAGAACAAGAAAAGCTTAAGACGTTACAGCAAGCATTTAGTCAAGTAACACTAGAGGAAGACAGAAGAAGATTACGATCTCAAATAGAGACCCAACAAGCTAGGATAAAAGCTATTAGAGAAGGTATTGCTGAGGAAATGACGCTGCAAGACTTAACAGGTGACTTTGACCCGTTTAATATAGACATTGTTGGTGAAGACGAACTTTTACGAGATCAAGCAAAAGAACAACAAGATGCCTTAACTCAGATTACAAAGGATGGAGTAAGCGCTCGTCTAAATGAGATTAATAGGGAGATAGATGCTGATAAAAAAGCTGCAAAAGAAGTTGAGTTAGCTGAGAAAGCTAAACAAGCAGCTAGAGAACTTGGTATTCAAGGAGCGCAAGCCGCATCTCAACTATTACAAAGTGTTTTTGGAGAAAGTAAAGAAATAGCCATAGCAGAAGCGTTAATCTCTACGTACTTTGCAGCTCAAAAGGCTTTTGAATCTCAGTTTTTACCAGTGCCAACACCTGATTCACCTATTCGTGGTAAAGTAGCTGCTGGTATAGCCATTGCTCAAGGTCTTGCTCGTGTAGCTGCTATTAGAAGCACAAATTTAGGTGGTGGAGGCGGTGGTGCAGGAGCTGGTGGTGGTGTTGGGGGAGGTACTTCTGCTGTTTCCCCTGTCTCTTCTCAAGCAACTAATATTCAACAGCCTACACAGCAAATAAGTTTTTTACCAAATGCAGCTCGCTCTGGTCAAGCAGCACCAACCGTTGACGTTAAAATAGACCGAGCAGGATTAGCTGTAGCCGTAAACAAAGGAAACAGGGAGCTTGCCAACAAACAAGTGAGGGTATAACGCATGGCAACCCTAACGGTAAACACAGGAAACGTAGCTAGACAGTTCGGTACGTTCTCGGCACAGATAAACATGACGCATACCAGTGATGTGACTACCACCATGAAAATGGCTACTATGCCTAAAATATCTCAGGACTTTGACGTACAAGAAGAGGTTGATGACATTACTGAGTTCCGCACGAACCTATCAGAGGTATCTTTAGAGGTGTTTGATGAGCTAGGCAATGGGAATAGCTTGTTTACGTATATAAACGCTCTTGGGTTGGGCGACACCATACAAGTGCAAATAACGACTCCATCAGGAACCGACTACTTTATTACTACTAAATCTTCTTGTGAATATGATTGGCAAGCCAGAAAAATAAGTATCAAGGCTCAAGCAGCGTTAAGATATAATGTACAAGTTACGAATTACGACATTTCTAGCTACGAGACAAGCGGAGAAACAAACGCAGATGACGGGCTAATCGTTTCAACCGATGTAATTACTGCGTTCTTAGAAGCGCAAGGATCAAGCCCTACACTTAAAATATTAGGGCACTTTTCTAGCGTTACCAAGTCTAATATTACATCAATACCTACACCGACCACTACTCGCTACTTAATCTTTGATAGTCAGTACGTGAATACGTATGCAGAAGGGCAAGACGTTGTTCTGAAGTTATCTATCGTTGAAGGCGCTGTTGTAGGAGCTATGATGGGTTATTCTTTTTATGTACGCAGAAACTTTGCTAGTACATCCAATTCTGATTACTATGCACAAATAGGTTCGTCAGACCTGAAGTCTTTTGGTGTATCGTTCAATGATAGGCACGTAAGAAACTTTGATAGTGTCTTTGCTATTCAAGACAACATAGATGGCGCTCAAATAAGCACGTCTGAGACTGAAGAGATAGATGCTACAGGCGCACAAGACATATCCATTAACTACTTTGTTCCTGATATGCACACTGCATTTTTCGATATTACGGAGTCGCCTCAAAAGTGGGAGTTAGCAACGACAGGGGCTAGTGCCTTGTCTCAATCCGATATGGACGATATATCCGATGACGCTCGTGACTCTTATAAAAAGAGCTTAGGCATTACGTCTTCGTATTCTGTTGACTTCGAGATATTTGGTATAAGCACACTCAAACCCTATCAGTTCATTCAGTTTGATTCTGATATACACCCTACTATTAATAGCAAAAAAGTACGCCCATCCTATTTGGAGTATGACCTAGAGTCCGACACGATAAAGGGCGAAGGGTATATTATTGGCTAAACTCACCGACATAGTAGTCATCACTGATTCGGGCGGTACACAGACGCTAACCATCCAAAATTACACGGAGAGCGATGAACTCCAGTATTGGGGGTCAACATTCGATGAAGCAATAGATGGGACGTTACGGAGCAACGTCAGAGGTATAAGGCGCAAAGCCGAGCTTTCCTATCAGTTGTGTACGACTCCAGATGTATATCGCTCGGTGTGTAACAATATAGCCACCGACCTAATCAATGGTGCAGAGTTCATATATATCGGTATTGATACTGATAATGTATTTCGTGTAGTTTTAGACGATGGATTCGAACATAGAGTTCAATACGCTAATCAGCATGGTCTGTTTATTCCCAAGCTAGTATTTAGAAGCACTGAGGGTGACGTGGACATTATAATAGACTTTGAAGATTGGCGGTTCATTACCGAGTCCGTCACCGAAGCCAGAGACTATAGGCTCATAACAGAATCAGTAACCGTACAATTAGATTATGGCTCTATCATCTAAAATTACTAATATCTATATACGACAGAAGGATTATGATACAGCTAACGATTGGAAGTATGAGTTTATCATAAACAGCGCTGTATCGGAACTTGGTCAGGTTAATTACGGCTCAGCCTTTGATGAGGCTATAGATGGTAGCTTGAGGCATAATCTGCGTGGATTTAGAATTACCGTTAACCTAGATTGGGGTAAACTTCTGGACTCTACCGCAAAAAGAACATTGTTCGGTCAAAGTCAAACGTCTAGTACCATAGGAGCGCTCCTTACAGACTTAGTAGATGCTCTCGTTACAGACGGTGATAGCTACATAGAAGTATCTTTTGACGACACTAACTGGGTCAAGGTAGTGCCTGACGCTGCAACGTACAGAACCGCATATACCAACCAAATAGGTAGAGGTTCATCTAGTATAACTCTTATAGGGCAGGAAATATTAACCAGTATTCCAGCGTATCTGGAAGCACCTAGCGTATAACGTATATGGCAACGGAAGTAAAACGCAGACGTGGCACAACCGTAGAACACAGCACGTTTACTGGTGCTGTAGCGGAACTTACGGTTGACTTAACCAAAGATACCGTAGTCGTTCATGACGGAGCTACGCAAGGTGGGTTTCCATTGTTGCGTGAAGACTTTGATAATGTACCGACCACTGCTCCGTTTACGCACATTACCCTAGACACCGCCATCTTTGATACTACCTATACAGAGACAGGTAGCGAGACGCAGGGAACCTTGTACTGGAACTCAGACGAAGAAACGTTGAGTCTCGTTACTAATGGCGAAAGCATAGAACTAGGTCAAAAAGTAGAGATACACGTCAAGAACCAAACAGGCACTCAGATAGACAAAGGTGAGGTGGTCTACGCTTCAGGAACCGTTGGTGCTAGCGGTCGTATTCTTGTAACGAAAATGATAGCGGATGGAACCGTTGCTGCTAAGCGTGTATTAGGTGTCGCTGCTGAAAACATAGCCAATGGCGCTGATGGTAAGGTTATTAAGTTTGGTAAGTTACGCCAAATAAATACAAGCACGTTTAGTAATGGCGACATCCTTTGGGTTTCTACTACGGTAGCTGGAGCGTTTCAGAACACAGAACCATCTCAATCCGCTGGAGACATAGCCTTACCTATAGCTTATGTCGTGTACAGCAGTGCTAGTGTCGGTGAAATCTTTATTAGGGTTACGCCTATTGATGAGAATAAATATACTGATTATAGTGATTACGTTGAGCTTCGTAGTGACGTTATAGAAAACCACCTTGAGATTGAATCTCTACAAGACAATAAAGTAGAGAAAGGGCAATTGTTTCCTGATGGTGATGAGCAAGCGTTGGGGACAGGAGATGCAGTTACGTTCAGCACAATAAATACTGGTCAAGGAGACAACGAACTCTATGCTATGAACCAAAACGTCCGTACAACCGATGCGGTTACGTTTAGTACAGTAGATACTGGACAAGGTGCGAATGAGTTGTATGCGATGAATCAGGACGTGCAGACTTCGGACTCCCCAACGTTTGATGGTCTTACAAGTACAGGCGTAATTATTACGGATGAAATAGATACAACAAGTATCACTTGGAACGTAAGTACATTAGAGTGGGATGCTGACCCTAGTGAAAAGTTTAATAACCCAGTATTTATTGGAACGAGTTTAGACGTTGATAATGGTATCAATGCAGACCAACATATTCACGCAGGAAGCTATCTTAAAGCAGATACCTACTTAGAAGTAGGAACAAGTGCAACGATAGGCACTACGCTAGATGTAGGAACTAACGCAACGGTAGGCGGTACGCTAGATGTAACTGGAGCAACTACACTAAGCACATTAGATGTAAGTGGAAACACGACAGTAGGTGGCACGTTAAACGTAACTGGTAATACTACCATATCGGGAACACTAGACGCTCCTACATTGAATACTGGTCAAGGCGATAATGAGCTATACGCTATGAACCAAGATGTTCAAACTACGGATGGTGTAATCTTTGATACTTTATCTGTTACGAATAACGCTTCGGTAGGTGGCTCTCTAACCTTGACTGGTGAGGCTGACTTTAATAGCACAATGAACTTGCAGGGCAACCTAACAACTCAAGCAAATTTAGCAGACGATGGATTTGTTGAAGGGTGGGCAGGTACAAACTGGCGCATAAAGGCAGACGGCTCGGCAGAACTAGAAGAATTACGAGTACGTGGTGCGCTTAGGGTATATGAGTTTATAGCGAAACAAATTAGCACGATAGGCGGTTCTGAAATTTTAAGTATAGCGAATGGTCGTGTTGAATCTGTAGATAACGCTTCTAGCCCAAAAACAATAACCATAGACAATGTTGGTAGTCCTGCTACATCTTTTCAGGCTGGAGACCTATGGATTATTCAGGAAGTTGATATAAACTCAGGGTCAGTAACATCTGTGTACGGTGAAGTAGATGCGGTTGTTAGTGGTAATGTTTTACAGGTTACTGTTACTAGCGGTGATTTGTCTCAAGTAGAACAAGGAAATATTATTGTTGCGTATGGTCATATAGGGGATACTGCTAGACAAAACGTAATGTATAGAAACGTAGATGCGTCAGAAGATAATCTGATAATGCGCCTGCAAACGGGTGTAACAGATTTTAGCGAGTTACAAGACGTTGATAACACTAGGGTTGCATTTGGAGATTTGAATGGGTATTCGAGCCTTAGCAGTCAAACGTTTGGATTTTTTGCTGGTGAAAACGCTAATGAACACGTCCTTATAACAGATAGTGGTATATTTTTTAAAGATGGCTCAACCGTTGGCGCTCAACTCACAGCTAATGAATTTAAGATTGGTGACGCTAATAACAATCTTAGCTTCAATACAGACACAGGTGCATTTAATATTAAGATAGGCGATGAAACGGATTTAGCTGCTAGTGTAGCAGAATTACGTCAAGACCTTATCGACATATATCTAGCCGACCAAAGTACATTCGCAGGTATTCAATTTTTAAGTGGACAGATTACTTTAAAAGTGGGTGCTGATGGTAAAGTGGCGAGTGCCAGACTAGATGCAACTGGAGATGAATCGGCTATTACGTTACGTGCTGATTTCTTTGACTTTCAAAGTAATGATATTGTACTGATAGGAGACCCAAACCAAGATGCAGGAACAGAAGCCAAAATTGCTCTAGGAAGCAACGTTGATACCATTACGGTAACAAATACCGATTCGGGTTTTATAGCGACTGGAGCAGGCGAATTTAAAGGGTACATTGACGCAAGTAATTATATACGACTAAATTCTAGTGGCTTAAATATAAATGCCGAATTATTTAATTTAGATACTGGAGATATACGACTTACTAATAATTACAGTAGTCAAAATTCAGACTATACTAGTTCGGTAACGTATTCAGACACGTTGCAGTTTGCGGGCTTGTTCTTTGATTCAGATAATTACTTAGGACATATAACCGATGTAGATACTTCTGCTAATAGTGGGTACTTATTTAGGGTGGGTGGTAATACTTCTAACTTTATTGAGGTAAACGAAGCGGGCGGTATTGCAAAAATAAACTTTGATACTTTTACCTTAGATGCAACGGATGCAAGCGGTGGTATTAAGATTGATTCAGCGAATGAGTTAATTCAGCTAGAAGATGCTAACAGGGTAAGAACTCAGATAGATGTAAATAATGGTGCGCCCACTGTATCGCCTACAAGTGAAATAAACGATACTACTAATAACGCTTTTGATAAAGACGCTTCTTACACGACTTCTTCATTTCAAGTAACAAATGGAGATTCTATAAGGGTTAAGGTAACGGCACAGTTGATAGATATATCAAGTTTAGACGCTGACGATAATTTTCAGTTTGAAGTTAGGCTATTAAGTTCTTCTACTAGTGGTGGTACGTACACTCAAGTCGGTAGTACTGTAATAAGCGAACTATTTAATGGCACGGATGAATTTAATAGCGATACTGTTACCTTTAGTTATCATACTTACGGCAACGAATACTTTAAGGTGCAAGTATCGGCTCAAAGTGTAGATGCAGACCCAGCGGATGACCCACAATTTCAAACAACGCTTATAGATGTAGATTCCTTCCCTAGCGTAACTAGGGTTAGCTTAGATGGTGTATTTATACAGAATAACGATTTACAGTATGCACAATTCACTAGGACTAAAAACGAATTAAGCGGACAGATATTCTTAAAAAACTTACCTGATAGCGACCCTTCTATAAGTGGTCAACTATATAGGGACTCAAGCGGCAACCTAAAAGTATCATTATGACACAACTAGAATTACTCGAAGCAATACAGAACGACCTTAGAAAGCTCAATGTTAACTATGAGGCGCACGCCCTCATCCAGCAGATTATACAAAATTATAAAGTTCGTATTGAAAACGAACAAGACAATTAGTATTCTTCTGAGGTTATAACCCAAAAAAAATAAGACCATGCCTAAACTAGAAGTAACAACCATAGCCTCTGGAGCAAGCGTCTCTGGGGCGGTAGAATTTAACCGTAGCAACAAAGCCTTTGAAATGGGAAGTCTCGTACTAGAAGGCACGTACACGAACACGTCATTTGACCTACAAGTAGAAGTGGATGGAACGTGGCTTAACATCTATGATACGTTTGGAACTAAGTTTTCTGTATCAGTAGCGGATGGCAAGCATTCCCTTCCTGCTGATGTATTCAAAGACGTGAACAAGGTTCGTGTTAAGGGTGCATCCAATGAAGCGTCTGAAAGAACCGTTAAATTCCTACTTGTTGATATATTAGATTAAATGTCCTTACCGATTCATCTTATGAGTAATTTCCCAAGCGTTAGACCATCATTAAACCTTCAGTTTGATTCGCAACCAACGCCTGCGGATATGACTTCGCACTTAGCTAGTGTGGGAGCAACCTTTTCACGTGCTTCAGTAGGTACGTATGTAGATGCGAATGGACTTATTCAAGAAGCTACGGCAGGACAAGCAAGACCAAACTATTCTAGTGCAGGGGTTCACGAGGGATTGCTGATAGAAGAAAGTAGGACTAATATACACAAGGCAAGCGAAGATTTTTCAACAAATAATTATATATTTACAGATGCTACAATAGAAATAAATAAAGGTATTTCACCCAATGGAACGGCTAGTGCTGATGCTTGGGTAAGCCCTTCGGGTGATTTTTCACCTAGTATTAGGCAATCATATGTGCTATCAAGTGGCGTAACCTATACTTTTTCTATTTTTGCAAAAGCCAATGGATATAATTTTTTACGAATAAATGCTTTTTTTGGAAGTACTGACAGTTCTTGGTTTAATCTTTCAACGGGTGAATTAGGAACGATTGGTGCTACTTCTACTGCAAAAATAGAAGATTATGGAAATGGATGGTATAGATGTTCTATTACAAGAACGCAATCGGGCGTTGGTCTTCAGGCAGCATATATTGCAGGCACACCAACAGATAATACTGTAAGTTATACTGGAGATGGCGAAAGTGGTATTCTTATATGGGGTGCGCAGATGGAAGTAGGTTCATTCTCAACTTCCTACATTCCTACGATACCAACCTTTGACGATAGAGATAGTGTTGCAACCTTTCTAGGTAGTAATGGACTAATCCAAACGGCTTCGGTTGATGTGGCTCGTTCTGATACGTATGTATATGTTGATGATGTACTAACAGAAGCAGGCTTGTTACTAGAAGGAAGTGCTGAAAACTTGATTACAAGTAGTGAAGATTTTTCTACTAATTGGAATGGTGCAGGTATAGGAGCAGGTACTAGCCCAGTAGTTACAGTTAATCAAGCAATCGCACCTGATGGAACGGCTTCGGCTGACAAGATTTTTTTTGATGCAGGTGGCACTACAAGTTCAGACCGTTCACAATTAAGTTCTAACACTACATCAGTTACATTGGGAAATACTTATACATCACAGATTTATTTAAAAGGAGATAGTGGTGGTGAAATAATTAATATAAGACACGCAAACGGCATTTCCTTTACTTCTTTTACGCTTACAACAGAATGGCAAAAATGTGTAGTTACCGAAACAGTATCAAGTTCTACGGCATCAAGACCTTTAACTCTACGAAGTTTAGGAAGTAATCAACAGACTGCAACGGTTTATGCTTGGGGTGCGCAATTAGAAGAAGACTCACAAGCTACAAGCTACTTCCCAACGGAACATTCCTTTACAAGTAGAGCAAGTACGGCAACGTTCTTTAACGCAAGTGGGGTACTATCTACGGCATCAACTGACGTAGCAAGAACCGACCATAAATACATTGGTGGGGAATGGTTAGAAGCAGGGTTATTGTTGGAAGATGAAAGTGTGAATTATGCAAAAGCTAGTGAAGATTTAGATAACACAACGTATTGGATTACGAGTAGAACAACTGTAACGGCAGATACAGAAATAGACCCGAAAGGTGGTACAAATTCTTATCTTGTATCTGAAACTACCGATACTGGAAGTCATTGGTTCGGTGGTCAATCTTCTCATGCCCAAGCCGTTGCGATTGGTGAAACTTGGACAATGAGCGTATTTGTAAAAAAAGGTGATGGAGCAAACGCACCTGACATTATGCAATTAGGATGGGGAAGTGGTGGATTTGGTAGTAGCGTTTATGCTAACTTTAATATCACTACTAATGTTGTAACCGATATTGGCTCAGGACTTGATAGTGCAAAAATAGAAGATTTTGAAGATTGGAAAAGAATAAGCATAACGGCAACGGCATCGGCAAACGATTCAGATGCGGCTCGTCTTTTCTTATATTTTACCAACAACAACCCTAATGCAACACAAAATTCTAATTATACAGGTCAAACGAATGCCAATGTGTTTGTGTGGGGTGTGCAAGTAGAACAACAAAGCCAACCTACAAGCTACATCCCAACCACAACGGCATCTACCACAAGAAGCGCTGATTCTTATACTACGGCAACAAAAGTAAGAAGCGCTGATGTTTGTAATATAAGTGGTACTGCGTTTACTGACTTTTACAATGACGATTCGGGTACAATGTTTTTCAATGCAAGGACAAACGACCCTGACGGTAGCACTAGTAACTACAAAGCACCTTTTGTCCTAAAAGATAGTACGGCTAATCCTGGTATAGATTTTACGTCAATTAACCTTGAAACAAGCGGAACAAACGAAGCATATATTCGTGGTAATGTAGGTGGAAATGGTACTGGTGGTCTATTATTAGGAACATTTACTTTTGCCGATTTTGTTAAGGGTGCTGAAGTAATTGATGCAACGGCAAATAGTGGTATTATTAATGGGGGAACGGTAGCAAATGACACTACATTTCCATTTGATTTAACGGGTATAGGAATCAACAAGCTTCAAATAGGCTATCACTTACATACTGATACATATTTAGATGGTTCTATAAAAAAACTTATTTACTTCCCAAGACGATTATCTGACAACGAACTTAAAAAACTTACCCAATGACCGACATATACCTAAAAGCACCAACCAAAGAAGATTTCTTCAACGAACTAGGCGAACCCTTTGTTCGTACAATAGAAGCCTATACAGACGAAGAAGGAAACGAAGTACCTGCTAAAACGTATTTCACTACGGAAGTAACACACGCTTGTTCGTATGTGGGTACTATTGTAGATGTAGCAGGCACGTATGATGAAGAAGGCAACGAACTACAAGCACCTACGTTTATAGATGGGGTACACCTAAACATTCGAGTATTAGGCGATGTAGAGTTACCTACCTTCACGAATGTAGAGCAAGTGTATCCTAACTCTCCTAGCAGGGTTTGGGCTTGAGTTTTTTTACGTATATATCACATATCAGATGGGGTGTTTTATCACGCTCGAATCAAATTTGGAATCAATCAACAATGTATTTTGACAAGCACTAAATTATGGCAACACTTACTGGTAAACAATTAAAAGATTCATACCAAAGCCTTGTAACAATCAAGGATGCAGACGATGCAAATCCTACAAGTGGGCGATTGGAAAATGGAAAGGGTACGGCTTTAACTGCGGTTGGTATCAATACAGATGCACCAGCAAATAAGATTGGTATAAAAACTGCCGTAAATACAAATGAAAGAGCGATTAACCTTTATTCGGGAACAACAGTTGCGGGTAATTATGTTAGTATTGGTTCTCAGTATTCGGAAGCAAATGCAAATGTTAATAGTGAAATAAGATTTGGCGGAGAAAATGCGGGTGGCGCACCAAGTTATTTAGCGTTTGCAACTGGAACATCTACAAGTTCTACTGAAAGACTAAGGGTTAAAAGTAGTGGCGATATATCCTTCCGAGATACTTCCACAAACGAAGCCTTTTATTGGGATGCAAGCACGGCACGTCTTGGGATTGGAGAAACAAGTCCATCTTCAGAATTACACATTAAAAGAACAACTGGGAATGTAGGTATTCAGATAGAAACTGGAGATGGTTCAGATACCTATATAAATTTTGGAGATTCAGCAGATAGTAACGTTGGTCTTATTAGCTATGAACACGATAACAATGCTTTTGCGTTCCGAACCAACGCCCAAGAACGTATACGCATTGACTCAAGCGGTAACGTGGGGATTGGGGTTACGCCTGATAGGGCGCTACACGTTAATGGTAGTGTAAGAATAAATGATGGTTATTCTTTGTCTATGGGTGCAGGTGCAGAGCAACGCATATTAGCAGGGGGGACTTCAAATAGTACTTACCTTACATTTAGCCAATGGACTGGTGCAAGTTTTACCGAACGTATGCGTATTCTCTCAAGCGGTGGAATAACCTTCAATGGAGATACGGCAACTGCCAACGCTTTAGACGATTACGAGGAAGGTACTTTTACGCCATCTTTTGATAGTGTTACTGTATCATATACTAGCCAATCGGCTAAATACACTAAGATAGGCAGATTAGTGCAGGCTGAATATGTAATTAATGTATCTAGTATAGATAACACAGATGCAAGCGTTATAAATTTAAATCTTCCTTTTAATGCTAGCGCTGATTCTATAATTTTAGGGCAAATAGATATGGGTCAATCTAGTTTAATGGATTCTTCACCCACTCCTTCAGGGTTTAATTCAAGTGGAGCAGGAACTGCTATTGAATTATCAAATAGTACTACTGTTTATAGATACAACAACCTTACAAATACAAGCGGATTATTTTATTTATCAATAGTATATACTGCATCATAAACCAATAAAATTATGTTAGAAAAACAAGAATCATATTCAAAAATAGAAGTCCTAGAATCGGGCGTAGTACAACTTCGTAAAACAACGAAGGTACTAGATGATGGTGAAATTATTTCGCAATCACACCATAGAAGTATTGTAAAACCAAACGATGATATTTCATACTTACCACAAAGCGTTCAAGACGTTTGCAACGCTTACTGGACTGACGATATTCGCTCAAACTTTAACTCTGACTCAGAATAATGAACTGGAAAATTAACACACTAGAATACACCAACGACTCTGACAAAGGAGTTGTAACGGCACATTGGGATTGCTCTCATACCGAAACGGTAGAAGATTTATCTTATTCAGGCAGACGGTACGGTTCTTGCTCTTTCCAACCTGAACCATCTTCAGAAGATTACATCGCTTTTGATGACTTAACCGAAGAAATCGTTCTTGGTTGGGTTAAAGCTGAAGTAGGCGAAGAAGATGTTGAATCAAGTATAACGGCACAAATCGAAGCAAAAAAGAATCCTGCGACTTTGAAAGGATTGGCTTGGTAGTTATATTTGGTCATAACCTTAAACATAAAGCGAGCAAACACGTATGAACGAACAACGAATAGAAGAGTTAGAAGCCTTTAAAGCTAAACTCGAAATGCAATTGAACGAAACCGTATTCTTGATTCAAGGGTACAAAAACGCAATAGAAAATCAACAAGATGATGTACCAGAACAAGTCGAAGAAGTCTGACCCAAACAAAAAGAAAAAGCCAAACGCCCAGAACGGAAGAATGGCTTTTATGAAAAAGACTGGTCGTAGTAAGAAAGGCTAGTTTATACCCATCTCTGGAAAGTCCTCAAAGTAGGGCTTTTCTTTTTTGGTGGCATTAGCGTGTCCATCAAAATACCCTTTTATGTATCCTTCCTTAAATGCCTCAGTGATTGACTTCTCTGAGGCTTCTATTTGTTTCATGCTAGAGCCAAAAATGTAGCCGATGTAGCCAGTTGTAATAGATAAGGACAAAACTGCTATAATCTCCATAAATTAGCCCTCCTCAGAAATTTTTCGCTCCAAATCTCGCTTTATACAAGAGTTCACGAGCAAAGCCATATCTAAGTATGCCTTTACAGCTTGCGTGGCTCTCAGGCGATTCTCGTGCGAATTGAAGCATCTTCGGTTTATTAAGTGGTTCACAGTGGTGTGGTCTCGGTATTTTAACTGTTTCGCAATAAATTTTTGCGTAAATCCAAGCTCGCTCAGTGCGAACACTATAACTTGCTTCGCATCTACTATTTCTTGGTGCCGATACTTGCTCTTTATCAATTTTTTAGTGATGCCTGTTTCTTCGGCTACGTGCTCAATGATGTAATCTGCTATGACCATTTGTATCCTTCTTTTTTAATTGTTATTGGCATTGGTGTTTTCATTGTGCAGATTTAAGGGTTTTTATTGTGCAGATTGTCTTTTTTATTGTTCTATCCTTAGTTAATAAAAAAAAATACCCCCCACTAAGCAGTCTAGCACTGGGGGGTTGATGCTCGCTTAAAATGAG
>Ga0208767_1001058_pt1 | contig 22008 bp, 30 predicted proteins | sample VirMetDEL_Mar_21_FD_184514 | JGI IMG/M metagenome (GOLD analysis project Ga0208767, IMG submission 184514) | Aqueous microbial communities from the Delaware River and Bay under freshwater to marine salinity gradient to study organic matter... | ecosystem: Environmental > Aquatic > Marine >... | reverse complement strand
CAACAGCTACCATAATCGGCTAGAAAAAAGGTTATAAGCACACCATTTTTTATGCAATACCAGCATAAGGAGGCCCGAATGGGCGATAGAGGACGGGATTCGGTATCAGAACTAGCGGTAGTGCCGCTTTCCAAGACTGACCGACCCAAACCCCCGGCAGAACTCACACCAGAGCAGGCCGAGGAGTGGAAAAACATAGTAAACAGGCTCCCCGCTGAGTGGTTCCCGAAGGAAACCCACGGGCTGCTGATTCAGTATTGCCGCCACATGGACGCATCCAACAAAGTTGCCTCCCTGATAACGTCAATGGAGTCGAATGCTGACTTCGATATTGATGAATACGACAAGTTGCTGAAGATGCAGGAGCGCGAGGGCAGGGCATTGTCCTCTCTGGCGACCCGAATGCGGATTACCCAACAAGCCACGTATGACCCTAAGAAGAAAAAGGGCAGTTCGGGGCATAAACCTTGGGAGGATTAACAAGGGCTGAACGGAACATTGCATGGATTGAGAAACATTGCGTTGTTCCAGAAGGCAAGGATGTTGGCAAGCCGGTAAAACTCAGGCCATTCCAGGTCGAGCTACTGGAGGGGATATACAACACGCCCACCAGACGCGCCATTTTCTCGGTAGGCCGGAAGAACGCCAAAACAGCCACGGCAGCGATGCTGAACCTGCTACACCTATGCGGCCCTGAAGCTAGGGTGAACTCAAGCCTGTACTCGTCGGCACTGTCGCGGGATCAGGCGGCAATCATCTACAACCTGTCAGCCAAGATGGTACGACTCTCTCCCACCCTGAGAGATTTCGTGACTACACGGGACACGGTGAAAGAGTTGTATTGCGCTGAGTTGGGCACACAGTACAAGGCGCTATCTGCTGACGCTTCGACCAACCTGGGACAAAGCCCGATATTCATCATTCACGACGAATTGGGTCAGGTTAAGGGGCCGATGCACTTCCTGTATGAAGCCCTTGAGACAGCGACGGGTGCACAAGAGGCACCGCTGAGTCTGGTGATTTCCACGCAGGCGGCGACAGATGCCGACCTGTTGAGTGTCTTGATTGATGACGCTCTGGAAGGGCACGACCCTGAAACCAAGTTGTTTTTGCATACAGCAGACCCAGAAGCAGACCCTTTTGACGAGGAAACAGTCAGGCAGGCTAACCCCGCATTCGGGGACTTCCAGAACGCCAAGGAAACGATGGCGATGGCTGAAGCTGCCAGACGGATGCCTTCACGAGAGGCGCATTATCGGAATCTGATACTCAACCAGCGCGTAGAAGCCTCCAATCCCTTCGTGACCAAGACGGTATGGGACTTAAACGGTAGCGCACTGGTAGGCAGGGGCCGGAAAGGGCTTTACGGGGGGTTAGACCTCTCAGAAGTGAACGACCTCACGGCGCTGGTGCTGTACGACCCTGACACGGGTGACGTGGAGCCGACATTCTGGCTACCGGAGGACGGTTTAGCAGAGCGTTCCCGACAGGATCGAGTGCCGTATGACATTTGGCACGATCAGGGGTTTTTAACCACGACCCCCGGCAAGTCGGTTGATTACAAGCACGTAGCTCAATTGATTGCTGACCTGTTTGAAGCGCGTGACATTCGAAAGATTGCCTTTGACCGCTGGCGTATGCGGCACCTCAGACCCTGGCTGATTGAAGCGGGGCTGTCAGACGGCTTTATTGATGACCACTTTGTTGATTTTGGTCAGGGCTTTCAGTCGATGGGGCCAGCACTGAACACGCTTGAGGGGTTGTTGCTGAACTCCAAATTGAAACACGCAGGGCACCCGGTTCTGACGATGTGCGCGGCGAATGCGATAGCGAAGATGAACGAGGCGGGAGATAGGAAGTTGGATAAGGCGAAATCACGAGGCCGAATTGACGGCATGGTGTCTCTGGCGATGGCTTGCGCTATTGCCTCCGAGGATTCCCACGAGAAGCCGGTCTATCCGGTTGAGCTTGAGGCGATACTCGAATGATTGAGGGTACATGGAAACGGGTCGTCGGGATGCACGTGCAGTCAGACGGCGATTTGTCGTTTTGCTGGCTGGCGCTCGATAAGGATACCGACACGGTTCACCTTTATGACGCTTGTAAGTTCAGCCGCGGAGGTTATGGCGGTGGTTGCAGAGGGCTTAAACGCTCGGGGCGGTGGATACCCATTGCTTACCCCGTAGAAGCCAAGGAAATCGCGGCACAGTTGCTTGATAGGGGCTGTAACACGTTACCAGAACCCTACAAGGAAGCAGACGCAGTACGGGAAATGACCGCGAGGGACATTCAGGAGCGGATGAGAACAGGTCGGTTCAAGGTCGATAAGCGGCTGAAGGACTGGCAGGACGAATTTAAGACGTTCTACAGGGACGATTCACAAGTACCAAAAGGTTTTCCATTGATGAGCGCAACACGACACGCGATGGCGAACCTTGAATGGGCCAGAAGCAACATGAAACGACGATCCAGCCAAAACAACTACTCACGGATGGCGATAGTTTGAAACTTTCTGAAAAACAACTCCTCGCCATTGTCGATTCTGAATTCAGTACGGCAATGGGTTCGCCCGGTGGTGAAATATCCACGGAGAGGGCGAAGGCGTGGGATTACTATATGTCCAAGCCTCTCGGCAACGAGATTGATGGGCAGTCGCAGGTTGTTTCGTCTGATGTGGCCGAGGTTATTGATAGCCTCATGCCGCAACTGCTCAGGATGTTCACGCCATCAGACAACCTGATAACTTTTGACCCGGTTGGCCCTGAAGATGAGGAATTAGCCGCCCAGGAGTCGGATTACACCAAGCACGTATTCTTCAAGCAGAATGATTCCTTCATTTTGCTGTATACGTGGTTCTTCGACGCACTGGCACAGAAGAACGGTTATGTAAAAGCGTGGATTGATGAGTCAGAAGTCATCACCACGGAAACCTATAACAACCTGACGGACGAAGAACTCTCCGCACTGCTGGATGATGAGGAACTGGAGCCGATTGAACGCTCAGAACCTCGCATTGACACGGTGCCGACCCCCGAAGGGCCGATAGAGGTACGGGTTCAGGACGTTGAATTCCGTCGAATCTGCAAAAAGAAGCGGGTTCGCATTGAAAACGTGCCTCCTGAAGAAATGCGGGTCTCCTCAGACGCCCGTGGGCTGGATTTATCCAAGTGCCGAATGGTTGGGCAGGAGTGTACGAAAAAACGCTCAGAACTGCTTGAAATGGGCTTTCCAGCGGATTTGGTTTCTAAACTCCCGTCTGACACCGAAATTAACGACTCATCAGAGCAAATTTCGCGATATGACCGCTCTGACGAGGACGCTACAGGCTCGCATGACCGATCTCAGGATGAGATAACCATCCGTGAGGCGTACATTCGAGTTGATTACGATGGTGATGGTCGTTCTGAGTTACGTCAGGTCATGACCGCGAGTAACACCCTGCTTTCGAACGAAGCAGTAGACCGCCAGCCGTTCCACGTACTGTCACCGAAGCCGCTGCCGCATAAGCACTTTGGCCGTTCTAAGGCCGAGGATGTGATGGACATCCAGCAGATTTCTACCACGCTGGAACGTCAGGCGCTCGACAACCTGTACCACACGAACAATCCTGAGATTAACGTCTGGGAGCAGGCGATAGGCGAAGATACGATGGACGACCTGCTGACCCGCAGGGCCGGTAGCATCAATCGCTTCTCTCGACCTGTAGGCGAATCGTGGGCACCGAATATTATCCCGTTCACGGCGCAGGCATCCTTCGGCGTACTGGAATACTACGATAAGAAAATCCGCGACAGGACGGGTATTGCTTCAGACGCAGAGGGCTTGTCGCCTGATTCACTGAAGAACATTCAACAGTCCGTCCTCACGCAAGCCCTTGACCAAGGGAAGATGAAGATTGAAGCGGTAGCGCGGATATTTGCCGAGACTGGCCTCAAGAGCCTGTTCCTGCATATCCATGAATTGCTGCTTAAGCATCAGGACAAGGAAGCCGTGGTTAAGCTGCGCGGCGAGTGGATACAGGTAGACCCGAGTTCATGGCGCTCCCGTGAGGATGTGACCATCGGTATCGGTTTGGGTATCGGCTCACGCGAACAGAATCTGCTCCACCTCAATGCGTTGTGGGAGAAGCAGGTTCAAGCCCTTGGCATCGGTGGGACTTCGTTCATCAAGCCGGTGAACCTGTACAACACGGCCAAGGAAATCGCGAAGAACGCCAACCTGAAAAATACTGAAATGTTCCTGACCGATCCTGGTGATGCTGAGTTCGGTCAATCCGACGAGCAGGCGGCACTCCAGCAGCAGCAACAGCAATTACTGCAACGTCAGCAGGAACTGGACGCACAGAAACAGCAACTCGACCAGATGGGCTTAATGCTCAAGCAGGAGAAGCAGTCCGGTGATATGGAACTGCGGATGGCTGAGTTTGAGCGCAAGGTCGAGAAGGATAAAGACGACCTGACGATTGCAATGGAGAAAATCGCCAACGAGCTAACCGAAATGGAACTGAAGTATCCAGACGGTGACGAGGTATCGGAGGTTAGAGAGGAATACCAACAGTAAGGGAGCGGGAATGAACATCATTGAAAAACTGAACAAACAGATTAACCGGGGCAGGCAAGCAGAGAACGCCCTCAGAAATGAAACGGTTAAGGCAGCATTTGAGGATGTGGAAAAAGACATCCTTGCATCGTGGGCATCCTGTGACCCACACGACGAGAAGCGGCTGATGCTGTTAAAGATGGAACAGACAGCACTCCAGCACGTGAAAGACCGCATAGCCCTGTACATCAACAAGGCGAAGTCTGCGGAAAAGGAACTAGCCCAACAAAGGTAAAACATGGAAATCAATGAAGCCCCCGCAACACCAGCGGAGCAGCCAAAAAGTCTGTCTCTGCTTGCATCGGAACGACTCGGTAATAAGTTTTACGGTGAAGTGCAGGAACAACAACCTGTTGAAGAAGAAGCGCCGCAGGAAATTGTCGAGGAAGTAGAACAGGAAGCAGAACAGATTGAGGAGGAAGTACAGGAGGAGCAAGAGGAGGAGGGTTACATTGACTCCATTGACGCGCTTGCTGAGTTCCTGAAAGAGACACAGGGCGCAGACCTCGATTCTGAGTGGTTTGATTCCCTCAAGGTTAAGGGCAAGGTCAACGGCGAGGACAGAACCTACACGTTGAGCGAACTCAAGGCCAGCGTCCAGATGGTCGATGCAGCGGAGAGTATTCTCGAATCCGCTAAGGAAAAGGTCAAAACCCAACATCAGGAATTGGCGCAGAAGAACGAGCAGATTACAGAGCAGTTCTTCGTTGCCTCCACCCTAGTTGAGCAACTTGAAGCCTCAATGATTGGGGACGCGCAGAAGATTGATTGGGAAGCGTTGCAGAAAGACGACCCCGGAACATTTGCCGCGAAGAAACTCGAATTTCAGGAGCGGCAGCAAGAGATTCAAAACATCAAGATGGGAGCCGCACAGCAATACCAGCAGTGGGTTGACCAGCAGCAAGGTGTGATGAAACAGGCCCAGGAAGAACAGTTGCAGGCAGAGCAAGAAGCCCTGTTGACGAAACTCCCTGAATGGCAGGACGACAAAGTTGCATCGAGGGAGAAGGGCGAGATTGCCCAATTCCTTCATACCAGCGGCTTTTCGAATGAAGAACTCAGTAGCCTAGCCGACCATCGGTTACTGCTGCTGGCTCGTAAGGCGTGGCTGTACGATCAGAAAGACGTACCCGCTGCGGCTGCGAAGGAAAAGAAAATAGCGCGTATTCCCAAAACGCTGACCCCCGGCCCAACAAAATCGGCTGCTCAGGTCAACCAAGCGGATTTGGATTCGAAACGCGCACGACTGAAGCAGAGCGGCAATATCCGTGATGCTTTTGCTCTACTCAAGGCGAAGAAAAACGCCCGGTAAGGCCACACCAGCCTAGCCCAATTTTTCATCCCCTCGATTCGGGAACACCACCCGATCAACCCAAAAAACACTCATTTTAATTCTTTAGGAGGCCTCTCATGGCTCAGCCTACGTCAACCCATGCCACTAATGACATGGTAGGTATTCGGGAAGATCTGGTGGATATGATTTATGACATTTCCCCGGTCGAAACCCCGTTTCTCAGTTCGGTAGAACATACCGAAGCAACGGCAGTAATTCACTCATGGCAGACCCACAGCCTCGCGGCTGCGGCGAACAATGCTGCGGTTGAAGGCGGCGACGCACCGCAGACTGCGGCAAGCGCAACCACGCTGCTTTCCAACAACACGCAGATTTCTACGAAAGATGCGCGAGTTTCCGGCACAGGCCGCGCTGTTAATACGGCTGGCCGAGCAGACGAACTGGATTTCCAAGTTCTGAACCGAGGTCAGGAACTGAAGCGAGACATGGAAACCGCTCTGCTTTCCAACAAAGCCAAGGTAACGGGTAACGATACTCTGGCTCGGGAACTGGCAGGTATTGTTTCGTGGCTGGCCTCGAATGCCTCAACGGGTTCTGGTGGCGCTGCTTCCAGTGCCGCTGATGGTACGAACACGGCTACCAACGGCACTCAGCGAGCGTTCGCCGAATCTCAGGTGAAAACTGTTCTCGCGTCTATTGCTGACGCTGGCGGTTTCCCCGATACCCTGATGGTTGGTTCTTTCAACCGCCAGAAAGTATCCGAGTTCGGCGGTGGTTCTACGACCATGCAGAAAGCCGAGGATTCCACCCTTCACGCCACGTTCGACGTTTATGCGTCTGACTTCGGCAACCTGAAGGTGGTTTACAACCGTTTTCAACCGGCGAGAAACGCTTACATCCTGGAACTGGACAAGTGGAAGGTTCCCTTCCTCACTGGCCGTAACATGGTGACGTTTGACATTGCCAAGACTGGCGACTCAGACGCGAAGCAGGTGCTTTCAGAATACACTCTGGAAGCGTGTAACGAAGCCGCTTCAGGTGTTGTTCTCGATCTGACCACTTCATAAGGAGGTCGATAATGAGTTACAACATTATTCAAAACAGTGATGGCTCAACCTCGTTTGTTTCCGAAGGGAACGACCAGTTTGAAGCCATCAAAATGTATACGGATGGTTCCGTAGGCATGAGAAGCCCCGGCGCTTCACCAGCCAATCAGGTTATCTTCTTTGATGACTTTCTGGCTGGTACGCTGGACGGGCGACTTTCGTCTACGGCAGGGTCTGGTACGGCAAACGAAGCACTGACGGTTGTTGCTAACAGTGTCAACGGGGAGGCTACGCTTAAGTCAGCCTCCGACGATGGCGTTCACGGCGCAAACGGTACTGCGATGTCGCTGGATCAGTTGAACTTCAAAGCAAACCAAGGCGGCTGTTTTGTCGAGGCTCGCTTGAAGTTGACCAACGTTGCAAACGTGGCGGTATTTGTCGGGTTCTCTGACGTTATCTCTACCACAGTCGAACTGCCCATTTATAAAACAAGTGGCGCAGACACCATTGATTCAGACGCGACCGACGCATGTGGGATTGCATTTGATACCGATGGCACTACCGACGAGTGGTTTATTGGTGGCGTGAAGAACGGGACTGATACCGATGCAACTCATTCCGGATCTGCGCCTACAGCAGCAACCTATGACATCGTAAGAGTCGAGGTTGATTCTGCGGGTGCTGTGACGGGTTATCTCAATGGTCTGAAGATTGGCACTGTGTACAACGCAGTTACCGCAACGGTTGCGCTTACCCCGTACATCGTTGTCGCCAACCGTTCAGCCGCTCAGGATGTGGTCACTCTCGATTACGTCATGTGTGGTCAAAGCCGTTGAAGGTAGCCGTTGTCGGGCTTAGTCCCTCAACGCACCACCTTGCTCCCTGGGGGTCTTCAGATTGGGAAATCTGGGGACTCCCTTGGGACGCATCCTATCCGCAGATTGATAGGTATTTTGAAATGCACGACCGGACGTTGCTGGAAATGCCGGAAGCACGAAGGTCGGACGACTATTGGGAAAGAATTTCTTACCTGTCTCCGGTCTACATGCAACAGCACTACAGTGACATTCCGGGTTCCATCCAGTTCCCACTTGCGGAGTTAGAGCAAACCGTATTTAAAGGTTTCCCCCGCGCACGATGGGACGACCAGACAGATTGGTACAACTCATCTCCCGCTTACATGATCGCGCTCGCCATCCACGAGGGTGCCGAGACTATCGGGTTATGGGGCATTGATGTACTCGATCACAGCGAATTCAACTACGAATCACCCTGCCTCGAATATTTGATTGGCCTAGCGGTCGGTAAAGGCATTGAGGTGGTTATTCCAGAAGGCCCTACGCACCTCAATAAGTTCAGGGGTGAGGGCATCAAGCTGGGGACGATGACCCCGACATATCACAAAAGGTACGGATACATATGGCGAAACTGATTAGCCAAGAAGTCAACCTGCCGGGAGTGGTCAAAAAAACTTGGCTGCACACTGACGGGATGGGTAACGACAACATCAGTGTGGAGATGGTGCAGGACGTTTCACCTATCTTTAAAGACGTGGAGCGGTCGGCCAAGAATTCATCAAAAGACATGCCGCTAATTGCCAAGATTCCCTCTGTGCTCGTCGAACAGACCGCGAGAGAGTGCGCGAAGATTTGGGGCGTTTCCCTGAAGAAAGTTTTTGAAGAAATCATGGCATCTGAACACAACCAGACGGATAGGGCCAAGGCGTTTTGGGCTGTCCTTTGTCAGGGCCGAGATTACCGCAAACTACAAGCGAAGCATTACATCTAATGGCTCTCTCAAACTACACAGAATTACAGGCAGCGGTAGCGACATGGTTGGAACGTGACGACCTGACCGCTTCTATCGTTGACTTTATCGCGCTGGCTGAAACCGAAATCAGGAACAAAGTGCGCGTTCACGAAATGATTACGCGCTCCGACATCACGGTTAACGCTCGGCAAATATCCAAGCCAACCCGGTTCGCAGACGGAATCACGCTGAAGCTCAAAACCAACCCCATCACGGTGCTTGAAAGCCTGTCTCCATACGAAATGGACAGGTATCGACGCGAGACTTCAGGCAAGCCCAAGTATTTCACGGTTCACACTGAAATCGAGTTCGACCGGGCCCCCGATAGCTCCTACACGGGCGAGATTATCTATTACCAGTATCCCGATGCGCTGTCGTCCACTGCGACGAATGACGTTCTAAGCAATTACCCCGCTATCTACCTGTACGGCACATTGAAGCAGTCTGCCCCTGTATTGATGCACGACGAGCGAATCACGGTATGGGAAGCGCTTTTCAATCAAGCGGTAACAGATGCAAACCTGGCAACACAGCGCCAGATGAAACGCATGGGTCCGCAGGTCGCCAAGGTCGTAGGGCGCGGCCCTTGAACATATCGCAGGTTCAGGTCGATCAACTTGAACAGGTATGGCCCAACCTTCTACCGATGGTGGCAAGGGGTTTGCGTCACGGTCAAGGCGACTCATTAGCTCCCTGCGACATTCTCCACTCACTCAAATCCGGCGACATGATTTTGTGGATAGCCCACGAAGATCAGACGCTATATGGCGGCATGGTTTTTCAGGTTTCACAGTCGCCCCGCAAGAAAACCGTTTTCGTTGTCATCCTCGCTGGCGTTGAGTTTGAGCGATGGGCAAATGACATGCAGGCGGTACTTATTGAATACCAAAAAGGCATAGGCGCGGATTGTATCGAAGCGTCCTGCCGTAAAGGTATGGCAAGAAAACTAGAACGACTTTTAGGCTGGAAAGCTAAGGCCATAATTATGGAGGCTCCTCATGGGGGGTAAATCAGACGATACCCAAACAGTCACACAAAAGCAGGAACTGCCCCCGCAGATTAACAGCCTGCTGTCTCTCTTAACGGGGGAGATTAGCGGGCTAGCGGGAGCATCGCGGCCCGATTATCTAAACGGGTACTCCTCTCCCTACGGCGCAGGCGGGGCTTATGCCTTCCCTGGCAGCGGGATGTTTTCAGGTGGAGGGATGAATCCTGGCGTTCAGAACGGCCCTAGTATGGCTCCGGGCTTTTCCGGCCCCTTGCCGTCACTCGTTCCCGAGTTGTCTCCCGATACCATGCAAGGACTGGATTTGCTTAGGAGCCAGTTCTCAGGCGGGCCTGGCATGGATCTGGTCAACGACACAGTGTCCGGTGATTACCTCCGATCCAATCCGTTTTCCAATCCATCGCGAACGTCGAGAAATATGTTCAGGGCGGGGCAGAACAACGTCACGGGTATCAACCAAACCGCAGGGGCAATGAATTGGGACGCAGGGCAGAAGAACTGGAGTGCAGACCAAGCGAACCCATACGGTGACGTTGCTGATGCTATCCGAAGGCAGGCAAACATTGCGGTAGGAGACAGATTCTCTCAAGCAGGCCGCGGTGGCTCTCAGGCTGAATACGAAGGTATTGCAGGCGAGGTTGCTGACAGGTTGGCCCCCATTGCGTTTGGTGCCCGAGAAAGCCAACTGAACAGGCAGACAGGCGCGGAAGAAAACCGCATTAACCGGATGACTGGCGCGACTGAAAACCGTATTGGCCGTATTTTTGGCTCCAACAACGACATGATAAACCGGGCCTACAACGCGCAAGAGAACAGGCTTGGCCGACAATTCTCCAGTGAGGAATCATACCTCCAGCGGCTGCAAGACCTTAACCGGCTTGGCTTCTCTGGATATGAGGCTGAACGCGCTCGACAGCAAGGGATGCTGCCGCAACTGTTCGGTATGCAAGGGCAGGATGCGCAGAACTACCTCAACGCAGGCAGCGTAATTGAGGACTACCAGCGCAATCGTGCGCTTGAGCCTTACCAGCGCCTCAATCTGCTCTCAGGGCCGATTGGAACGGCTATCAGCGGCGCTCCGGTTACAACCACACAAACGCAACCTCTCAACCGTAACGGCCTTGCAGCAGGGCTTGGCGGGGCGCTCGGTGGTGCACAACTCGGATCTATGTTCACAAAAGCAGGGGCCACTGTTAACCCACTTTGGGGGCTTGGTGGCGGTCTGCTCGGTCTATTCTCATAAGGTGATTCATGGGCTTACTTGATAAATTAACAACCGGACTCAGTAACGGGGATTTTGATCTCGCAATGGGTTTGCTCTCCGCAGCGGGGCCATCCGTTCAACCTCGCGGGTTCGGGCAGGTTTTAGCCGAGGCCACACAGTTCGCCTCAGACCGCGACAGGGCTAGAGCGCGAAATGAGTTCGTCCGAATGCACATGGAATCAGCCAAGCGCAAGCAGAAGGCTATGCAGAAGTTGCCGCAGGTTATGAGTTCCCCGACAGTCGAAGGCACACCATTCGCCACGGGGAACTCGCTGTTGGGCACAGGCACCGCGCCACTGATGACCGCAGAGCAGAAGAATTCGAGGGTAATGGAAACGCTGGCAGAAGCAGCGCCTGAACAAATGACTGCGGGGCTGTTTGGGCAAATGTTCCCATCCCAATCTGGCAGACCCGGCATTGAACAAAAGGTGGCAGCACTTGCATCTGTGCTTGACAGACAGCCAACCGAAGATGAGGTTTTGTCTTTGGCTGGTGTTGGCGGCAGCGGAGATATTGGCGACCTTTTAAAACGCTATCAAGTATTTGAGTACGAAACCAAGTTCGCTAAGGAAGCAGAAGAAAAAGAAAGAAATCTGCGCTCTGTGAAAGTCAACCTTGGCAATACCATTAAGCGAGCAGACAAGATGCTCGGTTATCTGGATAAGTTGGAAGGAACGGCGCTGGCGACAGGCTCCACGGGGCTTGACTTGAGGAAAGGCGCTGTTGCGCTGCAAGCAGAGATTGAGTCTATGTTTGGCAAGGATTCCGCTGAGTCTCGATCACTGGTATCCGCTCTCGACTCGTTCAACAAAGAGGCGTCAGGGTTTGCCATTGATCTGCTGGACAGCCTGCAAAGTGTATCCACCAACAAGACGTTCGATGTACTTCGAGAGTCCATTGCTTCGGCTGGTATATCGCCCCAATCAAACAGGCGAGTTATTGCAGAGGTCATTCAATCCGCACTTGATGAGGCCGAAATACAGGGTATTGAAATACCTAATAAGGATATTGAGGCCGCGCAAAAAGTTATGCAGAGAATCATGGAATCAGAAATGCGATTCGACTCCACTGGTTTCGGTTCGCCAGCGCAAAACTCAATCAACATTGGCGGCGTAAAGGTGGAATTTGATGGTTAGTGCTACGGTTACGCTCCCTGACGGGACGCAAGAGGTTGTTATCGGCAATACCCGCGAAGAAATCATTGCCAAGGTTGAGGCTAAGTGGGGCGGCGGCGCGAGAGAACCAGTCCCGCCTCTCAGGTCTATGTCTCAAGTCGCAACGGAACGAGTCATGGGGGGGTTGCTTAATATCCCCGAGTTTGCGGCAAGAGCAGGCCAGGGCGCGTTGAATGTAGGCCGAGCCGCTACAGGCACAGACATGGCTCCAATCCCCGAAGGCGGGTTGCTCGGTATGCCCAACGGCAGGGAAGCGGGTGCGTTTTTGGATGGAATGCTTAAGCCGGAAAACCTGCTTACGCCCACGCCAAGAGCGGTTTTGAACGCAGTTTCTGGCATGGATGGGCAAGTTAAAGAGCGAAATCTTATTGAAGCTGATAACCCTGCCTCGTCTTACTTTGGAGGGATATTGGGGGATACCGCGAATGCGATGCTTGGCAGAAAACCTTTCCTTACCAACTCAACTGATATTGTCGCGCCTAAATTGGAGCCTGTTTTGGGCAAAGTGCTACGAGAAGATTGGGCGCAAGGGCTGGCTAAACTAGCAGGCAGGTCTGCTGAAGCTGGAATTGAAGGCGCTGCTATGTCAATCCTTCAGGGCGGCGACCCTGTTGAAACGGCTATTCTGTCTAGTGCCTCTCAGGTAGCCGGGAAGGTTGGCATGAAAATCGGGGGAGAAGTCACTGGTATAGCCGACATGCTTCAAGGCGACTTTAAAGGCGGCGCTCTCAAGTTAGGAATCTATGCCTTTGCTATTGGTTCACTCATGCAGACCCTGAAAACAATCGCCCCTGTTGGCGATGACAGTCTTATCGAGTCTCTTGAAACCGGTTTTGACAAGATTCCGTTTGCGCTACTGGTTGGTGCGCTTGGCTCAATGACTGGCGCTGGCCGAGTAGACGGCAATCTCCCTGTTGTAAAGGGCAAACTGCCAACGGCTTTTGCTGACGTTCTGACGACACTGCCAAGGCAGGCAACTATCGACCTGCTGCGAAAAACCACAGAGGACGAAACCGGCATGTTGGACAAGGCTATCATTCGCATGATGTCTGCGCCGGATTCATTTGAGAAGCGACACATTGATGCGCTGAACAAGGGGTTCTCTGAGGGGAATTTTGCCGAGGTTGTTCAGGACTTGGCGAGAGAGGATGAAAAGTTCCTGTCTATCCTGAATGCTCCGCAGGGGCTTGAAAAGGTGCCCGTCAAGAAATGATTATCCAATTCGGTGAATGGCTCCCAGATCAGCCTAGATTCGGAAACCCCTGTATTACCGCGACCAACGTGATCCCGACAGAAAACGGATACGGGCCTTTCCCTAGCGCCACTTCTGTTTCTGATGCTTTGGCCGATGAATGTAAAGGCGTGATTTCTTTCCGTCGCGTTGACGGGCAGAGGGAGGTTTTTGCCGGTACTGCAACGAATCTGTACAGAAAGAACGGAAATCTATGGACTGATGTTACTCCCACGGCAGGATACTCCAACACCGTTACATGGAGGTTCGCCGTTTATGGTGAGCGGCTAGTCGCTACAAATGGAATTGACAATCCGCAGAAATTTGACCTTGCAACCGATTCGGAGTTTTCAGACCTAACGAATGCTCCAGCGCATAAATACCCGATTGTTGTTGGCGATGTTCTGGTGGCTCTTGGCTTAACAGACGGGTCAGGTAATGAGGTAGCATTTTCGGCAGTCAATAACTCAGAAAGTTGGACGACAGCAACAGGCGGCGGCGCACAATCCATTGCGGATGGTGGCCCTGTAGCGGGTGGGGTTGGCGGCGAGGTTGGGATTATCTTGCAAGAGTCCCAGGTTCTTCTGATGAATTTCGTCGGCGGTGATCTTAGGTTTACTTTCGAACGAGTGGAAGGCGCGATAGGTTGTATTGATGCGTCATCTATCGTTTCCTACAAGGGAGGGGTGTTTTACCTGAGTTCAGAGGGATTTCAGTTTTTTGACAGGGTAAGCAGCAACAACATATCCAGCGGAAAGGTTACAGATTACTTTTTTGACAACTTCGCCGTGACAGAAAGGATTGCTCCTCTGTCTACGACAACCTACACCCGAATAACATCAGAAGGCGATACCCGAGTAGTAAACCTCGGCGATTCTGTCCAAGGCGCGTTAGACCCTGTGAACTCCTGCGTATTGTGGTCGTATCCGGCAGAAACGGGCACGATGATTATTGGCTACAACTATCGGCTAGGCCGGTGGTTCGAATCTGATGCAGCGGTTTATATGCTCCACACGCATATTACTCCGTCTGGCTACCTGCTGGCAGGATTCAATGCTTCAGACAATCTTGCGAACTTTTCAGGAACGCCTCTTACTGCTGTCCTTTCAACTGGCGACCTAGCGATAACCCCAGGCCGATCATCGTTCATAGATTCCGTCTACGGGATAGTTGATTCTGCTCACGACATTACTATTGGTAAGAAGGTAGATATGGCTGATACAGAAAGCACTACGTCCGGTTCCTCAAACAGCAGGGGCAAGGTATCAATCAGGTCTAACGGGAAATATCACCGCATTCAGATAAGCCCAACTGCGGCATTTACTGAGATAACTGGCGCACAGGTAGAGGTTCGCGGTGGCTCAAAAGTATAGGGTTAGCCCAACGGTTACAGACATTCCAAAGTGGGTAAGAGAGGCGGCGCAGAGCCTTAACTCTTTTCTGAGGGAGTCCTCCGACACCAATGACGGGATCACCGCAGGAACGGTTCAGACGCAAGCGGGGGCCACTGCTTTGAAACTTGGCACCAACAGGGTTTCAACCGCAAACACCAATGATGGGGTTTTGCTGCCGTTCTCTACGGGTGGCGGGGAGTGCGTTATCAGAAACGATGGCGGGGCGGCGGTAAAAATATGGCCTCAGACTGGAGCAAGCATTGACGGCGGGTCTGCTAACGCAGCGGATTCTAATGTTTTGCCCAATGGGGCGGCTAGGTCTTACAGGGCCATGAGCAGTACAACGTGGTACACAATAGGTAATAGCTGATGGCTAATAAAGAAATATCACAACTTCCAACTAAAACGACCCCTCAATCAACCGATGAGATTGAAGTCCAAGAATCTAGCGGCGGCGATACGTGGGCGGTCACTCTTGCAATCCTTTTGGGCGGCGTTATCCAAGCGAGGGGAAAGGTTAATTCTAGCGGCACACTTCAGACAGGCTCTGTCGGGATAACCAGCGCGACGAAAGCAGCGACTGGGACTTATGACTATACGCTGAGTTCTGCTGTTACGGCGACAGGCACCGCACAAATGTTCGCGACAGGCGAAACCGCTGACGCAGAAGTAACGGCCACGATGACATCCACAACGGTTTGCCGGGTTGTTACGAAGGTCGGCGGTACAGCTACAGACATGGCTAACAACATTTTGGTTTTTGACGAGGCGTAAAATATGCCAGATAGAGACATTGGTGATTTTGCGACAGTCGTAAACCCACAAGAAACATGGGTTCTGGAACTACAAGAGGCCGGTGGTGGGGCATCAAGAAAAACAACTATAGCCGCATTGAGAAAGGCTGCTTTTGGCTCTAGGGGCAGGGCCAGTTCCGCAGGAGTGCTTCAGAGTGGAGGTTTTGGTTTTAGTTCCATTGAGGTTATCAGTCCTGGCATTTTTGATTGGACTTTAATTGCCCCCGTTCCTAGCACCTCAACAGCCTTTGTTCTTGCAACGGCGAACCTGACAGGTGGAGGTGCTGTTGCGTCGGCTCGATTGACCTCAAGGAAAACGGTAAGGGTTGAAATAAACATTGCGGGTTCTCCGTTTAGCGCCTCCCATAGTTTAATGGTGGCTGGACTGTGATTATTAACTACGGGCCAGAAGGCGAGCGCCACGATTGCCGGATTGAGACATTGCAGGGCGCGGAGTGCGTTCTGTACGTTCACGGCGGCGGTTGGGTTGGTGGTTCATACGAGAACCGGAATCTAGCAGGGATATGGGACGACCCGACCAAGATCGTCGCGGCGATGAACTACACCCTTGCGACAGATGATAAGAAGTCATTTGGCGGCGTTCTGGGCGATGTTCAGCGGTGTATCAACAAGATACGAGGCGACTACAATCCTGCCTCTCTGACGCTTGTAGGCACCTCAGCGGGGGCCAATATCGCCCTGTACTCAACCCTTTATTTCAAAGGGCTGAATAACCCCGGCCACGTACCGGCTGACCGGCTCAAACTGTTCTATGGCTACTACGACCCGAAGCGCCCCGAGGACTTGCGCCCTGATGTTTTGGATATGTATCACAAGCACCTTGGTGTTTACGGCGAGATTCCCGAGATCCAAGCCGCAGAGCGTGACCGTGTAAACATGATGTCGAAACTTGACCGCTTAGAAGGAATGCGGGTTGAGTTATTCCACGGCGCTGTTGACCCATTGATTAACGTCGAGCAGTCCCGCAGGCTCTACGCTTTCCTGAAGGGCATCTGCAATGTCTCGTACACTGAAATCTACGCAGGGCATGGGTTCAAGGTTGCTGATTGGGTATAGCGGTTTTGCCCAATTTTTGCCCATAACGCTCTGAAAGCCGCATTATACGGGCTTGCAGTATACAGACCCGTTAGGCTGCTGAAAACGCTGAAGCCCGCGTATTTACTGGCCTTGAGGCAGATTTTGTGGGTGTTCCCTGAAGCGGGAAATTCGGGATATTCGGGACGCATAATCAATCACTTACGGGTGGGTTTTGCCCATCAACTACAGAATCATCGAAGGCCAATGCTTTGCCAGTATGCCTGAAGACTTTAGTTCCCCTCTGATGTATTCAGCGGAACAACCCCTAGAAACCCATTTGTTCACAACGTCATACACGGCAGTACATTCGTTGCAGTGGTCGAATCCATCAGTAACCTCGCCCATGCAATTTTGACATGGCGCAACATTTTCACATTCATCACACACGTCCATATCCGCAGGGTCAGTGCTTGCAATCACTTGGCCCTTTGTGTTCCTAGAGATTTCGCCTAGCCAAATATCATCTATTTCATTCTTGCACATCACGCACAACGTCATATTATTTTCTCCATTGTTTGAAATTTCACAGCGTCACCGCCTCCTCATATCGAATTTCATGGTCATAACTATCCGTCATTGCCTCATCCGCATGGCCTGCCAACTTCTGCGGGTCTAGCCCCTGGTCGCGGTACATCGTGATGCCAAGGCTGCGAATCTCGTGGAAAGTGGGGTAGGGGTCTGCTACTTCTCGAGCCAACACCCTGAAGTGGTTTTGCAGCATGTTCGTAGTGACCTGCGTTTTCATCGGGTTGTTGCGGTTCCTGCGGTGGACGATGAATTTTGAGAACACGCTCGAGCTGCGCGACCTTGATATAACCTCTGCCAGCTTTGGCCCGATGGCAATGGATACAGGCGTTTTGGTCTTTTCCTGTATCAGCTTGATGAATCCATCGTCTATGTCGTCATAGGTCAGCCGAAGGATGTCGCCCTGCCTTTGGAGTGAGTACAGCCCGAAGTCCATCGCAATCTGAAGCCAGTCGTCGGCCTTGGCGTGGATCTGTCGATACTGGTCCATCGTCAGCCGTGGGCGCTTGCGTGTTGCCTGTACGCGCTCTGTCTTTTCTGGGAGATTGTCAGCGACCACGCCTCTCGCCATCGCGATCCGGTAAATATCAACCAGCGCGGCCCTGTAATGCTTCTGCATTGCCGGTGTCTGAGCGTTCAGGAAGTCGGCTATTTGCTTGAGGGTTATTCCGGTTATTGGCCCCTTGAACTCCCTCGTTAATGCCCGGTCAGCAGACATATACTGCTTTTTCGTGGACTTGGCTTTGTCCGATTCCATGATGCGTTGCAGCCAGATTCTTGAGAACTCGCAGAAGTCCGGGGTACCAAGAACTTTAGACACGAGGTCAATCGGTGGTGCCAGTTGTGAATTCAGGTGGATTGCTGCCTCCACTGCCTGCATCTTGGTGGTTTCAACCGGGAACCATGTTCTGTCGCCAGTCTGCGGATTCCGATACCGGAACGCACCCCTGTCCGAGTCGAAATAGAGGTTCTTCGGCAAATCCTTGTATTCCTGTTTCCTGACCACAAACCAGCCCCCGCCACGTTTGACCGGATTAAGCCCATCTTCCTCGGCAATTTTCAAGAGCGTTTTTCTGTCGGGCACAGGCTCGAATATCTCCCGACCCCATGCCATTAGCGGTGTCAGGGGTGTGGGAAAGCCGGTTTCCAGCCATGTATCGCCGTCTAGTACCGGCTCACTCATCCCGCTCTCCCTCTGTAGGTAGTGGTGGGATTGGCATCCAGTGTGTTACCAGACCAGCGGGGAACACGCTAAAGCCGCCATCCCTAAAATATGTGCAGAAGATTGCTGTGCCTTGAGTATGCGTTCCAGCCAGTACGGGCTGCTTATCTTCAGGCAACCGATCATCCACTGATACCCACTGACCAGCCTCGACCTGCCTCCGCAGGGATTCGATCTGTTTGTCAGCCCACAAAATAGCTGCGCTATGTGCCGATGTGAGCGCATCAGGCCGCTTATAGACATCAACGATTTGCTCCCAGTGCTGCCGCGTGTAAAGTCGCCGCTCAATCATCCTGCTCTCCCCCTGTAGGCTCGGCGCGGGTGTTCCATTCTTCCACATCAAAGGCAAACGGACGCAAGGCACACGGTTTCGCATCAACAGCGTGATATACCGATTCCGTGCTGTATTCTGTCTCGGCAGAGAACTCCATCTGCGCCCCACAAAACGGGCATGGTTTTAGCTCAATCATCCTGCTCTCCCTTGGCTTGCTGTTCCTCTGGTGCTTTCATACCCAAAGGCACACACCCTTCCTCTGGGTAATCAGACAAGTAGACCAGCGCCATGCACTCCACTGCCTCGCCGGTTTCTTCGTTAATTGGCATATAACTTGGCGATGTTGTTCTCAGGACGTACTCTGTTTCCATCAATTCCTGCATATCGGCGTCCCGTTCCTGAACAGAGAATCCAGCAAAGTCGGCGAGGTCTCGGATCGCCTCGCCGGTTATGGCGATGGTTTTCACCTTTTCGGCAGCAGCAACCTGCTCCCGCAGGGATTCGATCTCATCAATAGCTCGTTGCAGATAAGGGCTTTCAAAACGCCCCATTTTTAGCTCGGTCACAATGTCTCGCTCGTTAGTATCTGGCATACCACTCATCGCCCCGCCTCCATACTGTTTCCACGTCCGGCTTGCTGGCGTCGGTGTAGTACGTGTATTTGTGGGTGGCGAGGCAGCCCAACACTCTGTTTTTCTCTGCATCATCAAGAGACCAGTGATCAATCGCGTTCCACGGATACTGATTAACCCACCGCTCGTAGGCCACCACGCGGGGGAGGATGAGGTCGGCGTGACTCGACTTTCTAGGAACCGAAGCACAGCCATTCAGTGTCCATGCTTCCTGCGACCAAAAGCCGTCGCAGTCCTTAATGACTCCCAACACCGGGAAGCCTTGATCTGTGTCGGCAACCATAAACACCCGCGCCTCCCGTCCATCCCGTGTCTTACACTCACCGCCTGAATCTATGATTTGCTGTATCTGTTCGATGCTCATACCCACGCCCTCCTCAGTAATTCGTCAGCCCTCGGGTGAAACACCTCAGATTCAATCTGGTAGATAGGCGTAGTCCTTGGAGGTCTGACACGCTTCGGCTCTGCTCTGCCTGCCACAACATCCTCGGCTTCCTCCCTGGTCTTGCAGGCACAGACATACTCACTACGGCCATTGACCTGCTGCTGAACGATGTAGGCAACAGAACCACTGCGGTAGGTTTTCTTTGATATGTTCATGCGACCTCCAAAAGTTGTTGCTTCTTCGCCATCTTGTCGAGGAACTTGGTAATGGCTTCCTCCAGTCCGTCGATGTATTTGTCGTCCCGCTTAACTGTCACGATCAACGGCGGGAGGTCGGGGTGGTATGACATGAAATCCCAGGATTCGTATTCGCAGAGCCACATGGTTCCTTGAACCTGCGGGTAGTATTCTGATGGGCACTTACCGGCCAACAGATACTTCATGTGGGTATGAGGAGCAGGGCACTTGATTTCAAGGCCCATTCCATCCGGCGAGCATCCAATCGTCTTATCATCGTTCGTGATGAACCCGACCTGTTGAATATCAGCGTCCTTCTGAAGCTCGTAGAAGGCTCTCGCGTCAGGCTCTAGCTCTGTACCCCGGCGCATCCATTCGCTTTCAAACGACTCCAGCGGCTTTCCTGCGACCAGTTCAGCAAGCAGGGAATACATATACCCATCTGCGCCTGCGGCAGGTTTGCCGGTTGATGTGAAAATGTCCTTGAACCTGGAAGCCGTGGGGATGCCAAGCCGAAGTTCGAACCACTCCGGGGTGCCTTGCTGTACGTCATGGATAATCATCGCTTTGCCTCCAGTGCCTTAACCGCCCGGTCATACCAACTTGCAGGCATGTCATCGAGTGATTCCAATTTGAAGTAAAGCAGAAACTTGTTCATGTCTGCCTTTACCTCGTCGGCAAGAGCGACCAGTGTTTGATACTGCTCGTCGGTGATTGTCTCCGCAGGTTCCGCAGAGCGCCCATCATCGTCACCACCCGCTGCCAACCCTGTCGCTGCCAGAAGCGTATAACGCTGCAAGTAGGTGACAGTTGAGCCGATTGCCTGGATGTTGTTTTTCTTGCCTGAGTCATCAGCAGGGGCGGTCAGCGTCACCCTTTCCTCGTGGCCCATCTGGTGCATCAGGATGCAGGAAACCGATACGGAACCATTCTGAGAAACGTCCCACCGGAACGACAAGCCGTGAGGGGCCATTGCTGCCGTGATGACGTTCGCTACGTGGTCAAGTGAAGCGTGGTCGTATGAGGTATTACCGAAGCCGACATGCTTGTTCTTGTTGATCTTCGGCGGGTTGGCCTTGAACTCATTAAGCGCAACGACGAATGCCTTTCGAGCCTCGCCAGCTTCCCATCGCTCTTGCAGTTCCATGAGCTTCGTCAGTTGATCTACGTCAGCGCCTTTCTGCACCGCGATTTCAATCATGGACATTGGTGTTACTGGCGCGCTCACCTTTTCCATTGGCACTACTTGGTGTTCCATTGTTATCTCCCTGCGCGAACAGTCGCGCCCTGTAAAAACTTCTTCTCAATCCGAGGCAGCAGTTCAATGCAGAACTGTCTGGCCTCCTGTCTGGTTCTGCCGTACCCGCAGTAAATCTTGCCGGTTACGCTTTTTTGAATGGCGTGGTAGCCGTTGCCTGACCGCTCGATAATCAAAGCAATTCCTCCCATCCGATAGTGTTTAAACCGTTAGCCGGATCGTGACCAGAAACCGCGTATTCAATCGCGTCCTGAACCTCGTCACCGATGTTTGAAATGATTGAGTAAATGTCCCTGATGCGAACGCGCTCGCTGTCCGTCAGGTTCCAGCCTTTTGTCTCGCACTTAGCCAGCCAGTCGGCAAGGCATTCGATGGTTTCAAGATGCCGCTGCGTATCCGCAGAGCGGGGGATGATCGTGTCTGATAGTTCTTTGATTTCTGCGATGCTCATTTGTCGTCCCATCCCCTCAAGTCTGCAATGCGCTTCATGTGTTCCAGGATGGCAAAGGTTTCATCGCCTAGCGGAGTGTCCGTCCGAGTCTCTTGCCAATGCTCAACCCCTTCTGTATATGGGAAATTCCTGCATCCCGCCTGAACCCTGCGAACTCCATCGGATAGCACTAGCAGGAATCGGTATCCGTCTGACCTGATGCCCCCGTCTATTGCCTTGTTAGAAATTCCTCTTGAGCCGCGCAGGTTGGAGCCGCTCAGGTTGGAGCCGCTCAGGTTGGAGCCGCTCAGGTTGGAGCCGCTCAGGTTGGAGCCG
>Ga0208767_1001057_pt1 | contig 22011 bp, 27 predicted proteins | sample VirMetDEL_Mar_21_FD_184514 | JGI IMG/M metagenome (GOLD analysis project Ga0208767, IMG submission 184514) | Aqueous microbial communities from the Delaware River and Bay under freshwater to marine salinity gradient to study organic matter... | ecosystem: Environmental > Aquatic > Marine >... | reverse complement strand
TTTATGTTGTTCTTATATAAATTGCATTTCCGTTTCTGTATAGTCCTCCTAGAGGTACTCCTGCTGCTGAAGCAGATGCATCTGATGGGAAATTTAAACTTTCAGAAACTTCTGTTAATACTATATACCCGTCTTCAACTGTAAAAGTAGTGCTACCGGTGTTAGTAAGTGTTAAACTTCCTGTATTAATACTATTACCGTTTACGCCTACACTACCTGAAACATTAAAAGAACCTGTTACGTAGTGGTTAGTAGAAGTGGAATCACCTAATTTTACTGATCCTGATGTTTCTATTGAACCTGTGAATTCGTGTTTATCTGTGCTCTCATCTCCAAATATGTTACTACCTGTTGTAAGAGTAATTGATGAACTTACTATATTAGTCACTAACTCATTTGTTGTTAATGTTCCTGTAACTGTTAAGCTTCCAGACACGGTCCCTGTTGAACCAGATTCTGAATATAAAGTTAAGGTCGATCCTGTTGCTATAGTTAATGAATGAGTAGTTGGGGTAAAGCTTCCGGTTCCAAATTTATTAAGGTTTAGAATATGTCCGTCTATAGAGCTAGAATAATAAAACTCTGTAAAGTTTGTATCTAATTCGAAGTAGCTAAGTTCTATTCCTTTTATGTTTCTTAAAGTTATAGCCATTTTAAATATCTAATTTTATTTGTATTGTTGTTTCTGTATTTCTTGATTTAGGTAATGGTTTACCTAATTTTCCTACTGCTATTAATTCATTACTATCATTATATAATCCAACCGTTGTGATATATGGTTGAAATTCAGAACCAGTAACATTATTTTTTAATGTATTATCACTGCCTGTAAGAGCAGAAGGATTCTGGGTAAAATTAAATTCACTATCGGCTAACCTAACAGTGTAGTTATATGTATAAATAGGTAGGTTTGATTTCCAGTTGATTTCCTGATTTGGTATGTCATCATAGCTAATGCTTTGTTCTCTACTAGTTAGTATAAGCTGTCCATGAGAGTATACGATACTTCCTTTTATTGACCCTGAGGTGCTGTTCGCTCTTAATGCTCCTTCTCCATCATCATACAGTTTAAACTGTTCTGCTACATATCCAGGATTATTATACGCCCCAGATACATACAGTACATCTTCTCCAAATGTTAAAGAACCGGGCTCAATATGTGTACCAAATTTATCTCTTGGAATAGAAAAGACTGTAGCTCTATCTCCTAATGATCTTGAACCTGTATTAAGACTAGATTCTAAATAAGTTTCATAACTACTTGATTGCTCAAGTAAACCTGAACCGCTAGTGTAAGGTCTGAAATAAAGTTGTGCTAAACTATTATATACTAATTGCTTATGGTACTTACCGTCAGAAGAACCACTTGTTGGTCCTCCAAATAGATCTGAGTTTTGTGGGTAATATTCGGATGTAGAGCTTGTAACTGCTTGGTAATGACGTATACCTTGTCTGTTTAGACTGCCGCTTTCAACACTCCAACTTTTTTTAGCAGTATACGATGTAATGTATACGTCCTGTTGATTTAAATTTTTCCAAGCTCCCATTCATTAATAATCAAGCTTCACTCTAATTAATGCTTCTTTTGTAAAGTCCTTTAGTAGAGGTCTAGATAATTTTGCAATACCTAAAAGATCGTTATTATCATTGTAAAGACCTACTGAAGTGATATACCCTTGAGGTGAGTCAATCATTACATTATGTCTCAATTCTCCTGATCCTGTAATATTAGATGGGTTAGTAGAATAGTTAAACTCGCTATTTCTTGCTCTTACAAAAATATAATTAGAAGAAACCGTTTCTTCAGATCTTAATGTAAAGCTTCCTCCATTGTCTATAAGGTTATATATCTTTCCAATATTAGCACTATTACTCCCAACAGAGGTAGACGTTCCCATACTTAGACCACCACTCACAGGTGCTAGATCTAAAGCATCTCCATTAAGAAGTATTACTCCGATATCTGGTAAGAATTTACCGTATGAACCAGATGCTATATTAAATCCATTTACTCCATCTAATCCACTATTAGTAGTAACTCTTACACCGGCACTACTAGCACTGACTAATTCATATTCTCTACCTGCATCTCCAAAAGTTATAGTAGATACGTAATTGCTGTTATCAGTTACTTTCATTTCACCAGCCGAGCTAGATAGGGTTAGTAAAAGGGACCCAGGTAAAAGTTTTTCTTTGAATCTTGCTCTTTCTACTGAAATTGCATATATCGATCCAACTGTGGTTCCTCCAAAAGATAGGTCTGTTTCTTCTGTGCCGTTTATTAGGTTTCTAAATTGCTTATATACTACCTGTGATGGTGCATATCCTGCTACTGCTGGATTAAAAGGAAGTGATCCACTTCCGTTTACCTCACCGTATGCGAGTGAAAACTGTATATCAGCTGAGCTTGTTTGTGCAAAATTATCTTTATATACGTTATAGTAGTAATCTCCACTAGTTCTAGAAGCTTGTGCAGATGATGTAAAAAAAGTAGTAAGGTTAGTCTGGTTGTCAGACCATGCTGGTGCTGTTATTGAGTCCGCGCTTATTACTATATCTTCTTGGTCTAATCTTTTAAATGACATAATTAATTATTTACTTTTATTATAGTTAAAGGTATAGTTACTCTAGCTCCAGAATCTCTACCTATTAACGTTACTGTTGTCTGTAGTTGAGTTCTAGTTCCAAATAAGGTGTTAACTGTTGTTGCAGTTAGGTTAACTGAAGTACCTATTACAGTTTTAGAAACGTTAGTACCTATAGTTGTAGTACTATTTAATCTTTCTGCTTCTTCTGTGTTAATTCCAACACCTGTAAAGTTAGCTAATACTCTCACATCAGCAATAGTTGCTGTATATCCGCCTGCTTCAAAAGTTGAAGTAGCTCCTAAATAATTCAGCGTTTGAGGAGTAATTGCAAGAGATGCTCCTTGTTTTAATGTAATCGCTGCATACCCTGCTTCAAGTAGAGGAAGTTTTGACGTACCTCTAGGCAGTGTTGAAAGCTTATATTTCATTATCTGATTTTCATCAGGGAAAGCTTCTAGCAAAGGCATATTTTCTATAGCCTCGCCGTAAAACGCCGATCCAGATGGATGAGATGTATTATATAGTGTATAATCAATTTCATCGTCCGAAAGGGCAAATTGAGTAATTTTGAAAGAGCCATCTCCTCTTGCTAAGAGCTCTCTTCCTTTCTTTGTTAAGATTGCGTCGACTGTTACGACGGAGTTATTTAAATATCCCATAATTTTATTCTTTTATATAAATATATTAAGTTAATGTTTTTATATTGTACATTCAGTTATTGAGCCTGCTACTATACCATTTAAGTTAGTTTCTACTATAGCTCTGTTATCTTTTATCCATATCTTCTTATTTTTGATAGGAAGTATTCTATTGCCGTCAAATTCAAATACTTTCGAATTTAATATTGGAGTTTCACTATCTTCTGCTGATCCGGTAGGAATGGTAAAAAAGTATTCATCTATTGTTCTATCGTTTAATGATTGTGAACATATAAAGTTGTTAGAAGAAGAAGCTAAGTACTCTGCTCCTTGAAATATTTTACCTGCAATTAAAGGCTCTACACCAAAATCTACTGTGGTTGTTTTAGCTCCTTCGTATCTACTTCTTAATATACCTTCAGAAGAGTAGTTAGAATCTGCTATAGTAGCATATTCAGCTGATTCTGATATTATATTATCGTAGTTACCCGGTATAATATATTCTGAGGATCTATCTACTTCGTATATGTATCCGCTAGTTCTTGAATTAGTTGCGTTAGAGATTAATGCATCGTAATTACTATTTTGAAATCCTGTTATATTAGGTCCCGGTATTAGCGTTGTATCGTAGAGCTCTGATAAGATTATAGATGACCCAGAGGGTATAGTAAAATCTTCTACATCATAGGCAAAATAGTCTACCTTTTGGGTTGTTGTAATTACTGATGTTGTATATGTAACACCGTTTATTAAAAATGCAAATCCTGTTACATTCTGAAGCACTGTGAAAATATTATCGTATACACCGTCGGTAACATTAATATTCACTTCCTTTACAGTCCAGTTACTACCGGTACTATTAAATATTATAGAAAGTGTTCTATCGCCTGGATTAAAATTTGGAAAATCTGATAGTCTCATATTTTATAATTATCCACAGTTTATATTTGAACAGCTACTTGCTCCTCCTACCTTAACTCCATTTATGAAAGTATAGTAAACTGAAGTGTCATTTTCGTCAACAAAGTACTTAGTTCCGCTTAATAGTGTTAGACATCCAAGTCCAGTATATGTTCTAGTTGCTGATCCTACTGTTGGACCGTTAAAGTAACCTGTCCTGTAATCATCATTTGGTTCACCACAACAACCGTAAGTTGCTGTACTGTTAGCGTATACGTTATAACTATAACAAGGAGTAGTTGGAGCAGGTGTTGGACTAGGTGTAGGAGAAGGTGTTACCGGTGCTTCAGTCGGTGATGGTGTTACCGGTGCTTCTGTTGGACTAGGTGTAGGAGAAGGTGTTACCGGTGCTTCTGTTGGTGATGGTGTTACAGGTGATGGTGTTACCGGTGCTGGTGTTGGTGATGGAGTTGCAGGTGCTGCAGTTGGACTTGGAGTACCAAGGGTTACTGGAGCTGGTGTTGGGCTAGGTGTAGGACTAGGTGTTGGTGATGGAGTCACAGGAGGTGGTGTTACCGGTGATGGTGTTACAGGAGCTATAACTGGTGCTGGTGTTGGTGGTGGAGTTACCGGTGATGGTGTAGGACTAGGTGTAGGACTAGGTGTAGGTGATGGTGTGGTTGGTGCTGGTGTAGGTGGTGGAGTCGCCCCTGGTAGTGGTATCCAAGATACAACATAAGTAGATCCAGAACATGGTCCGTTTTCAACTACTAAAGATGCTGATGATATATTGTTATCACTAAATTTTATTTCTACACAGCTTGCTAAAGAGGCACTAGTTATACTACCAGAAGGAATCGCTGTTCCTAAAGGTGCAATAACAGACCAAGTAGACCCTGAGTTAAGGTCTAATCCTAATGATCCGCTAAAACATATTTTTATATCTTGTGCCATTATTCTTTTTTATTTTATTCTATACCGCCCGGAGCAGGAGTTCTAGGTGCTGGTGTTAATGGGTTAACCGGAGATGGTGTTGGACTCGGTGTAGTAGGAGGTGGTGTAGGAGATGGTGTTCCATTAGCTGCTATACATGAAGTACAGTTAGTATACCAGTTTGTACCTTCCTGTGTTGTTGTACTTGCAGATGGATCAGTTACTATATAACAGTGTCCGTCTGGCATGTATACACTATCATTAGTTGGGAATGTACCTGAAGGAGCTCTTACAATCGTATAGTTATTTGTTCCGCCATCACATCTTGTAATATCTAGATACTGGTAGGATACTGCTGGAGGTGGTGTAGGAGAAGGTGTTACTGGTGATGGTGTTACTGGTGGAGGTGTTGATAATTCACAATCACTATTAGTAGTACAGCTTGAACCTAGTGATGAAATTGTTAATCCTGATCCAAGATCTATAGGTAGTTCTCTAGCACATACTCTGTCTGCATCTCCAAACGCTATAGAAACTGGTGATATAGTTGCACCGTCTGAACATCTTACGTAACTATACGTTCCTGTAGGATCAGCTCCTTCATTAGTTATTAAGTAACAAGTACAGCTAACCGGTGCAGGAGTAGGAGATGGTGTTACCGGTGCATCTGTTGGTGAAGGAGTTACCGGTGGTGATGTTACAGGTGCTTCTGTTGGACTAGGAGTAACTGGTGGTGATGTTACAGGTGCTTCTGTAGGTGGATTAGTTGGAGGAGATGTTACAGGTGCTTCTGTTGGACTAGGAGTAACTGGTGGTGATGTTACAGGTGCTTCTGTTGGACTAGGAGTAACTGGTGGTGATGTTACAGGTGCTTCTGTAGGAGATGGTGTTACAGGAGAAGGTGTAACAGGAGAAGGTGTAACAGGAGATGCTACTGGTGCTGGTGTTGGAGGTGGTGTGACTGGAGATGGTGTTGGTGGTGGGGTAGGGCTTGGTGTAGGACTAGGTGTAACAGGAGCAGCTGTAGGTGCCGGTGTTGCTGTTTCATTTGATGCACTAACTGCAAATCCACATAAAAAAGATTCCTCTATTAATAGGTACTGGTATAAAGAGTTACCTGAAGTATCGTATTTGTATGTATTTACTACGTTAAGTTCCCCGGATGATAGGGCAATATTACTACCTGAGAACTCACCATCGTATTTTGGCTCTTCCTGGTTATGGTAAGTATAGGTTGCTAATCCGTCAGGAGTCATGATTGATTCGCTGTATGCAGTAGAGTATTCTGTAGACGATCCAAAAGATCCTCCGTCACTTCCTGTTCTACTTCCACTTGCTATAGATCCAGTTATAGTGATATCTCCTACAAATTGTTGTTTTACAGCACTATAAGACCCTGTATCTGTTACTGTAAGAGATCCAGATAAATTTTCATATTCTGCACTTTTTGCAGATACTTGTACAGTCTTATTTCTTTCTAGTATATGAGGTTTAACTATGATACCTGAGCTAAAATTTGATCGAGCAGGAGAAAAATCTTCTACGCTTTTGAAAACAACATTGTCATAGAACTTCATTATTCTTGTAAAGTCCTGTAGATCGTTAGAGCCAGTTAGTATTATACCAAGAATAGCTTCTGATGAAGAAACTAGTTCTGAGTAGCTGCTTGAATGAGCATAGCCTGGGTCTCCTATATACTGATCTATATTGTATGCCATTATAACGTATTCAAGTATTCTATTATTTTTTCATTTACAGAGTCAGTAGGTGAGTACCCGACTTCAATATTGTTATTGTCTTGAGTATATTTATTATCCCTTTTATTTATAGATATATATCTAGATAGGGTATTACCTTCGACGTAGCTTCCTGTATCGTCTATTTTTATACTTGCTAGTGAAGAAGTACTCAAAGCTAAATTACCTATATTAGTAGAGCTTAAAGCATTATCTCCGTTTCCTGTTCTTATAAAAAGACTAGAGCCAGATTGTATAGTATTTAGAGTAGGAATACCAAAACAGTTTATCAGGGTACGAAGACCTTTTTCTGTTCCTTTACTCTTCAATAACACCGGTAAGTTATGATATATTCTTTTATTTACCTCTTGAGTATATACGATTTCTGGAATTGAGTTACTACTTGCACTTATAGCAGATGTAATATTTTCACTTCCTGTATCAAATAACTCTCCTGTGAATATTTTAAATAAATCATTTGTTGATCTAGTATTAGAATAAAGTTTAACTCCAAAATTCGCAAGTACATTTTTTACTAGGTCCCTAGATATACCTTTATTCAGTCTATTATCTGCATTATATTTATCTGTTACAGCCTTAGAGTAAATCCAAAGGTTATCAAATTGCTGAGCTACCATATTAACAAAGAGTTTATACGGTTGGTTATTTGTATCGTCTACAATATAACTTGGTACAGAGTTATATAGTTGATTCATATTATAGCTATCGTAGTAGGAAGAAGAAGTAAGTTTATCACTATACCAAGATCCAGTCGCAGACCCTGTTGCATTTATATAAGGTCTCGTATTATTTTGCTTAGGCCAGGATGTAGAGCTGCTTTCGTAGAAAAGGTGTCTATCGTAGTGGTCGAAATTATTTACAATACTTCCGATTAGCTGTTTGTAAAGGTCTCTGCTACCGGAAATCCCAGCGTCAGTATTAGATCCATTTTCTATAGTGTCTATAGAAGCCTGGTAGGTATTTATTAGATTAAGTTTTGCTCTAAAATTAGTTAGTCTACTTTCAGCAGAACTATAATGTATATATTCTTCAAAATTAGAATAATCAATACTTATTTCAGCACTTTGTTCAGATATACTAGATTTTAATTCTCTATAAGAATTTATATTATCAAAAGCAAAAAGTTCATTATAGTTTAAGTACTCTGAGGGAGTGTTTGTATTTTCTTCGCTTATTGCTGCAAAATTAGGTCCTTTAAGATTTGGTACTTCTAATTCATCTCCTGTTACTACTGCTTGTATTTCAAAACCAACACTATCACTTACCGTTTCTTCAATAGTGAGGGTATCTTTTATAGAGTAGTTAGGAGGAAGAGGTTCGTAAAGTTTTATAACTACTGTTTTAAACTCTTTAAAATCTTGAGTTTTAATATTAACAGCTGTGTATAATTCATTATCAGTAAAGTTTAATTTAAAATCGTTGTAGTAATTATTAGAAGTTAAACTTTCTTTTATAAGCTCTGTTGACTCTTCTATGGTTTTAGAAACTATATCATTAGTAAGTAACCTAAGTTCTGTCCTGTCTGGTGATATCTCGTTTATGTAGAATGTTGCTGGTCTACTATTTGCTTTATATAGACTATTGGTAAAATTATATACTAATACTACTCCTCCATTTGTATACTCATACTTAAGAGCATCTTCTACTGGGTCTAATAATACCTCAGAAGACCCATCTTTGCCGGCTCTAGATGAAACCTGAAGATTGGTTGTGTTTTTGTAGTTGTAGATAGAGTCTAGAAGTATCTTATCCGTAGAGTAAATATGTAGCTCTATATTATCTTTTTTAAGGTCTATAAGATTGTTAATAGAAAACTGCTCTATGATTGCAGAATCATCAGAAGATATTCTATCTAAACCAATAGGATCTACAGGTATTATATTATACTTAATTTGCGGCATTCTCTATAGCTTCTGTCTGTACTTCAATTATTTCTTGATTAGCAATTAAAAGCTGCTGTCTTAGTTGTGCAATTTCATCTAGTAGAGGCTGTATATCTTCTAGGTCTGATGTAAATTCAACTAATTTAGAACTTTCTTGAATAAGGTATTTGTGTGAGTTAACGTCACTGTCTGTAGGTATTTCAAAATAAAGCTTATTATAGAGACGAAATAACTCTTCAACAGTATCGTTATCAACTTCTACTTCCGGTTCTACAAACGTAGAAAATTCTGTATCAACTGCTTTGTTGAAGTCATCTTTTTTATAAACTGTTTTTTTAATCTGTACGTTAGCCATTTCTTATTACCTTGAATGTACTATTATTATTAACTACTGTTGTTGTTCCGTCTAATACGGTTTTAATTAAAACTCTATAAAATCTTTCTGGTTGTAATCCGTCCATGTATAGGTCAAAGTAAGGTCCTGTACTATCACAGGAGATTTTTGTAAAATTATTATCAAAAGGTACTACCATTTCTTCTGTGAATTCATCTCTTAATCCCCAGTATGATCCAGAAGGTAGGGCATAATTTGTCTTATATATAGATCCAGTAGTAAATGTTCTAGTTGGGTATTTAGGTCTAGCTAATAGCCTGAATCTCTGTTTATCTATATCTGGATAGCTTCCCTTATTATTAGTTAAGTCAATTACTGCTTCAGTTGTATCCAATACAGAGAGGCTTCCAGTTACATATGAACTATCGTCCCATTTGATGTCTAGTGTAGGAGGGTAAATAGTATTGGTATCAGAACTATAGTATTTGTGTCTTATAGAAGAGGTTGTATTAAATTCGTATGCATCATCTAATTTTAAAATAAACCCATTGTTTGTAATTGAACCTGTATAGTGTAGAAGCACTCCGTTAGTTACATCTATATTTAAATCTATATTATCATTTAATTCAAAAGATTGAGAGCTATGTAGGTCGTACCCGTTAGATCCAGTGTACCAGTTACCTCCTCCTAGGTGTGTAGAGTTGTATGATCCTGTAATATTTACAGGCATGCTCAACGTATTATGAGGGAGGGTCCAAGAGTTAGAGTTCTCAGCCCCTGCGTATCTCCAAGTGCATCCAGACTTATCATAAGGCTCATCTCCGTACTTACCTACTCCTCCGTCCCAATATTCATATATAGGGTATGCATGTACCGAATGTGATGCCGGTGTTTCGTATGCTGATGCTAATTTAATATTTATACTAGCACTGAAGTTAGTGTTACCTATCTTATTATCTATCACATTAGCAATTTCTGTATCTTTGAAATGTAATAGTATTCTAGAAGCTTGTCCTACTCCTACTACAGGGTAGCCTCCTATCTCTATCATTTCATCGTAACCAGCATTTGCTATAGGGACTTCAGTAAATATGTAGGTATCTTTGTCGGGAAATAATTTATATACTGCCATTTTATAATGTTGTTATTCTTCCTTTTATATCAACGTTAGGATACTTTAATTCAAAGATACATGGATCATAAGAAGGGTAAACTACGTTATCTCTAGTAGCTCCTTTTACGTCATATCCGTATTGTGAATAGCTTCCTCCTGTTTTATTTGTAATTTCTACTTTCTGTACTGTCTGTACTCCGGTGACTTTATCTAACTCTCTATAAAGATCAGATAAGTTAATTGACTGGTTAATACTTCTTTTTTGAGTTTTAAGGTAGTCTTGGAGTTTTAAATTACAGGCTAATAATACATCCCTACTTATATAGTTAGGTCTCATAATAATTTCATATTCTACTCCTATGTTAACTATAAACGCATCTTTTAAAGTTACACTATCAGTTAACATTATATAGTCACTTAAATACGTCTTAAGGTTATTTTTCATAGTACTAGAAGCAGTAGTAAGTTTACCGCTGTTGTCATAAGCTAAAACGTATAGAGCTACAGAAAGCGGATTACTATCCTTTAAAGAAGTTGTATCTATATTAGAATTTACTAGTTGATCTTGAGTAGCAAATGCTTTTGCTATACTTCCATACCTAGCGGGAAGGGCTAAAGCTCTAACCGTGTAATCCTGTAGTGTTACAGCTCTACCTTGTTCGTTAAACGATCTTAGAGAATTCTCTCTTAATTCGTCTACCGAATCTCCATCTCTACCTCCTTCAGCAGGTTTTTCATTATTTACAGTAACTGTACCTGTGTTATTACCTGATATAGTAACAACTGTAGTAATAGTGTTTGCTGGTACGTTTGCACTTACTCCTCCTCCTTTTAAGTACCTTACGGTTAGATCAGATGTAGGAGCTGTTCCATAAGCTTTACTGTATAAGAAGTTTGATGGATCATAGGCATAGGTTAATCTACTTATACCTTGATTGGTTGCATTACCAACGTTAGTAGCATCAGGTAGTATCTCTGAGTCATCGCTTGAAAGTGTTCCTGCTCCAAACTGTACTTGTAGGTTACCATTTGATAGAAATCTAGTAACAAACCTTCTAGGTACTTTTCTAACAGTAAGTACGTAAGGAGCTAAATTAGAGTCTGAGTTAGTATTACTAGAATCAGAGTAAACTGTATCTTGTCCTAAGAACGGTACTTCGTACCATACGTTTCCATCTGCATCAGTTATATCTAATATACCTACTATATTAGTATCAGTTACTGTTATAGTCTTAAATTTTTCAATAGAATCTATAGTAAATGTTTCTGTTTTAATTTCAGAAGAAAATGCTTTTGCTTTCTTGATAATTTTATACTGTGATGGGTTATCGCTAACATCTAATTCGTTTATAGTAACTTCCGTTGTATCAAAAGAACTAGAATATGTAAAATCAACCGGTTTATCTAAAAAGAAAGTTGTTTGAGATGCATCTGTAGATTTAAATGTAGCATTAGCATCTATAGTCGCAGCTGTTGACCAGTCAGGGTTGTAACTTCCATCTACTCCTATTAGTTGTTCTAGTGTTAATTCAACTTCAGATACTCCTGTCACTTTCGGAGTATATCCCATTGAGTAGGCTAAGTTGAACAGGTTTTTTGGATCTTTAGCGTGTGTAAGGAATGTTTCCTGTAGTTGTGTGTCTTGATAAAATGACAGTACATCTCCAACGTAGGATGCCATTTCTATAAACATCATACCAGGTGAACTTACTGAAAAGTCATTATAAGTATCAGGAAAATAGTTTTTAGCATGCTCTATTAATTGAGTCCTAAAATCTGTAAAGTCTTTATTTATGTATTTTATGTCTCTATTTTCAGCCATTATGCTTCTATGTTAATTAAAATTTCATCTTCTATATTACTATCAGCAATAGCGTACTTTAAAAAGAAGACTATAGCGTTAGTATCTGGGTCTGATGCAAGTTGTATTTGTGTTGGGTTGACTCTAGGAAAATATACTCTTAAATCTTCTTCTACTATATTCTCTAATTCTGATAGTTTTTCATCTGTTATATTATCAAATAATTGCTTTCGTATATTAGAGCCAAATCCAGGGTTCAAATATCTTTCTCCTTTATTAGTCAAAAAGTAATTCAGTAGATTAGCTTTTAATGCATCTTTTGTAACGTATGTAGGATTAAAAACCGCCGTACCAGAAAAAGGTAGGTCAATACCTACAGCTTTTCTAGGCTGTAAATCTAATGGGTTTATCCTTTTTACGTTAAATGCCATCTTATCCTAATCTATTTTTATCTTTTTTATTAGCAGCGTCTAATATACTTTTTGCTTTACCTACAAAGTCTAATTTAGATATATCAATACCTGGCTGGTTTCCTGACATTCCCATATTAGATGCCATTGAAGTGGCAAAGTTTGGTTTTGTAACCATATCAGACGATCCTGCATATACTTGTTTATAGTCTTCGTTAGTCATAGACTGTTTAGTCATTTCTAACATAGACTGAATATTTTCATCTTTTGCAAATTTAATGTTAGTTGCTTTTGGTTTTTGATTAGTAAGCATTTCATCTAAAGTTGCACTCTTACCTACGGACCATTTTTTTGGTTGATTCTTAGGTACTGCTGTCATTCCACCACCGGGGGTGCTGGCTACTTTTACTGCTTCGTTAAGGATGTCTTGTAACTCTTCCTTTACTGCAGCTCTTACTTCTTCTCGTATGATTTTTCTTAATTGATCGAGTTTCATATATATAAATAGTTAAGTTATGGAAGTTGGTTGTCTATTCTAAATTTAAGTTCATCTTTTAATATTTTTTCAGAGCTAGAAAAAGAATAAGGTCCTTTCAACACCGCCACTCCTCTTCTATCTAATGCTACAGCTCTTCTCCTTGGAGCTATAGATGGTGAGTTAGGGTCATTTTCTATTCTAATGGTATACTGTGTATTTCTGGTGTTAGTGTATAGTTCATCTGAGGTAGATTCCTTTACTCCTAATCCGGTTCCGTCGTATACTTTTTCTCTATCTTCTTTGCTCAATCCTATCCCTGTTCCTAAACCAGTTCCTGAGCTGTCATCGAAGCCGAAGAACCTATCCCAATACTGTCCTATACCAGGTGGACCTGCTATACCATCAGCTGTTGATGTATGATCTGTATTACATTTATATTTTAATGTCTCATATGTAATAATATCGTCTACAAAATAATCGACTCCTACTCCCCATAATCCTCTATCTTTACCTCCGCTACTACCTGCACCGGTGTTATTTCCTGTTCCAAAAAACGCTTCATTTACATCTTGTTCAAGAGTAGTTGTATGCTCTTCACCGTCGTTTAGTTTTCTTCTAAAGCTACCAGCGAATAGACTTCTGTTGGAAAGATCATTAGGGTCTAATAGTCTTGGATCTATTACTCTAGCTCTTTGATCATCTGGTGCGTCTGGGTTGTTAACGCAATGGTCTACTAATCTATCTAATTGTTTAAGTCTATCTATTAGAGGGTCGAATATACCCTGTGTTGAAGATAGTACATCACCAATAGAAACAACATCATCTTCTAGTACCTCAACCATCTTTCTTGTAAATACAAGTAGATTAGATTGGGCTTGTATAACCCCTACAGGTACGGATACTATTACCCCTCCTGCTGGTCCTGGTGGTGTACCTATCGTAGACGGTAACGGCAGGTGGGATAGTATTTCTACTATAACTTTACCTGCTACTATAGCTGGTTCTAAAGTCTGTGGTATTGTGTTAAATTTTTGTATCTTTTGATCAAAGCTATTAGCAAGAGTCTCTATAGATTGTTTTTGCTTAATAATTCTATTTAAAGTCTCAGGTGGTGGACATTTTCTAAGTAATTCGTTTGTTATTGCGTTCAATTTATCGTTTGCGTACCTGTATATAGCTGCTTCTATTCGTCCCATTTGTGATGATACGAAAGTTACTAAATTACTTTTAAAATCTTTTAATAAAGCGTGTGGCATTATTCAGTAAATACTTTTCTTGATTTTAATATAGATTTTCCTCCAGGATTAATTTGGGACATCAGGCTATCGGTTACAGACTCTAATACAAATCCTTCTACGTTTAATTTAGGTATAGGCTTCATGTCTACAGTTTTAGCTTTTTGCATTGCTTTTGCTACTCGTTTCAATTCTTCTAATAGTTGATTTAACCATCCTTCTAACGAATCTCCTAATATTACTGGCTGTAATTCTTTTTTTGCTCTACCTCCTAAGTATATTTTTTCTGCATCTAACCCTACTGAGGTTTCTGCATCTATTCCTGCTTCTTTAGCTGTTACACTAAAAATGTTTTCTGCTGACATGTTAATGTCTTCTTCTTTTGCATTAAAAAATAACCTACCTGCATTTACTACTACTTGAGTACCTTTGTACTGATCTGACCTTACAGGTGCATTTACTAAAGCTTCATACTTATCTCTTACCTGCTCTAATGGAACTCTATGATCAGATGTCATATAGATTGAAGAGTAGTCTTCGTTTACATTTTCTATAATATGCTGTAATCCGTCTCCTACGTCTTCTTGTCCGTTAGAAAAAATAGTTAAAGGTAGTCCGTTGTTAGAGTCGTCTGTAAGTATACCCTTATCTGATTTATATCCGGACATTCTTATTGACTGTCCTTGTCTACCTTCTACTAGTATATCACCAGGAAAAGGTTGCATCGGGTTTATATCTTTCAACTCTTCTACGTTTTCACCTAAATCTAAGTTATCGTCATCTTTAGACGGTGAGGCATTATGATTAGGAGCATTCCATAAGCCTACTATCTGGGTATAGTATTGCTTTTCTGCTATCCTTTTGGTTCCCTCTTCCTTTATTTCTTTTGTTGGTGCAGACTGTATAAGCACTATTTCGTTTAGTAGAGGAAAAACTCTTACGGTATTGTTAAGAGGAAATGCTGCAGGTAACTGTTTCGTATCATCGTAGTTATAATTTCTTCCAACTACTTCATATTTAATCACACCAATAGCATTTTCACCACCATACTTTTCAGCCTCTTCATGGCTTGTATCTAGAATGATATCTTTTACTCTAGCTTGTAGAAAAGTCTCTTGGCTGATGTTATTAGCAGAATCAGTAGAACTGTTGCCTGCTTGAGGATTCTTTTTATTACTCATCTTCAGTTTCTTCCTTATCCTCTACTTGTTCTATATTCTCTTCTAATTCATCTTGTTCTTCTAATAAGTCTTGAAGTTCTGATAAATCAAACATACCGTCTCCTTCTCCTTTAGAAGCTGCTGTCTCTATACGTTGAATTACTGTCGCTAACTTAATCAAATGCTCGTCATTCTTTACACCTATCTCCATGTATTCTTTTATCATAGGTACAATAAGAGTAGCGTCTCCAATGTTCTCTATTAGAGGTTTTAACTCACCTATTAGAGCTCTTACTTGTGCTCTAGTACTTGTAGAATTATCGTGAATTTCAGAGAAAAGATCTGATAATGTCTTGCCTTTGAATATTTCTTTATCTAAACTCATAATATTTTATTTATTATAAATAGATTTAGATGTTATTCTGGGAAAGTAATCCTTGATCGTATAGTTTTTGGTAGTTTTCCTTAAAATCTTCTTTAAGAACTGTTATAACTTTAGTAAGTTGTGGTGTCTCACAATCGGTCATTTCTCTAATATATATGTAAAGAGCTTTTTTCTTAAAGATATCTAGGTCGTGTCTTGTTCTAAATATAGTTAAAACAGCGTCAGCTATTTGAATATCGGAATCTTTCATAAACAACTCGTCTATCCTTATATAGACTGAGTCTATCCATGTATTCATAAAATTACTTAAAGTCTTACCTGATGGTGAATCTAAATCTATATCTTGATCGTAACTTTCTTCTATATCGTCAAAGGATCCTATCTGTTTTAGCTTTTTATAATTCTTATTGTTGTAGTTTATCAACCACCTCTTTACTATAGTACCAAAATAAGAGTATGCTTTTGCTCCATTAGTAGGATCAAACTTCATTATCTTTTCTTCGTACAACATAGATACTATTTCATGCTTTAAGTCTTCTATTTTATCTACATCTGTGTAGTAGAACTTAAAAGTATGTATAATATTCTCTGCTAACTTGTAAAAAGGGAAGTAAATGTGGTCAGTAAAGATTTTATTTCTATAATCTTTATCTACTGATGTGTTGTATTTAACTATGTATTCTTCTGTCTCGGTTGTAAAGTAATTAGCTTTTGATTTCTTCCTTGCCATAATTTTCGGGGAGCATATATGTGTTCAGCTCGTCTTGTACGTATTTCATTTGGTTAAAAAATTCACCAACCTCATCGTCACTTTGAAAGACCCCCTTTTCATCGAGATTTTGTAGGTGTTCCTTACCTTTACCTACTGCATCGGAGATGTTTTGAAGATATCTAGTCTGATCTAGTACTACATCTTCGTACTTCTCCACTTTAATCATTAGGTTTCTAAGAATATAGAACATTATCCCCAAAATACCAACTAAAACTGCAATAATTATGTTGTAAGTCGTAAAAATTTCTGTCATTATAAGTTTTTTAATGTTTTTGCAAGGGCTTCTGAAGAATTTACCGTTCTACCGGTCGAAGACTTGCTTTTTTGCGTTTTAGGAGCTGAAGAACCGCCGTTTCTCTTCCACATATCGTATTCTGCTTTAGAAGCAAGGAAGTCGGCAGCGTGTAGTATGGAGACAATTGATGTTTTCTGTCTGGATGACTCGACATTACTGAAGAAGTAAGCTTCATTAGCTTTATCAAACACACCATCGTGTAATCTAATACCTAAAAACTCCTTCTGAGACACCTCTATACCGAATTTCTGTAATATAAACAGTGATCTATCTGGGATCAGCATAAAATCTAAGTCTGGATTGTAAGTATACATCTCTGATAACTTATCCTGACGCCATTTATCGGTCTGAGGTATGTAGTTAGGTTTGTCTCCGTCACCTAACTTACCTAAATCGTGGAAAAGAGCGGCAAAAACAAGCTCTTCTTCGGTGTAATCTATTGTTCCACCCATTTCTTGATATAACCTGGATTGTTTTACCGCATATTCCACTACCCTATTGACATGATCAACGTAACCACCTGCGAATGCATTGTGGTACCAAGATCTACCACTAGCTGGAGCCATTACGTAAGTCTCTTCTAGATGTTTTAACATGTCTAGAACCTTTTCCTTACGGTCTCCAATGTAAGTATCAATTATCTTAAGGTGTTTTTGATAATTTTTTGATATAACTTCCGCTGATAATGCCATATTAGTTTAATTTTATTATATTATTATATATATTTATATACTTATATATTATCTTTTATATACCTATATATATTTTTTAATATATAAATTAAGATAATACTTTTTTTTCAAAGAATCAACTATTTCACAATAAATTTTTCGGAAAATCTTTCTAATTTCGAATTCATACCTGCATCCCAAAAGACTTCCATGTAAATTGTAATAGTATCCCCTATCATTTGAGGAGGAAACGGTCCAACTATACGTTTTGACTTAAGATTAGTACCGTTATCCGAAAAATATACCGAAGTACCCTGTACAACGTTAAGTTCTATACCTGCAAACTGTGTTAAAACCAACTCATTTACGTTAACTGGTATCATCGCTCCTGCTGAACTGTAGTTTCCGGTGAATGGATTGTACGTAGGATTAGAATAAACCAAAGAATCACCAAGTATCCATGTAGTATTACTGTCAAATTCTGCCGAAACAACACCTATTCCATTGTAATGGTAATATGGATCTACTTTTGAAGCTGTTGCATCAAGGTGAAAGTACGGTAAATATTCTCTAGTCCAATCCAACTCCACATGGTAGTATCCATTTTGATCTTTATTTGATGGAAATACCATTTGAGCATCACATCCACCCGGGCAAGTGTCGGGGGTGAGAGGGGATTTGGTGCAGGCGTGTGTAAAAACAATTAATATAAGCACGACCGCCGCGCGAAACGCGCGCAAGTTGCCAAGCGAATTATTCTTCATCATTAGTCATTTTATAAGGTTCACCTATTCTCTCTACAACGGCTTTAGCTTCTTCGACAGTAACGTTAAAGAACTCTTTATTATTATTTACTCTAAAACCATTATCTTGTAAATACTTATGTACTTGTTTTTCTACATCGTGTGCATTGAAACATGGGAAAGCCCACTCGACTACGAAGTCCATTGCCACTCCCGTACCGGCATTTATTTGCTTTACCCTATCAGAAGGTTTGTTCTTAGTAAAACCAATCTTACATATACCGGCCATAAGAGGATTTGTTAGTACATATACCCATTGACTGCCCACAACACCTTTCGGTATCTGAATCTTCTTAGGTCTATTAGTATAGTAAGTCACATCTTCATAGCCATTAGCTTTCATCTGAGGATCAGTAGAAGGTGTAATAGTGAAGTATTTTACATCAGCATCGGTTAGGTCGTCATCGGCTTTGATTAGACCTTCAGCATACTCTAACGTTATCCTTTTTAACCCCATAATTGTAATTGTTTTCCATATAAGTTAGGCTTAACTATACTATAAGCACCATCTACCTTTCTAGTAGGTCTAAACTCCTCACCCTTATTATCCACCAGTTTACCATCTATAAGAGCAAAAGCATGCTTACTTACAGTCACTATATAATTACCTTTAGGGTTATCTTTGATAAAAGACTTAACAGTCTTCTTTCTCTTAATATACTCACCACGTAACTTATATGTATTAGTAATTCTATCAGTACCTAGTATGTTAACTGTATACCTAGTATTACCTACTTTAAGGCCTTTATCTTCGGCTATAAGCATTCTAGATACTATATTAGTATTGTTAACACCTTTCTTAGCCTCTCTCTTGAACTTAGTTCTAACTACTTCATGAGTAGTATCATAATCTTGTTCTGTTGCAGCAGCTAATGCTCTAACGAAACAATCATTATTTTCCTTTTTTGCAATTTTACTTGAAGTAATCCCCTTAATAGAGGAAGAATTTAAATTTACCATAACCTTTTTATTTTTATTTATACTTAAATATACGAACTTTCCGGCAGACTACCAACTATATTAGTAGTTTTTTTTCGGGAAATTCGGGTGCTTCTAGTAATAAATCTTGAAATTTCTTAATAATAAAGCATTTTTCATACTCTTCTACCTCTTCAAAAAAGATTCTTAAGTTATCTAAACTTAAAAACGCACTACCTTTTTCAAAAGACTCACCAATTCTATATATAGACTCGAGAGTTACTTTTTCAATTCTTGTAAGATATGAGTATAGTTTATTAAAATATTTGTATTGAACCATCTTTCTTACCTTTTCATACTGCTTAGCATACTGCCTTCTGTACATAGTATCCATGATATGGTAATTTTCCATACCTCTAAGTACCATACCCATAAGTACATATGGGTTTTCTAGAGCATCTTCTACTCCATGCTCTTTATATACCATCTCATCTCCTTGTTCGAAGATAGAAAATAACGTATGTGGGTCTAATGGTTGCATTGTTAATAAATAGGTACCCCCTATATAACGAAATTTTTCCAAAATTTTTTCCCGAGTTTTCTTGTATAATTGCAAAAAAGTTCTTATATTATAATTAATAAGAGTATTTATATTATATTATTATATTAATATGAGTTTAATAAATAAGATAATACTTGGGGGGTTATTCCTTCTTTTTTCTTGCACCCCTGAGCAAACATCTTCTGTAAACTCTGATATAGTATGTATAGAGATATATCAACCTGTCTGTGTGGACGGTAAAACATATCCAAATGCTTGTTATGCTCAAAGAGATGGTTATGATAACAATGATCTAACTGTCGGTGAGTGTGATAGTTAAATTTCTTACTCTTATTAAGCACCATATGGATGAAACTCAAGTATCAATATTTGGGCAAAGAGTTCATATCAGTAGTATTATTATAATAGGTGCTTACATATGTTTTAGTGTTTACTGTTATTTGTATATTATATGATAAATCATTTAAGAAAATATATAGGATGGTATGTAATGGTACCTTCTATCTACCTAGCTTTAGTAGGAGAGTCTGAGATATGGCTTGTTATCTTTGTAGTACTTCTTAAAATGCCACCATTTGATCTGGTGGGTAGATATGAAGAATGGCTATCAAGAAAGATGAAAGTTAAAGAGAGGGGAGAAAAGCTAAAGGCTAATATAGCTAAAAGACCTAAATGGCAGAGATGGTTATACGGTCTGTTTGTTATTATATTAATTATTTTATGGGTGCTATATGCTCCTGAATGTGAATTATGTTAAAAAGGTTCTTAAGAGTATATCTGTTTCCTTTATTTATTCTACTACCTGTAGTACTTGGATTAATAACTCTATTAGGTTTATTCGTAACATTTATATTCAATATATAAATATATATTACTATACCTTGAAATCTATTATCTCGAGGAAGTCTAGTTTAGCCAAAGCGTTATAGTGTACCACCCCTTAGGGAACTATACCGTCAGTGTTATATAAGGGTGATCTCAGACTACCATAAGGCGGACGGCCATATGTACAAATCTATCTATAGATTATTTTAGAGAGGGCATCATAATGACACATAAGGTCTATATATGTATTGGTATCTATTTTGTAGGCTGGCTTAATAAGATCATTACCCACCTTATGATCATGCATCTTTATTACATCATCTGGTTCTATCCTCTCCACTATCCTCTTGGGTAGGAAGGTAAGTAGCTCCTCCCTCATGTCCTCTACCACTAGTTTTAAATGGTCTTTCATAGTTGTTTATTGTATAAAGATACGAAATATCTATCAATAAACCAACCCTCCCTACCTTTATTTAATGTTTTTATATGGGGGAGTAAGGCTGGATTAGGCTGGAAGGAAGGTCTATATAGAGAAAAAAGAGTAGGGACACACACATACCTGTACTACCTTCTACAATTTCCATACACCACCCTTACTTCTTTCTATACAACATATATGTTTATATAAGTATATCTATATAGCTTTATATTAATATATAATACACTCGCTATTATTAATAGTCTTCATTGTAAGTATAGACCTATGACCCTTTATCTACTATATCATAGTTTATCTCTCCCATTAGATCAATTGTAAGTGGTATAAAGGTGTGGGTTAAATCGTACACTACCTCAGAGATAAGCTTTAGCTTATCCGTTTATATAACCGTTTTATTGTGCTATGTTAGGAAGGTAGGAAGGACGAAGATAACTTTAGTTAGATTCGCGCGTGGCGACTTCGTCGCATTGGAGAGAAAAGCGCCCCCCTCCCCTGCTCCTCGTTACTTGCTCACTCACTCGCCCTCCTGCTCATATGCCGCCGGTGATGGCAACCCGCTATAATAATCCCATGGAAGTTTTTTATTAAACTCCTCATCATCCATCCATCTCCATTCTTTACCTATATTAATTCTACTCATAACTTATTTATATTGTTTATCCTACAAATGCTTTCTCCAGTACATATGTACCACTCTCTCTATTACTGCCTTCTTTATATCCTTTATTATCTAGAAGCTCTTTTATATCCTTATTAAAGTCCATATTACCACATACCATTATCCTATCTCTTACTGGATTGATATCTTTCATGATAACTCTTTGATCAATTAATGCGGTCATTCTCTCGCTTTTACCCTCCCATCTATCATCTCTTGTTACAATTGGAATATAGTTTATATTACTCTCCTTCAAATAACTATCAAAGGCATCTAGCTCTTCTTTCACCCTCACACTCCATATCAATTGAACAAAGTTAAACTTCTCAAACGTAATAGGATCTCTCAATATACTAATAAATGGAGCTATACCGGTTCCTGTTGCTAGTAGATGTAAATTCTCTCCCTCTAATAGATTGTCTGTGATTAATGTTCCTGTAGCTTTTCTACTT
>Ga0208767_1001056_pt1 | contig 22019 bp, 32 predicted proteins | sample VirMetDEL_Mar_21_FD_184514 | JGI IMG/M metagenome (GOLD analysis project Ga0208767, IMG submission 184514) | Aqueous microbial communities from the Delaware River and Bay under freshwater to marine salinity gradient to study organic matter... | ecosystem: Environmental > Aquatic > Marine >... | reverse complement strand
CAGACACAATCAACGATCAGCCTTGGGGGCAGTGCCGTTGGGATTACTTGGCAGCTCAAGAAGAAATGGCTGGCTCTGGGATTATCGGAGCGAAGCAAGAAAAGATTGCCAACATCTTGAAGGGGTTGAATGTCAAAGCCTGAACTAAAGACAAGGATCACCCTTGACGGTTCCCGGTGGAGAGCCGGACTAAAGGACGCGAGTAGGCACGCTGACACGTGGGGAGCGGGGGTCGCAAAGTCGATTCAAGGCCACTTGCTAGCAGCCTTCTCGATAGGGGCTATTCTCAAAGGCGCTCAAGCTTCAATCGATCAGTTCACAGATTCAATTGGGAAAGCCGGTGACCTTGTGAAGCAAGCGCGGCGGGCTGACATCGGGGGGCTCTTCGATGGTGACGAACAAGACAAGCTTGCGCAGTCGATTGAGATGATCCAGCAAATGAACTTTGCTTTGGAGCAATTTGGGGTCAAAGGTGATAGGGCTGATGATATTTTTCAAAATTTGTCTACGCGAAGAATTGAGGCATTAGAAGGGCTTGATAATAAAGACAAGTTTGGGAATGTTCGCGAGAATGACCAATTGAGAGGCTTTCGAAAGCTAGGAATCTCCACAGATGATCTTAAAAATAAAACATCGCCCGAACTGCTTTTTCATATAGCGGACAAGCTCAAAGGCACTAAAGAGAGCGACGAAATCAAGGAGGGAATGGATGCTTTGTTTTCTGATGCTGGTGTTGAATTTTTGATACTGATGCGCGAAGGGCTTAAAGAGCAGATGCAGGTTGCCAGGGCAGAGGGTTTGGTTATTACCGGGGAAGACGTCCTGGCAAGGGATCAAACCAGGCGCGCGCAATTGATAAACCAGCGTCGAGCAGCTATCAAAAAGAACCAGGCAAACACACCTGGCGAAGGGCTTTCCAATTTCAAATCAGAAGCAGAGGTGGGCTTTTTCAATGCAATTGGAACCCCAGGCGAAGTGGCAACAGGTATTGGAGTGTCGGTAATGGAGCGGCTTGGCGTTGCTGTTGAAAGCCTAGAGAGTGCAACGACCAAGCAGTTGCGGGAGACATTGGAGCAAAAGCGGCTATTGAGGGAAATAGCCGACTCATCGAATGAGACATCGAGCAATACAAGTGGGCTTGTTGAATAATGGCTGACAGACTCAAAGGCAACGTAGCGGTTCGGCTCGTTCGTAAAGACTCAAGCTGGAGGCAGCAGTCTGGCTGGGCAACGACTTACACTTACCACGGGCTCAGAGACGATATTGACGCTGCTAAGAATAGCGCCTTCTATACTTCTGGTGCTTCAAGCTTTCAAGCTCAGTATGCTAGCAACTCAGCATCCGACGGCTACCTAGTTGTCACCTATGCGGCAGAGTCAAAGGAGGACGCTGAGTCAGTAGACGACCCAACAATCAAAGAGTTCTCTAATGATTGGATGTTCTCTGAGAATCGGGGGCAAGTAGAGCCTTGGAAGCTTCCGAAGTATCGAGCACTCGAAACGGTTAAAGCTGGCTACATTGAGCGAGTCATCCAATCCGTCGAGCGATACAAAACCGTTGTTCAAGGTGGGATTGCTGCCAATGACGCAAACAAGAATCTTGAGTTTGATCTTGATGATTACATTGATCCTGACGGGGACGCCAGCCAGATTGCACTAGCAAAAGAACTAGCCGGGCTCCTTGTCTCTGGCCAGAATTCAGCAGATCAAGAGCGGCACGTCTTGCGGAATATTAGGACGGTTCCTGGGAATACTTCTAACTCCATTGACCATTTCAAAACGGGTCAAATGTGGAGCAACGACAAGCTAGTTTCTTTGATGTCTGCTTCTGACGCTGTGATAACTCAGCGCAATATTGTCGGGGATGTTGCAACGGCTTTCGATGGTTCCTACTGGTATAAGTCACCACCGATCACGAACCCGCTTGGCAATGGGAAGTTTGAAGTGGTCACTGAATGGACTAACTACGTTGACAATGAGCCAGAGCTAACGACAAACACTATCTACTCATGAAGCCAATCCGCAAGCTGACAAAATTCTCTTGGCCTGATATTCGAGACGCAATCAACCAGCTCATTGACTTCTCAAATAGCTTCATCCCCGGCAGGTCGGTTGGAGTGCTCCATAAAAGAACGTCTAGGGGTGTCACTTCTACAGCTCAATCACAGCGAGGCGTGGCGTCGGTTACTGCGTCAAGTTCGACCGTTGCAAGGTGGGGCTAGCTTTAGCGAAAAACTTAATCCATAGAAAGATTTTAACAAATGTCCAAAGACTTCTTAGCATTCAACACCGATGGCGACATTCTTTCGCTTGACGGCAAACTAGTCCGCAAGCACGGCGTAGTTGTGGATTCATCCATGAAAGCGGCCATCCGTGCAACCCTAGGCGTTCCTGGGGCGGCTGAAGGGTTAACGCCAGCGAATAACCTTTCCGATGTTTCGAGTGCTGCAACGTCGAGAACAAACCTTGACGTGATGGCAACCGCAGACGTAAACGATAGGGCGTATTCTCGCCAGCCTGCGAACGGTTTAGAGTTCAACGGGTCTAGCAATATCCATTCAACAGCTCATGGCGCGTCTTTGGATTTTGGCACTGCAACCGATTTTTCAGTCTTCGCCACAGTTTACAACCCCGGAACACGCAACGATGATTGCATTGCGTCGTCCCGTGGGGGCGGGGCTGTCGGTTGGTTTCTTGGATACTCTGCCACTGGTCGCGTTCAATTCATCTTAGGGGATGGCACAACAACCGTAACCTCAACCGATGACGGAGATGTGATACCGGAAGGTTGGCATGTTTTGGGGGTTACTGTCGACCGCAACGGCAACGCCACGCGATGGCTAAACGGTATACCCCAAGGCACTGCTGACTCCGTTTCGGCGGTTGCGTTAACAATCAACAACTCGAATGGCATTCAAATTGGCCACCAAAACAGTGCAAAGCTCTGGCCCGGAATCATTAGTGACTTGGTGATCTGGAAACGCCTCTTAACGTCAGCAGAGGCTTTGCGGTGGAGCCAGGACCGCGTTATTGCAGCGTCCGACCAATGGGCGAATATTGCACTCGCTCTTCTTTCCGAGAACATTGATGACGACGCTGACTGGAGAGACGCCTCTGGAAACGGGTTGACCGCAACCGGTTCCGCTACTGCTTTATTTGATAACAGTAGGGAGGCAGGCACGTTCACGCCCGCGATTACATTTGGTGGTGGCAATACAGGCATGACCACGGCAGGTCAAGGCAACTACCGAATGATCGCCCCAAAGACTTGTCATGTGTGGGGAAGGATAACATTCTCTGCGAAGGGGAGTTCAACGGGTACTGCAGTATTAACAGGAATGCCAAAGACTTCTGACGATGTGGCTCTTGATGCCAATGTATTTCCATTGCGAGGCAATAACATGGCGTCACTAACCTCTATGCCACTAGCAACTATCACTAAGGACTCCTCTCAGGCGACGCTCTACGACACAGGAGCTAGCGGTGTTGTTGTCTTGGACGACACAAACTTCTTGGACACCACGATTCTAATCTTTGATTTCGTCTACGAAACTAAATAAGCACCATGTCTCTTAAAAAAACTGAATACGTTATCAGCCTGCTAAACGGCGCACAAGCACAGGCAGACAATCGGGCGGCATCAAACGAACTTCGAGAATCGTTCAAGCCACTTCGGGAAAGGATGGAAGCAAAGATTGTCCTCGGCGAAGACCCGACAGCCAGCAAGGCCCCAGAGGTCATCGCGTCGATGCGCGCAGCGGTTGCGACTCACAACGCCAAAGTTCAAGTCACGCTTCCCGACGACGCTACAATCCTTGCGGGCCTAGAATCGGCTGAAAGCGACACCCCTACCGACCTTTAAGATGAAAGCAAGAGCCCTATCAATCTTCGATTTCACAGCAGTCTTGCTTTGCGTCCTGGTGCTTCTTGTTGTGTCTGCGTGTGGTGATCGGCATCACACGCTTAAGCAGTCAACCGCTTACATTGGTGGCGACGGAAAGACCAACAAGGTTGTCAATGTCGACTTTTCAAGCGGAATTCGAATAGCTGGTCAAAAGCTTGAAATGAAAGATCTCCAGCTCAAAGAGTCAGTTGGAAAGGATGGCTGGAACTATGGCGTTGGCGTTTCGGAAGTAGCAGCGACACCTGATAGCGTGATTGCAAATTTCCTTAGCGACTTAGCGCCAGCAGCGGTTCAAGCGTTCGCGGCTTACCAGGGCAACAGTAACCCCACTGCTCTGCCTGATGAACTGCAAGCAAAGATGGAGGAGCTAGACTCAAGGCTCGAGGACATCGCAAGGATTGCAAAAGCTCTGGAGGGCTCCGAATAAATGACTAGCTCTGAATCAAAGCTTTTAATCAAGACAATTGATCGAGTGGACCAAAGAATGGGGAACATGGAGAAAGAGCTTGGTGAAATTCGAGCAGACGTTTCAAAGCTTAAATCGTTCAAGGTTCAAGTCGTCGCTTGGGGTGCCGGGGCCGCTACTACGCTTGGTGTTGTATTCCCGAAGGCGCTTGAATGGATAAGCGGAGCACCTAGGCACTAAACAAATCATTTCGACCACATGGCAGAACAATCGATTACCTTACGAGACCACGACGTCAACCCTGAACCGATAACCGACAACATGACAACCCTTGTTACCACTGGAGCGGGCAACGGTTTTGCAATTCCGACAACTAAGCTAGGCTTTGTCTTTTTCGACAACCCAGTTGCGGCGACTGCAAACATCACGATCAAAGGCCAACCAACAGCAGCACAAACGGCTCGCGGCGTGACCGTTGGAGATGAGACAGTTGCTATCGCTGATGGCGGTGCCCCTGTTTCGTGGTACTATCATACCGACTTCAAAAACACAGACGGCAACGTGATTGTTGAGTGCGACCAGCTAATAAAGGTCAAAGCAATTCGACGTCCTAACTACAATTCCTAAAGTGTGCCTTCCTCCTTTTCAGGCTCTTTTTCGAGGGTTGATTCCGTTGCGGTTGATGATGTCCTGCATTCAGGGCAGGCGAACCAGGTAGCTAAAAGGATCAACCAAGGAATTCTCTCTGGTCTGGGAGATATGCACTGGCGCTGCCTATGGGCGGCGCATTCTTTTGTACGTAACCTTCGAAACCCTTCAAATGATGTTGTGCCGCTCTACCCGCCAGAAGATGAGTGGTGGCAACTTTACGGCCTTTACAAAGAGACCGTTTACAATTGGCCAACGGCTGGTGTCGGTGACTACGAAGGGCTTAATCAAGGCAATCCTGCTGTCGGGTTCTTTTTCGGTAACCCGGGAAAGAACGATTCAGAGCACACCAGGACTGAGGATATTCCGCTTAGAGAATTCCTAGGCGCTCCAGCACCATCGACCCCGCTTGAGGAGTGGGACTTAGGCAAGCAGCAACGAGGCGCAATTCTGGCTTCCGATCTAACCGACTTTTCCAAGGCTCCAGCAATGGAGGTTGCTCGGATTTTCGAATCGATCAATTCAGGGATAACCCCGAAGAATGCCTACCATAAAACACTAGGCGGCAAAATTCAGGACTCATCGGATGAGATGATCCATGAGAAGGGTCAGCAGTGGAATCAGATGATGACCCAATTCTTGAATGAATGGAGGGGCACTGATGACGAGCGGGAGGATGCTGGCGATTGGAATCCTAAAGAGTTAACCGTTGCCTATGAAGAGATGCTTGACTCTCAATGGTTCCTGGCTCCTGCTTATGGCGTTTCAGTAGGGTCAGGTGGTGCAGTGTCGGCTGAATACCCTTTGTTCGAGTGGGCTACACCATCATTGCCAGGGACATATGGGAGCATCGGGAACAATGATAATGTCAGCAATCCAGGCGACGACTTTTCTTTCTACGGGTTCCTTGTTGTGGGGGTCAATGTGACGACATTTCATCGAGTGGAATTTGAGATTGATGGGGTGGTGGTTCACACCACTTTGATAAATGCGGCCAAGCCGCAAGACTTTGTGATGTTTCCTGTTGGGTTCAAGGGGAATTTAAAAGTTAAGCTTGTCGATGGTTTTTCCAGTCCCGTCGATATATATGTCGAAGTAGCGCAGCTAATGGATCACAAGCCGGAAGTATTTGACCTCTATGTGTACCTTCGGATGGCAACAGCTCGCTCAAGCAGTCCTTCGATTTACCGTGGCAAGATCGTGTCTGACGCTAAGGACATTTCGGACGATTACTTCTCAAAGGGCATGATCCTGAACGGGCCTAGCGCGGACCTTCCGGCAGAGACGAACCTGGCCAAGTTTGCCCCATACCAGGCCATGAGGGACTTCTTGATCTCGTTCTTTCGGATTGTGAACTATGACCGGCTCAAGGGTTACTATGTAGACGGTGACGGGAATTCGGTGCTGGTGTTTGATCGTCGAGGAAAGGGCGATTCCAACGCTGACATTTTTCAAAACCTTGCACCGCTCGCAACGCCAGTGACTCAGATACAAGAGGGCGTCCTTTATATTGTCAAAGCGGACGGGGCCGCGCCTTCTGGTGACATTAATTACGACGGCAGCAACTACAAGATTGATGAGACTTTTCGAGGCAACCAGGCACAAGATTTAGACTTCACAGGGGCAACCGACCTTGGGGTTTACGAGTCAGACTTCCTAATCGATATTGACGACATTCCGAAGACATGGATTTCCAATGAGTGGGTCATGTCGATAGGGGGGCAGACAGTTTACAAAGACAACATCTCAGCCACTTACAAGCCCGATACTTACGGCGACATATTAGGTGCCTTCCATGATCGGTGCCATACGTTCAGCTCCGCGATGGATAAGACGGACGGCACAGGCAAGGGCAAGGACTTTCATGAGTTTGGATTAAGCCAGACGACCTTGCCTGATGTGGTGACCAAAGTGGAGACCCCTCCAGGTTACCGCTACGAGGGCGATGACGTCCCGTATTCGACTACCAGTCGCCTTGTCAACGACTTGATTGACACGGCGGACGGCGCAAGCTCAAGCACTTGCAGAGACTCGATTTGGGACGCATTCGGAGACCACAGCATTGACGATGTAGGGAGTGGCGACTGTGATGGTATCTCAGCACATTATGAGAGTTGCCAGGTGTTCAAGGCTCCATACTTAGTTAAGGCAATCAGAGTTCAGACCGGTGCTGGCTCGAGCGTCCACAATGTTGAGGTTGTCATTAATGGCCGACTAACCAAGAGTTCGAGCGCTCCTTCTTCAATCGCTGACTCTTCAGCTAGCCGGTCTGCCTACTTGTCAACCGATACAGGGCCAAGAACAGATGAGAACACTGTAGTAGCCTGCCTTCGGTGGAAGATAGACGGGGTTGATGATGAGGAGCGGATTGGGGACATTAGCGCCACGGCTGACGCTGACTATGATCCAACGCTAGTAAAAGGCGCTGCCTTATGCCGTTTCTTTTTTCAGCGTCTTGCCCCTCACGTCTATGACGATGCAGACATCGAGATTCAGCCAGACCGAGACACAAAGCCGATTGCCCAGCTCTGGCAATATCATGAGTTCGTCATTAGGGCTTCGGTGAGCGGTTTTCTTGATGAGCAAAGGGTCTTGGATACTTTGACTTATGACGCTGGCCCACCTTCGCTTTGCTGGAATCAAGACTCCCGAGACCTTACGATGGCAGAGGCGCTGTCTTTGATTGGGTCAAGTGATGACCGATTAGCAATCCGAAACTCTGGAGAGGATCGAGGCGGTTACGGGGTGTTGCCCAATACGATCATGAGAGCGGCAGCACAAGCAGAAATGGCGCAAGTTCTCAATCTGTTGACTGCTTCGCGATTTGGGGTGCCGGTTTACCTCGAAAGCCGAACCCTCACTTGGTCTCGATTCAAAGAGGTATCAATCACTAACTCAGAGGGCTTTTCAATTATCGAAAACCTATCGTGGGAAGAACCAGGCGGGGCTGCAACCCAAGGCGCTTGGGGTCAAGACTCAATACCTTTCTCAGAGTCAGCGGAGGCTTGGTCTGACATCTTGAGCGATGGCGGGACCTTGAAAGCCTACTTCTTTAGACGGTCGGTTGAGTGGAGGGTCAGGCCGCATCCGAAAGTTATTGAGGCCGTTCCGTTGGCTCTTCGGTCTTACGTTGACAGTGTTGGTCTAGGAACTCCGATCTTGATTCAAGACCCGATCAAGAGCCAAGTAAGCAAGCTGAAAGACCCTTCTCCAGGGGATGACATTGATGATGTTGGTGAGATTGTTGTGATCGAGAACCCCGCAGAGCGTTGCATGATTGGCCAGAGCGGGACGCTCGAAGCGGGGACGCCACCTAATGGGCCTATCATCGGGGTGACTGCTGATATTGACGCAAGCAACGGAGCTCAGCTTCGCAACTCTGTCATCTCATCGATTGGGATCAACTCAATTGCCGAGAACTATATCCGAGTTCCTTTGACATGATTTACGGAAGCAGGGAAGCGAGACGCAAGTATTCAGCGCTTGAGATCGGTAGGGAGTTTGTTGGCTCTGCAATTCGAGCCCTCAAGGACTCGACCAAGGCCACGGATGAGGAACAGGCAAGGCGCCTTAATATTTGCCAGGGATGCGATGAGTTTGACGGCACTAGGTGCGGCCTATGTGCTTGTCCCGTGGCTTTCAAGGCTCGGTTAGAAACCTGGCATTGCATCGACGGGAAATGGTAAAGGGGCTTATTGTTGAGCGGCGTAGAACGCGACCAGAACACAGAGGGAAACGATGGGACACGGCAAAACATAAACCCGGAAGCCTCTTTTGGTGGTCTGGCTACGAGGTGGCAGATGGATATGGGGACATCTCTCAGAATGCAGCTCGATCGATTCCCAAATCCGCACCTGTGCAATTCCAGGCACTTCGCCACTATCACAATCGAATCATCCATGATCTCGGCCTAGGCTCTAAGCTTGTCTCGGATGAGCGAGAGGTTCCAGGGCCTCAATTCTCAATTCAGTCTGTGTGCGATGTTCTGCCCCCCATGGGGACAAAGAACGCTATATTTACTATGCACGAGTCTGGCATCCTTGACCCTAATTGGATTGAGGCAATTAACAAGTATGATCTTGTGATTGTTCCCTGTGACGAAAACGCTCACGAATTCCGAAAGCAACTCAAGCCGCCAGTCGAGGTCGTTAACATCGGCCTAGATCATTCGCTTTACAGGCCGTCAGCAAAGACGGCAGGGGCCACTTTTCGATTCGGGACGGCTGGGAATATCCGGCACGTAAGAGAGCGCAAGGGCATGGATCGGGTGATTGAGTGGTTTCTTGCTGCCTTCCCTGGCAACCCTCATGTATCGCTAACCGTCAAACTCAACAAGTCGGGTGACCCGATCTTTGACGATGACCCACGAATCGAGATTATTCGTGAGAACCTACCGCATGAGCAAGCGGCGGAATGGCTTCGATCCCTAGATTGCTACGTCGACGCATCGACCTATGAAGGCTGGGGAATGTGGCCTTTTCACGCTATGGCAACCGGCCGGCCGGTAATAGGCACCTATTTTGGCGGGCATCGAGAATATTTCGAATTCGGAAATCATATCCCGATAGGCTACAAGATCGAAAGAGCCCAAAGCCACTACCGGAACCTCGGAGACTGGGCCATGCCGATTGCCTTAGAAGGCGTCAAGGCTATGCGTTGGGCCTATCAAAACCCCAAGGAATGCCGCAGAATAGGCGCTAAGGCTTCTCGCTCCGTGCAAAGATTTACTTGGCCTAGCTTTGTCGATGGGGTCTTCCAAGCCCTGGAAAAGCACCAAATTTGGTCAATAAATGGTCAATAGACTTGAGTGAGCTTTCTAAGCCCAAAGGAAGGAAGTGAAGGAAGGCAGATCGGGAGAGAGCTTCAATAATCGTGGATACAAAAAATGAATATTCACTCTTGAAAACGGCCCAGAACTGCAGTATCTATCTCCTCATATCAGTCGGCTTGAACATCGACTTTGAGGGCTTTCAGGCTCTCTATTCTGCGTCCCATCGGTCTATCCAATCGATGTGGCGCTTTTTCTTTTTTAATGTGAAAGATCGAACGACTTTGGTTCCCACCAATCAAATTTGGTCAATAAATGGTCAATAGGCTTAAGAGGGGGTCGGAGTGTGGCAGGCAGCCTAAGCATTTAAGTCGTTGGCTTAGATGGGGTTAAAATGGTGCGCGGTGGAGGGTTCGAACCTCCGACCCCTACCGTGTCAAGGTGCCCTAGTCTCTTTTCAGGACAGGTCGACGATGGCCTTTATTTACGGGTCTTTAATGACTTTCGCCTTTGCTTATGCGGGTGTTCCGATTTGCCCTTGCTTACATTTGCTAGAGAGAGGTAGCGGCTAGGTAGCAAGAAAATGGTCGCAATGTGGTCAATAAATGGTCAATTTCTCAGGCCAATTATGCCAAAGCCTACTCAAGTAACCATTAACGGCTCCCTGATTCGCTGGGAAGCAGACTTTGGAAGGATAGGTGGCAAGCGTCGGCGCAAGTATTACAAGACCAAGGGGCAGGCAATAGCGGCTCTTCGGCTCTTCAAGGAGGAAAAGGACGAAGCGGGGCGGGTATGGGCTCAATTGGCCCCATCAAAGCGAGCCAAGGTCTCAACGGTGCTTTTAGAGATGAGCAAGCGAAACGTCTCTCTGGACGAAGTTTGGACCTTTTTCAAAGAGCATCATGCCGCCAAGACTGGCCGAACGCTTGGGGATGCTCGAGATGAGTTTTTAGAGGCCAAGAAGGCGGCAGGGTTTTCGGCTCTTTACCTTGATCAGTTGCGTGTTTGCCTTCGCCTTTTCGTGCTGGACCGGGAGGGGATGGACATCAGCCAGCTCAATCACAAGCTTGTCTCAGAGTATTTGAGCACGAAAAAAGGAGCGCCTTCAACTCGCCAAACCCATCTCAACCGGCTGTCGTCATTCTTTTCGTACTGTGTTCGAGTGGGATATCTGGCCGAGAATCCAGCACAGCGAGTTGAGCGCGTTAGGGTGCCCCATGTTGACCCTCAGATCCTATCGGTTGAGGAGTGTCAAAGGCTTGTCGATGTGGCAGCAGTAGATGACCTTGGGATGCTTACCTATCTAGGTCTGGCCTTGTTTTGTGGCATTAGACCAGAGGAGGCCCTAAGGATCACTGAGGGCGAAATCGACATTAAGAGAGGGCTTGTGTTCCTGAAGGCCGAGAAGGCGAAAGTTAGAAACCGTCGAATTGTAACCCTTACAAAACCAGCTCTGGAATGCATCAAGGCCGGCAATGGGGTTCCGGTTACAAACTTTAAGCGAAGATTCAACGCTCTAAGAAAGAGCGCTGAGATTGAAAACTGGCCTCATGATGCTCTGAGAAAAACAGCGGCCTCCCACTTCTACAACGTGTATGGGATTGAGAAAGCAACGGAGCAACTAGGGCATTCTGCGAGTGTGTTCCTAGGGGTCTACAGAGAGCTAGTAAGCAAGGAGGATACTGAAAGCTGGCTGGCTATTTCTCCGCGCCAGTGATGCGTTTCAGGCTTTCGTCAATGCTCTTGAGCCTGTTCATTGCAACTATCGGATAAGCAAGCCAGATGCAAGAAAAAGCGAAGCCAGCGATATACAAAAATAGGTAGAATGTGGTCATAGGGTTGAAATGGTATATTCGCGGCTCGCAAATTGGCACTTATAAATACCAATAAAAGTTATATGCTTGGTCTGTTAATGTCCTAGGGTGCCTGTAGTATAGGCGCATGCAACAATCATCTACAAACAACCACGCTACGATCACTGTTCCTTCTTCTTGGGTGCCTTCTTTGGCTTCTTTAGCGAGTCTTTCTTCTCAGAATTCCACCCCATCACTCGATCCACTTCAGCTTGATCTACGCCAGGAAGAGACTGCCCTATTAAAAGCGCTAGAGCTTCAGCTTTGCTGAGTCCTTTCTCTCTACGGAACTCCTCCAGCTTGTCACTGAGGTGGTCAGGGAGCCATACGTTTACTTGTGTTTTTTCTGGATTTCTTTGGTTCGGCATTCTCTTAGTCGTGACAACTCCAATGTTGTCCACCTCCTCACTAGACCACAAATCGACCAGATTCAAGAATTACAAAAAGTAATATTTTTTATTAAAAAGTAATAAAAGTTCTTGCGCTGGGTGTGAACACCGATTACCTGTTGAGGTGTGACCACCAGAAGAACGACAAAACCAACAACGCTAGCCGCCTACACATTCAAGGCTCCTAGCGCATGGAGGAAAAAGCTACTAGGACTAGCCAAGAAGCAAGGGCACTCCTCTGTTAGCACGGTGATTCGGCAATTCATTCAGGAGGGCTTGAAATGAGTTTTCTTGAAGGCGCTCGAATCGTGAAGAGAAAGCAGCTTGCAGAGATTCTGCAAGTATCGGAGAGGACAATAACGGAATGGGTTTCTCAACGAAAAATTCCATTCATCCGAATCAACAAGCAGATTGTTAGATTCGACGTAAACGAAGTTCTCAAGTCAAAAACAATCAACCCTCAAAAAATCACAAGTCTATGAGTAGAAAGTCGGATACTTTTCAAAACTGCCTATTCTGGGCCTCACTTATGCTTCTAATCATCTCAACGATTCTAAGCTACTTCTAAACCTGAAAACAAAAACGATGAACGCAAAAACGAATAAAATGAAAGTTGATAAAATTGAAATAGAGGGAGTCACCTACGTTCCAGAGGGAGACGAGATGGCAAGTAAAGTTGACGGCCTCGATCTCGTGATGATTCGCACTTACTCAGCAGGCGTACACTACGGCTACCTAGCAAAGCGCGAAAGCACACTGGCGGGAATTGAAGTGACCTTGAGGCAAGCGAGAAGGGTCCATGCATGGGCTGGGGCGGCATCGCTAAGTCAGCTCGCAATGGAGGGCACCAGCAAGCCGGATTCTTGTAGGATTCCCTGTGCTGTCAACGAAATTGAGCTTGTAGCAATTGAGGTCATCCCGATGACTAGCAAGGCTCAAGAATCTTTAAGCAAGGTGCCTTTGTGGACGAGATAATTGATGGCTCTGGCTATGGCGATGGCTCTGGCTATGGCTCTGGCTCTGGCTATGGCTATGGCTCTGGATATGGCTATGGCTCTGGCTGTGGAGATGGCTCTGGCGATGGCGATGGCTATGGCGATGGCGATGGCTATGGCGATGGCAATGGCTCTGGCTCTGGAGATGGCTCTGGCTCTGGCTATGGCGAATAAATAAACAACCTAAAAACAAACATCATGACAAAAGCAAAGAAACTCGAAGACCTATACATTGTCCCCCAACCACTACTCAGGGAGGATATTCAAGTTGAACACCGATTCACGGATGAGGAAAGAGTTGCAAACAGCGATGAGCTAGCTGAGGCAATGCGGCAGACTCAAGATCACGAGGAAAAGTTCAAACAGATGAAAGCCACTATGAAAGCGGAGCTTGAGAACTTGATTGCAGATCAGAACGCACTTGCAGCAATGGTTCGTAAGGGCGGTGAGATGAGGGTTAAGCAATTTGCGGTTGTTCTCAACCCTCCAGGAAAAGTGAAATACTTCTACGATGAAGAGACGCTTGAACGAGTCGATACTGTTCCGATGAACCCTCAAGACTTCCAAATTCAAATGCAGTTTGAGAAGGAAGCGAAAGAGGACTAATGGCACGACTGGATAGATTTAAGCCCTTGTCTTTTAGCGAGGAGCAAGCGATTGACCAGCGGGTTATCATGGATGATGAGGACGCCCATGAAGCAGACAAGCAAGCACTAAGGCGGGAAATCTTGAGGCTTGAACAGACGATTGAGGAATACAGCGACTTGAACGCCAAGTTGCTAGAGGACAAGAGACAATTACGAATTCAACTAGAGGAAAAACAATGAGCATAGAGACAAAGATACAAATGGAAGGAACGCTAGAGAGTGGTAGCGTTGAAATTAAAGGCGTTCGAATCAAGTCATCCAGTCAAAGCGATGAGGCTTTGAAGGTTGGCGACCATGTTCGTATACTTGTAAAAGAGTATAGCAACTACAAAGCTCACAACGGGATTATTTCCCACTTCGACAAGTTCAGTGAGCTGCCAACGGTCACAGTTTGCTATATTGAGTCTGATTACTCGGGAACAAACATCAAATTCAAATCGATCAATAACAAGACTGATGACGCTGAGATAGTTAAAACTGAAGAAATTGACATCGAAGGGTTAGGGGAGATTCGAGCAAGTGCTGAGAAGAACCTTGAGAAAAGCATCGAGAAGAAACGGAAAGAGCTTGAGGATGAAGAATACAAGCTTGTTTGGTTTCGCCAATATTTCGGCAAGTGCTTCGGAGACGTGTAGGAATAACAGAACAAAGGAAAAATTATGCCATTAAAAGCAATTAAGCCAACAGCGGCCAAACAATCGAGAGCAAAGATTTCAATTTTTGGGGCTCCGGGTGTCGGGAAAACTTGGGGAGCAATGGGGTTTCCTGGCGTCTATTACATTTGCACAGAACCAGGCAACCAGCTTCCGGCCTACATGAAGCGGCTAGAGGAGCATGGCGGCATGTACTTCGGACCAGATGAAGGAGCGAACGCACCCAAAGAAGTATTGAATGAGATTAGAGAGCTTTCACTTGGGGGTCACGATTATAAAACCCTTGTGATAGATTCGGTCTCTAAGTTGTGGGGCTCGATACTTACAGCAGAGCAAGAGAGGCTAGGGGACAAAGACGCATTCGGAGCGTCCAAGAAACCTCCTGTTGCGTTCATGCGCTCGCTGATTTCAGCTTGTGACAGGCTCGACATGAACACTATCTTGATTCACCACCAGGCCGCTAAGTGGTCCAATGGCGAACAAGTAGGATGGGGTGCTGACGGCTGGGACAAAACAGACTACGAACTCAACCTTGCCTTGCAGATCACACACACGGGACCGCAGAGACTTGCAATCCCAATCAAAAGCCGAGAGGAAGGCTTTGTCGTTGGGGAAGGGTTCCCCTGGTGTTACGAAGAGTTTGCCGAGAGGTTTGGCAAGGGAAGGCTTGAGGCGAATGTCTCTGCCTACAATTACGCCACCGCGCAACAACTGGGTGTTCTCAATTCGCTTATTGAGCGACTCTCGATTACCGAAGACAAGCAAGCGGGATGGCTTAAGAAGCTTGGGGTGGAATCATTCCAAGACGCATCGGAAGAGAAGGTCGAGAAAATCATCAAGCACTTACAAGGACACTGATATGCAGTTCACACCAAAAAAAGAAGAAGAATTAGGGTTTAATGTTTTCCCTGCTGGAACCTACCCGTTTCAAGTGACATCAGCAGAGGACAAAGTGAGCAAGTCAGGCAATGAAATGATTGAGTTGAAGCTTTACGCATCATCTAGCGATGGGTCAACAACTGTCGTGCGTGATTGGCTGCTGGAGGCAATGGCAGCAAAGCTTCGACACTTCTGCTATGGTACCGGGCTTGGCGAGACTTACATGAATGGCAGTATTGACGCTTCGTTTTGCCAAGGAGTGCAAGGCTATGTTGTTCTTGACCGAAAGCCATACACGCGAGAAGACGGAACACAAGGAGTCAAGAACGTTGTGAAAGATTACCTGAAAAAGGATCAATGGCCAGCGTCAAGCAAGCCTAAGCAGGCCTCGAGCGCTGTAACAGCCTCAGCAAGCCCAGCAAGTGAGAAACCGGAAGAAGATGACGTCCCTTGGTAATTGGAAATTGATATGAGTGATCAGGAATTAGAAAAATTCGCATCCGTTGAACTTGCAATCCCTGAATCAGGATTGCCTTCAGACCCTCAAGCATTGGGTAGGCTTTACGGCCAAGCCATTGAAGCCCAAAAGTTAATCGATAACATAAAGAATCATGTCAAACAAACCTTGATGGAAGGCGGACTAGTTAGCGGCTACTTCCTGAAGGAAGGCGTTGAGCGAGTGGCTAGCGTAAATCCAGGGAAAGCCTATGAGCTTCTCAAGACTCATGTTGGGATGACTCCTGAAGAGTTCTTGAAATGCGTCAAGGTCTCACTTCCCAGCCTTGAGAAGGTCTATCACGCCAAGACAGGCAAGAAGGCTTCAGCGGAAGCCAGCAAGCAGGATTGTCGAGCATTGCTCTCAGGGACATTCAAAACAACTAAGAGCGCACCATCGGTGCGTGCTGTAGAGGGAGACAACTGGCTATGAGCACAAACTACTACGGACAGTTTGATCGAATGGCGGCTATCAATCACCAGGGGCCTATGCCTTATCTTGGACGAGGTGTGAACACCGCAAAGATCTTAGGGCGGGACATTTGGAAGCGAATTAAAAGAACGCACAACCAGTCAAGCAAATGGACGAAATAGAGCTAGAGAAGTATCGGAGAGCGGCTGACAAGTGCTGGGAAAGAGGGTCACTCAAACTCGATCCCAAAAAGCAGCAAGTTGAGCAGATCAACTCAGAGGTCAATGTCAAAGCATGGCAAAGAAAGATCGACCGCGAGGAACGTGAACGAAGCGAGGTGAAGAATGGGTAACTTAGTGTCTTACTTCGTCGAAGGCGTCCCCGTGGCTCAGCCAAGGGTCAAGGCTAGATCTTTTGGAAAGCAAGCCAGAGTTTACACTCCTGACACTGCTGACATGTGGAAAGCGGCTGTCAAGTCTCTTACACGGCTCAAGATGGGCGTTAGTCAAGGGCCTTACAAGCTAGCCTTGGAATTCCATTTGCCAAGACCTAAGGCCCACTACAGGACCGGTAAGAATGCCCACATTCTGCGGGATGCCGCGCCAGGGGTCCACACTCAAAAGCCCGACGTTGACAACCTAGCCAAGGCCGTCATCGATGCAATGGTCGATTCTGGGCGGGTTGATGATGACTCTTATCTGACTTCATTAGCCGTTACTAAGGAGTGGGCTAAAGTCCATCCAGGGGTGTTCATTTATCTTGAGTTGGTGGATTGATGAAAAGGGAACCGCTATTTATTCCGGCTTGGATTGACGAAATGAGGCTTACATCTCAAGAGTTCAGAGTGGCTTGTCATGTGGCAAGAAGGGGGAGTTGCTACGCATCACTCCCGACCATTGCTGAGGCATGTAGATTGAGTGCAAACACAGTCAGATCGAGCTTGAAAATCTTGGTCGATTTGGACGTTCTCAGCGTGCAAAAACGGCCAGGGAAAACAGCGGTTTACAGCATTGCGGAAACACCCTTACCCCTACCAAATGAGGGTATAGCACCCCTACCAAATGGACCTATACCCTTATTTGGTACCCCTACCAAAGTAGATAGGACACCCCTACCAAATGAGGGTAGGGGACCCCTACCAAATGAGACCTACAAAGGTACTCCCCTTAAAGTAATCCCCTTAAGGAATAAAGAAGCGCGTGAGGAAAAGCCAAAGGCAAAACCGAAACGGACTGCCGAAAAATCTTGGCTCGAGGTGCTGGAAATGGAGTGGCCTGGAGGGCTGAAAAACAACCCTGAATTTGTCGAGCTATTTGAGCAGTGGGTGAGCTTCCGATTTAGGCTCAAAAAGATCACCCAAGAGCCCGCTGTTTTCTTCGGTCGACAGCTCAAAAAGTTGTCGAGCTTCGGGACGGCTGGCGCAATCGCGTCTGTGTCCAAGTCGCTTGAGTGCGAATGGCAAGGGATCTTCGAGCCCGATCAGAGGGCGATGGCTCAGCAGGCCAGGAGCAAGCCCGAGAAGCAGGCTGACCAGATCGACTTGAAAGATTTTCTGGCATGACCCACGAACCGGCAAAATTTACCCTTGAGCTTGCTGAAGCGAAAGAGCACCCCGCAGAGATGGCTCTAATCGGTTGCTGCGCTATCGGGGGGCTCGATATTTTCCTTGAGGTTTCGAACCTGGTGAACGCTGAGGTTTTCGAGCATCAAGGGCTGAGGGATGCGTTCGAGCTTATGGCTGGGATGGTTCGCGAATCTTTGCCAATCAACATCGCCTCGCTCATGGTCGCTTGGCACAAAAAAACGGGTGACCGATGCCCCGCTTTTGTGGTGATGGCTCCAGACCTAATCGGCTCCCCTTTGTGCTACCCCGAGCTAGTTGAGGCCGTCACCGAGTCCTACAGTCGCCGTAAAGTGGTCCAGGTTGCCGCGCAAGCCCTGAACGCGGCTTCCGAGGGTGTTCACACCTCTAGCGATTTAAAAGCGATCCTAGATAGCTTAGAGATCGGAATTGAACATGGTGCTTTCATCGAGGGTGGAGGGCCTTTGGCTGAGGCTTGGAAGCGTAGCATGGTTGAGCAAATGAAAAAGGGCTCTGACTTGTCGGGTTTGACGACTGGCTTCCGGTCTGTTGATGGGGTGTGTGACGGGCTCCCCTTGAAAACGATGTCTGTGGTTGCTGCGAGGCCGTCAGAGGGCAAGACGGCACTTGGCTTGTCGTTCCTGTATCAGATGTGCTTTGCCCATCGAATCCCTTGTCTGTTTATCTCAATTGAGATGTCCAGGGATGCGATTATTAACCGGCTAGCGGCTAATGCCACAGGGATCGATGCCAGGGTTATAAGGCGAGCAAAGCTTACCCAAGAGCAGAAAGAGAAGGTCAAAGCCTTTTACGAGCAACTAAGCACTACTCCCTTTTGGATTGCTTTTGCACCTGGAGCCACGGTTGACGATATCGAGAGGCTGATTCGCACCGCAGTTAAGCGGCACCAGGTGGCGTGCGTGTTCTTGGATTACATCCAGATCGTTCGATACCAGGGCAATCTTTCGGCCACGCATGAGCAGATCAAAGACACATCTCAAAAGCTCTCGGCACTCCCTAAGAGGTATGGACCGCACTTATGCGCCCTTGCTCAAGTCAACCGAAAGTCCGCAGAGGAAAATCGGTCACCCAAGATCAATGAGATTGCAGGTTCGGACCAAATCGAAAAAGACGCTGAAATCGTGATGCTGTTGCATAGGCCAAAAAACGACCAAGGCTATCGCGGCGACGATGCCGTCCTTGCAATGGCTAAGGTCAGGGATGGTAGTCCAGCGGCGGCACGGCTCACTTTTGACGCTCCAAGGGTTCGATTTATTGACCCAGCAAGCGTTGTTCACGAGGAAGATATACCAGAGCAATCAGAAATAGGAGGATTGTGAGATGGCAGCTCCGAAAAGGATCGAGACGTGGGCAGAGCGTGAGGCTCGACTGGCTAAACGCGCAAGGGTGTGGAGAAGGAAAATGCAGCGAGAGAGAAAGGAAAACTCAAAATGGAAAGAACAACTGAAGTGAAGCAGATGCCAACACCGCAAGAATCGAAGAGGCTTGATGAATTGCGCGAGAGTATCTATCGGGCTCAGGACAAGGCTGTAGGTGTTACGTTCGAGCCCAAGCGAAACAAATGGAAGGCTCAAATTTGCTGGCCAGGGGAGAATCGGATGCACCTTGGATACTTCGCGACAAGCGAGGAGGCGGCGGCAGCATACAAGGCAGCACGAAAGGTCAAGGAAGTGTTGGCGAGGAGGAAATCGTGAGATCGTTTTTTAGAGAGACAAGCGGGTTCTTTCCTGAGGGGACATTTACAGAAGTAGAGTTGCCTAATCATTTCCCGAAGCAATGCACGACAGAGGAGGCGGTGCGAGAAGTAGTCGTAACTCAAGCGGACATCCTGAACAAAAGAGAGGGTGAGAAAGATCTAGCGCGGCAGCACGCTCGAAACGAGAAGCTTCGAAAGCGCATTGAGAGGTCTAATGATGACAATAAAAGGCGGTGGGCTTACGAGGCTCTGTTTCGGGGTTTGGATGATATGCCGTCTAGCGAGAGAGCAAGGGTAATCCGAAAGGTCAACAAGCTGGCTCCAGGCGGGAGATACTCAAACATGAGCGACGATGATTTGAAAGCGGCTAATACCGCAGCAAAGAAGAATTGGGAGTCATTATCAACAAAAGCTACGGGCTAAAAATTACAAGGAACAAGAAATTATGAGCACAGAATACGACAAGCTGGAAAACAAGGTTATCGACGCAATCACAGACGCCATTACAAGCGCGGCGTCCAAGAACTTCCCTGACATCGAGATTATAATCAAAAACTTGGAGGGAGAAAAAGAAGACTTGGAATCTCAAGTCAATGCGCTGAAGGAGGAAGTTAAAGAACTGGAAAGACAACTCTATGAGTATGTAGCGTACGGTTGCGTTGTATGAGAGCAAAACGGGACTAAATAAAACAGAAGGATTCAAATGAAAATTAGAAAAAACACAAAGGCAGACGAGACTCGAATACTGAATGTTAATCCATCGCAAGGCAGGGAAAGGGATTGGCGATGGGATGACGCCCCAGACGCTACCAAGGCAATCAGCAGGTTGCCCGAAGCTGTCGACCTTAGAAGTGGCGACATGAGATGGTGGGGCACTGCTGAGGATCAAAAGAATACTGGGGCTTGTGTCGGTCATGCTGTCGGCACGGTCCTTTTCTGGCACTTCTTCAAAGAGGGATTGGTTTCAAGGTCTGCACGTAACAAACCATCGTTCCGGCACCTCTGGATGGCGTCTAAAGAGATAGATACTTTTACAAGTTGGCCGTCGACGTTTTTGGATGCTGGCGGGACGTATATTAAGACGTGTTTGGACGTCGCCAGGAAGTATGGTTCGGTGACTAATCGAGTGTTGCCAATGAATGGCTTAGGAGTGTCAATGCCAGAGGGGCAATTCAATGCTCTGGCAGCGCAACGTAAGATCAAGTCTTATCACGCTTGCTCACCTTACGGCGAGGGCTTCAACATGCAGGGCTTCAAGTATTGGCTAGCGAATCATGGGCCAATAGTGGCGCGTCTGGAAGTTGATAAAGCGTTCATGTTTGCTAACCGAATGACAGGGGTGATTGATAACTATGGCGGCGGAATGTTTGGCGGTCATGCTGTAGTAATCGCTGGCTATGACGCTCAAGGCAACTTCCTGGTCAAAAATAGTTGGGGCCGAAGGTGGGGTATTCGAGGGTTTATTTGGGTATCTGAGAAGTATGCTAAAATGGCATTTAACGAGTCTTACGGGGTGGTAGTATGAGCGGCCCAACCGAGCAAGAAGCGGCTTTACTTAAGGCCTACGCCATTAGCGAGGCTCGAGCGACAGAGCAGCACGAAGCAAGGCTGGGAGAGCTTAGAGCGGTCATGAGGGGGCTTATTATAACTCTTGCGGTTTCAATATTTCACTCCTTGGTTGCCTTAGGTTTGATTCTTTGGAAAAGGGGGGAGCTGTGAGCGCTAAAGAAATCAAGTGCCCAATCTGCCTGACTGGCAAGCTATCCTGGCATGATACAAACGCCATGAATCAAACAGATCAGGGAACCGGTGATCCTTATTTCATGTGCTCCGATCAATTCCGATGCGGGCTTGTGGTTAGCACACGGACTAATGAGGGGGTTAGGAAAGCCTACGAAAGGTTAATGAGATGAGTGAGGGTTTATCAATAGGGCAAATGTTGGCCCTTTTAAGGGACGAACACAGGAAAGATTTCAACGATGTTCAGTGGATGAGCAGGCAGCGAATCGGCCCCCCATCTTATGAGGTTGGCGATGTGGTGTCTTTTAGGGCTGGGGGGGTTGGTGTGATTGTTGAGAAACGTGAGGGAACACACCTTCCGCCAAGCTATACAACTGGACCCATTGAGGGGTTCCCTTATCACCCAAAATCAATTAACGCCTGGCATTACGAGGGAGATTTCACCCTTTTAAAGGAGTCGCCAATTCGAGAGATGAAGAGAAAAAAGCAAGAGGAGGACGAACGACCATCAGTGAGTTCTGACGATTCTATCGAGCACAAGAAAAGCGCTGTCAAGACAAATGAGGAACTACAAGCACAAGATCGTTGAGCAATGCTCCTATGATGAGGAGCCAGAAGCGGCGGAAGAGGAGGCTATCAGGATAGCAGCAGCGGCTAATCACCTGGCTGAAGTGTACCTATGGGTATGGGGTAAAGAGGGGAGTAGATCAAGCTACCGATACGCGAGGTTTTGCACTATCGCAACGATGATCGGGAAGATGACGCCAGTTGAGGCAGCAGCAGAGGCCAAGGTCACCAAAGAGGTTATCTATATGAATCGTAAGGCGTTTTTTGAGCGGTTTAGAGGTAAAAAAAGGGGCGAAATTGAGAGCTAACCCACCCCCTCTTAAGGAGTCTACTGGAGGCTCACATAGGGAAGCAGGTTCGCATAC
>Ga0208767_1001055_pt1 | contig 22052 bp, 23 predicted proteins | sample VirMetDEL_Mar_21_FD_184514 | JGI IMG/M metagenome (GOLD analysis project Ga0208767, IMG submission 184514) | Aqueous microbial communities from the Delaware River and Bay under freshwater to marine salinity gradient to study organic matter... | ecosystem: Environmental > Aquatic > Marine >... | reverse complement strand
TGGAAGCCAAAGATGCAATGGTCAAAGAGCTTGAAGCCAAGATCAGAGAGATGATGGATGATAAAGATTCGTCATTGACTGAAGATGAGAAGATGGCTGAGCACGATGACAAAGAGAAGATGGCTGAGCAAGAAGACAAAGAAGAACTTGCCGAGCATGATGACAAAGAGAAGATGATGGAAGACGAGGAAGAGAAGAAACAAAAACTCTCTGAGACATTCAATCAAGATGTATCTTTGTTAAATGAAGTTGTCGCACTTCGCGAGTCAGTCAAAAAGCTTGAAGCTGAAAACAGCAAAATCAAATGTGATGAAGCTGTGAGTGCTTTGCTTCGTGAAGGTAAGATCTCACCAGCTGAGCAAGATGTCGCTTCAAAAGCTTGGAACATTAAAGATCTGCAACCAGAATTTTGGCAAATGTTCTCAGAGCGTCAGTCAAATTCAAGTGTACCCCTCGAAGAGGTTGGTCATGGTGCAAGTGGTCAAGAGATCAGTAAGAAATCACTTGATCAAAAAGTTCGTGCTTTAGCTGAAGAGAAATCAATCAACTACAGTGACGCACTTAGTTTATTCAGAGAACAACAACCTGACTTTTATCGTCAAGCATTTGGAGGATAACCATGGCTGACACACAAATCATTCAATCATTTATCGCAGCAGGTGCAATCACTGAATTCGCACTTGTCAGCATCGACGGCAATGGAAAAGTTGCAGTCACTACTGCAGCAACTGACGCAGCTTGTGTTGGTGTTGCTCAACGTGCTGCCTCAGCTGGTGAAGCTGTTGACGTTGTCATCCATGGCTTAACTCGTGTTATCGCTGGTGGTGCAATCACTTTCAACACTTCTCCTTTAGTAATGGCTACGACTGCTGGTGCAGTTGCTGCTCATGCGACAAGTGGAAACTATGCAATCGCTCGCGTAATTCCTAACATCAACCAAACAAGTGCCTCAGCAAATGACCAATTACTTGTCGTTTTCACTGGTGCAAACAACTTATTACCATAGGAGTGACTCATGGCTAGTTCATACAGTGTTATTCATCCAGTCGACGAGATTCTAACGTCCCTTGTGTCTGAGGTTGTACCTTCAGACAGTCAACTCATTGCAAACCAAATCTTTGAAAACGTGAAGATCCCTGAGAGAAGTGGTACATTTCTTTTAGAGAATAGTCGCAACTTCATGGGTGCTGGTGTTGGTCTTGACCTTGAACGTGCTCCTGGTGCAGGTCGTGCGAACATTGGTTCATTTGATCGTACTAGCTTGACTTTCAAAGCAAAGATCTACTCTGCACAAGATTCGATCGCAATGGAAGACATCATTGACAGTCAATATCCTGGTGGTGAAGAAGCTCGTATCGTTCGCAAAGTACGTCGCGCGATGATGCTTGCAAAAGAGCAACGTGCTGCAAACTTAATCTTTGATACAGCTTCATTCTCAAATGATACATGTACCAATGTTATGGGTGGCAAAGTTGACGCAGCAGGCACTGACGCTTTGACAGGTCTTGACAAATTAAAAGATCTTGTCTTTGCTGCTGCTCATGGTATCAATGCAGACACCTTGATCTTTGGTCGTGGTGTATTCCGTTCATTAGCTCGTAATCCCGAAGTACGTGGTTATGCTGGTGACGTGAGTGGTGCAGGTGCTTTCGCAAGTGGCAACCGTATTCTTACTGAAGAAGCAACAAAAGAAGTTTTACGCAACATCCTTGGCATTCCAAATATCTACGTTGGTGAAGCTCGTCGCGAGACTGCTGTACCTGGTGCAACTTCATCAGAATCACAAATTTGGAACACTGAAACAATCTTCTGTGGCATCATGAAAGGTGCTGACGCAATTGTACAAAAGAGTGGTAATGTCAAAGGAATGCCTGTGGCAGCACTTAACTTCGATTTTGGTGGAATGCAAGCAGGTCAATATGACAGCCTTGACGCGACACGTCGCTATGTATACGCTGAAGAAGTTCAACAGTTCAAAGCGATTGACTCAACTCTTGGGTATATCCTTACTGATTGCTTAGTATAAGGCTGACATGTGCGACAATCACGAAATCACACTTCTTGCCGAGCAAGATGCTGATCAACTAGCAATTGAAGATCTTGAGAAACAACTCAAGAATCAATCGGGTGATGTCGCACGTATCACCAAAGCAAAGATCAATGAGTTAAAAACTCAGATCAAAGCCGAGAAGGCAATGAAATCGGTTCTCGATAAATCAAGAACTCGATTCCTAAAAACACTTGAGACGGCAGTCCAAGCAAGCGACCCATTGACAATCCTCTCTCTACCTAGAGACCAGCTGATTGACTTCATTATTAGAGGTGGGTTTGACGTTGCAATTGATGAATTCATCGAGCAAGCAGACCTCATCTCTCAAGCCGTCGAGAAAACAACAAGAATTATTCAGCCCGATCTCGGGTTGACTCCAATTCAACAACAACTTGACATCATGCAGACCTCAGCAGTTGAGACTCTGTTTGATGATGTCATTATCCCTACTGTGGCAAGTGGTGTCAGAGAGTCGCTTGTTGCGATGTCGATTGACGTACCCATGACACAAGCCATCTCCTCACTATCTCAGAAGATGCAATCAGCAGCAGGGAGACAGTTGACAGAAGTCAACACAAAGCTTTCAATGTTTGGAAGGAGTGTTACTGCTGCCATTGCTGAAGAGGCTGATCTCCATTATTATTTATACACTGGTCCCATTGATGGTGTAACTCGTGACTTTTGTCGGCCATTGGTTGACAAGGTTGTGAGTGAATCGCAAATGAAAAAGCTCAACAACAAACAAGGTCTCCCTGTCAAGACTGCCGGTGGAGGTTATAACTGTCGACATTCTTGGAGTCCTGTATCTGAAGGATTCATCAAGGCAGCAGGTCTCGACAGAGCAAAGACAACAGACATTTCAAAAGCAAACGCAGGAGCAAAGAGATGATAAGAAAAGCAATAACAGGTCAAGACCACATGTTTGAATGGAATGCTCCTGCACCCATTAACGGAACACCTTCAATCACTTTCAAAGTGTCAAGTGATGTGACAAGCAACTTGAATCAATCAAGAGCAAACATCACTGTCTCTGCAATTGGCAATGATCGCAGGACCTTGACGATTGCAAGCTCTGACTCTCTTGAGAGAGATCAAGCGTTTGCATTCTTGAGGACGGATGGAGATGCTTGGTATTCAATCAAGATCGTCCGTATTGTGGGAACAACTGCGATCCTTGCCGATCCTTTACCTCGTGAGATTGACTTGTCAACAAGTGCAACTATTGAGTTTGCAATGTGGTATGTGACAGCATCATCAGCCAATGTCACTGCGACAAGTGGAACATTTCAATATTTAGTTTCATACACTTCAGATCTTGGACAAAACAATTTATCCAACTTGGACAAAGGAGTGATCAAGGTTACTCCTCGACCTTTCGACACTGGTCTTGACCACGATGCTTTTGTGAATCGTTTTGCTCCACTTGCTGACATGGTGCCACGTCGTCAAGCTGACTTTGCACCACAGATCAAAGCTTCTCTTGATGAGCTTTCATTGATGCTCAGGGATCGTCTTGGATCTTCCAACGTGACAGAGGATGAGATCTTCAATGCTGAGGCTTTCGAGCTTTGTCATGCTTACTGCACAGCTGCTCGAATCTATGAGATGAATCTGCAACTTGATGCAGCCGACGCAATGAGAGCTCGTTGTATTGAGTTGATGGACCTTGCACTTCGATCGGTTGACTTGGATCTCGATGGTGATGGTGTCATCGATGAGGGTGAACTTGACCTTGAAAAGAACGGAGGCAAGGCCACCGACTTTCGAGCATCATGGAGAACTTACAATAAGACTGAATATGATCAGAGCTTCACACCAAAGAGATCGATGAGGCACTGATGACGGTCAAGGTCAATCTCAAATTGCCTCGTGATATTTGGACGGCAAAAGATACCAAAGCACTTGCATCGAATACCGTTGCAACTGTCAAGCGTCGCACGATGAAAGGCATTAGTTCACGAGGTAAGAAGTTCAAGAAGTACTCAACAAAACCTTTATATGTTTCTTTTCGTGGTGCACGACTCAAACCAAAGGGAGGCACCAGGTTGTCAAGGACCGGCAAGTCAATCTATTATGCTGGTGGGTATCGACAATACAAAGAAGATTCAAGGAAGCGTCGAGGAGGACAGGGTCAAACTGCTGAGGTTGATCTTGTATTGAGTGGACAATTGATGAATAATCTTGTTGTCCTTTCAGCAACTGAGACTCGTTTCAGAATCGGCTTAACAAAACATGTCCAACATTATGGATATGAAGTTCATAAAGTTCGTCCTTACATTGGCTTGACTGACAATGAAATTGACACGCTTGTGAATGCCGTTGCTTTTGACATATCCAAGAAACTAGGGAGAAATGTATGAGCAGAGGAATCTTTCAAGCACTTGACAAGATCAAGACAATGATTGAGGCAATTGATCCAAAGACTGACTCTCATCATGGCTTTGTCTGCATTGATGACGGCTCGGGCCTTGTCTCTCCACTAAACACAAGATTTCAGAGTCAAAGACAATTTACTCTTGAGATCGTTTCACTCGCAATGGATGACGGCAGTGCTGGCCTCAGTGGTCGGAAGCGTGTCACCATCGAGATAAATGTGCGATATGCTATTCCGAAAGAGGAAGGCTTCAAGATTCGCATGATGAACGAGGATGCCGGAAAACTGATTGATACAATCAAGGGTCCTCAATATGAATTTAATACAACAGGGATCATCTCGGTGATACCATTGCAATCAAGAGCAGAGTTGATCACTGATGATGTTGGTGAGATTCTTGGTCACTTGCTTGTTGTTCCTTTTGATCTTTTATATTTGGAGGCTTAACATGAGTGTTACGCATAGAAGCTTAAGCGTTGCAGTTGAGACCAGCTTTGGTTCACTGTCATCATCCACAAATCTACCTGACAACTCAGGATACACATATACTTCGATCCCTTGTGAACGTGAACCAATCTTAATCTATGGTGACGTTGTGGCAAGTGAGAGAAACGATGCAAGAGATGGATCGTATCTTGTACCACCAGAGCCCGACACAGTTTGGAACGGTGCCAATCGTGTCCGTCGTAGAACAGGACAAGTGAACTTGAGAGTTGATCTGACAACAATCGGAAGCACTCCAAGCGATTACTCAGCCAACTATCTCGGATACTTGTTGGGCGCAGGATTTAAAACTCAAGTTGGAAGTGTTGCATCAGTAGCAGCATCAAGCGTCACCGATGTCAATAATGTTGAAGCCACAGGTTTCGCAGCTGCTGACATTGGCACATTGTTGTCAAGCATCATCAATGGTGCTGTTGAATACTCTGCAATCACTGAAGTGAGTGGTACAACTGTGACAGTCTCACCAGCTTTCTCAGCAGGATTCACAGGTACTCCAACATTGAGAGGGACTCAAACTTGGTATCCAGGTTCAAGAACTCAAACAGGCACAAGAACTCACTCACTGACTTTTCGTGTTGATGGTGTGAACTTCCGTTCTTATGCTTATGGTTGCGTACTTGAGAGCCTTGCTATCAGTCTTGACAATGGTCGCTTAATGGGTGACTTCACATATCAAGCAGCACTTATTCAAGATGATCATTCAAGTGCAGTGGGACCAATCGAGCCAACATACAACGCAGGCGCGCCACCTTTCTTCAGAAACTCTTATGTCGTGATCTCGAATGCTTCACCATCTTCATTGACAAATGCAACAAGTGCTGACGCACTCGGACGAATTGCTGTTGATTGTGAGGACTTCTCTTTGACTGTGACAAATACCTTGACTCCTCTTGGTCATTCTGAATCAATCCTTGCGATGTCTGACATGGAAATCACTGACGTAAATGTTGAATTGACTTTGACCTTGTCAACTGTAAATACAACAATTGCAAATGATTACTTCAACAGAACAGTTCGTCAAGTGTTAGTAGGGACAGGACCTTCAGCTGATGGCGAAGGTTGTGCAATCATGATTCCTGCTGCTCAGCTTGCAGATGATCCATCAAAATATGACGTGAGTGGTAATGACATCGTTCGTCAGACTCTCGTGTATAATCAATCACGCTTTGCCGGTGATGTTAGTGGTGGATCTGCTTATGAGTCAAATGCAGGATGTTCACCATTCAGAATCTCATTAGGACTATAATATGGCCATTAACTTTCTCACATCTACAAATACAACCTTTGACGTGGTTGTCACTGCTGACATATCAGTGACTTGCACAGATGACCAACGTGGACAATATTTGAACACTGGTGACATGAATGTGCTTGAAGATGTGGGAGAGAAGGCAACTGTTTTCACTCTCAGACCTTTGGGTCCTGCTGAGAGAGAACAAGCCGAGATTCGTGCAGGTGCCTATTCTCGCAGTGAGCTCGGTCGCTTGCTGTGGGTTGAGGCTCCCAACGATTCAAGAGAAAAAGCAAGATGGCATCACAAGCTTCCCATTGACGAACGTGAAGCTTATGCAGATTATGAAGCATACATCTCAAGAGTGTATCTTGAAATGATTCGTGAAAGCCTTGTGTCAATCGATGGTCAACCTGGTACAATCGAGATGATTCAACAGATTCGTCCCGACGGTATGCGTGTGACAACAATCACAGAGTTGGTCTTGCATATTCAGAGAGCGTCTCTTGTGGGTGACTCGGGAAAATAGCTCTTGCCTCTTCCATATGGATTCCTTTTAGTAAAGGAAGAGGCTGGGATTGTTCACAGTGTAGGAGTGACAAGGGACTGAGGCGAAAGCGTGGGAATTGTGGAGGATCATTTCAACAGGGACTTCCACAAGCTCAAAAGGATGAGCTTGGATTGTTTATGCCAGCTTATCGAATCGCACCCAACTCAGGAGAGGCATACTCTGATTTAAAGATTAGATCATGTCCCATTGCAGACATGAATCGAGTTGCTTCACTCATTACAAACTACAACAGAATCAAGACAGGATTGATCAAGATGGATGACATATATCCTGCTCCTACTTGTGCAATCATTGAAAGTCTTGAGATAATAGAATATAATCACAACCAAATGATTGCACGTCAACACGAGCAAAGCATGAAGGAGGCTTCATATGGCTAATGGTGGCACAATAGAGATTGATGTCGAGCTGACAGGGACCAAAGATATTAAAGACGGTCTTGGCTCCATTGGAGAGGCAGGCAAGAAACTTGCTGAAAACATGGGGTCAACCAATGAGAAACTTGGTGAAGGCTTGGGGTCAATTGGGGAGTCTGTCTTTGGTCTTGTCGATGCCTTTGGTGATCTCAAGGGAAGCATGAGTCAAGCTTCTCAAAGTGGTGTCATGGGGTTCACTGCTTTACTTGGTCCCATTGGGATGGTGGTGACTGCTGGCTTTGGCCTTTATGAAACATTCAAGTTGATCAGTGGTGCAGCTCAAGAAGCTGAGGAAAACACAAGCGCAATGTCTGCAGCAGCTGGTGACTTGCAAAGTAAGCTTGAAGCCTTGAGTGAAAAAGGTGTTTTACCTCTTGGTGACGAACTTCAAAAGTTATCACTTGGCATTCTTGAATCACAGTTTGCAAAAGAAAAGTTGCAGTTTGCACAAGAGAAGCTAACCAAAGCTTTTCAAAGACAATTTGAAGCTGAACAACAACTGAAAAAAGCAAGAGGTGAGAATATTGAGATCACTGCTCAAAATGCACGTGAAGTCATCAACCTTGCAAACAAACAAGATGAAGCTCAGAAAGCTTTTAATAAGGCTCAAAAGGAAGTTGAAAAACAACTCAAGGTTTTAGAACCTTTACAAAAGCAAGTCTCAAAGGATCTTGAGGAGCAAGCCAAGAAATACAAAGAGCTTGAGGAGAGTTCTGCTGAGTTTCTTTCTGCTAAGGTCAAAGAGAACATTGAGAGACTAAAGTCACTCAAGATTATCGAGCATGAAAACAAACTATCTGAGGAGTCTGCTCAACTTGCAAAGATTGAGATTGAGAGACGTGCTCAGTTGGCTTTGATATATGCCAAAGAAAACGAAGAGAATCAAAAAGCACTTCAAGCACAAAACAAAGCGATTGAGGCAGAGATACAAGCACTCGATCAGAGAGCACTTGTCAATCAACAAACAGTCAAGAAGGTTGAGAAGATTGAGAAGGAAGCTGAAAAGAAAAGACAAGAACGTGCAAGACGAAGCATGGAGGCAGCTCAAAGACGAAGAGACCGAGAGAAAGCTGATGCTCAAAGAAGAGAACAAGAGGCATTGAGGATTTTTGCTGAAGAAGCAAGGATTGAACAATTGAAGATTCAAAGCCAAGAGGACTCCATCCAAAAACAAATAGAGCTTATTACTCATCAATACAATGTCTCTCTGAAGCTGGCTAAAGACAATCAAAGACAGCAACAGATTGCAACTCTCACATATTACAATCAGCTCAACGCAATCACCAAACAAGAAGAAACCAAGAAAACAAGGATTGAACAAGAGGAAGCTCAAAAGCGTCAAGCGTTTGTACTTGAAACAAGACGCTTCAATATTGAGCAGACTGAGAATGATCTTGAGAGAGAGCTTGCACTTTTGCAATTCAACTATGATCAACAATTACAACAGGCTCAAGGCAACCAGGAACAAATCACAGAGCTTCAGAGAAGGCATGGAATTGAGAGATTGAGCTTGATCACCAATGAATCAAGTCAAGCCATGAAAGCCGTTCAAGGATTCTTTGGTCAAATGGGACGTGGCTTTGCTGAGGCTGCCGTTGGTGCTTTGTTCTTTGGTGAATCCTTCAAGGAGTCAGTCGGTGCTTTACTCATGGCCTTGTCACAACAAGCAGCAGTTGAAGCACTGATGAACACTGCCAAAGGTTTTGCAGCTTTAGCAAATCCATTGACAGCAGCAGCAGCACCGGGCTTCTTTAAAGCAGCAGGTATCTTCACAGCAGCAGCAGGAGCAGCAGGTCTCGCAGGATCAGCAATGGGTGGAGGTGGTGGAGGTGGTGCTGGTGGTGCTGGTGGTGTGTCTCCAAGTGGATCACCCCAAACAGTTGGTCAAGCTCCACAGAGAGAAGAGGCCACAACCTCAACTCAAGTCTTTAATATTAACTTTTCGGGTGCTGTCGTGTATGATACAAAACGAGCAGCCGAGGAAGCTCTTGCCGATCGCATAACAAAAGTCATGTCGAGAAGTCGACGTGGCGCAAGGAGAATGTCATGAATCCATCACCATCTCCCAACTTCGCACTCTTGACAGGTCTTGACATGTCAAGCTTTCCAACAAGAGCAGGAACAAGAAGCTCGACAAATGTTGACGTGACTTGGTTGTCAAACTATGAAGATATGATTTCGATGCTTAACGGTAGAGGAATGGCCACAGGCAAGGACTTGTCTGCATTCTGTTTGGCATCGTCCAACTTTGGAACTGATTGGCACGTCGGCATTGATGAGAATGACAAGCTTGAGATTTCATCTGATGGAGTATTCAGAATTAGATTCAACTCATCATCAACTCTCGACGGTGTCACTGATGTCTTTGGCATTGGTACAACCTTTATCAATTCCAATGCAGGTGGATCTGTCTTAGGTCCAAAGCTGACCAATCTTGTGACAGCTCCTTCAGAGTGGTCAAGAGGTGAGATTGTATCATTCTCTTATGAGATTGAACAAACCTCAGGAGGATCAAACACATTCTTATTCAACTTTACCGGTGGAGCTCAAGATCTTGTCGTGGCTTGTCGTGTTCGTGGCAATGGTGACGCTGATGATGGATCGAACTCTTTGGAAGCTGCTGATGTCGCTGCAACAAGCTCAGACACAAGATGGTATTTGAATGATGCTGGTCATGTTGTTAATTCAGCTTTGGCAACTTCATGGCTTTGGAATACAACAGACAATACATTGAGAAGATTTCTCGGGTTCACAGGTACAGAGTCAACAACAACAGTCAACGGATACACTGTTTTAACTGCAACATATCCTTGCTCGGGTGTGCTTGTTCCGTCACGACCTTATCAAAGACATCATATCAATGTTGAGAATGTTGCTCAATCAAGGAGGAAGATTGGTGGAGGATACACTTCAAATTATATCGGCACTTATCGCGATTCTGTCTTGGACTTTGACTTGGATGCTCGGCTTGATCAAATAGATTTATATCAGCACTTCATTCACAACTTTGTCCCATTGTGCTCACCAGGTGAGAGAATAAACTTTTATCAAGTATGGGGTGACTCAAGAAGATCGATCATCACTGCTGACGCAGAACCTCTTTACAATCTATTACAAACAAGTGCAAGAAACGGTTTTGAAGGTCGTATTCGTGGATCGATGGTAAGTAGTCAGTTTGATTTGATGTTCCCTAATAACATGAGGAGACGTGTGCCTGTTGGCATGAGGATCGAGCACTTAAATGAGTAACAGCTATAGCACATCAGCAATTCTCTCAGACCCAGCGTCAACCGTCGCAGGCCGTCAAGTCACTTTCGAGACTCCTGAAAGAATGGGGAACGCTTCAAACTTTGCTTTTGCAACTGGCAATTGTGAGAATGTTTTGTCTCAAGCTTTTGCAGATAGTTGCTTTATCACTGACTCATCCTCTTATGTCGAGATGGCAGAATGGAGAGTTCCACTTGTGTCACTTGAACATGACGAGATTGAGTTCATCATAAATTATCGTACTCATGGAACAGTCACCGGTTGCAATGTGAGATTTACAGTTGACATAGATTCAAGCACATTCACATCAGTCTTAAGTCTGAGCTCAACAACCAACGGATTTGCAAACAATGACGTGACTGTCACGTTTCCTTCAAGTGGTACTCATTACTATGCAACTGTGACAATGGAAGTACAAGCGAACTCTGGTGCTGAAGTTGAAATCTTTTCAGTCATGGGATACTTCAAGAGACTAGCCTCACCATTATCAGCAGGTCAAAAGACTCCCTATGATAATACAAAGGCCATTACTCCATTTGGGATCAATCGCTTGAAGGTGAATCAAGCATTCACGTCTCGTTTTGCTCACAACATAATTGACAATATTGATGAGTTGAGAAAACGATTCAGATCACTGCTGAGTTGGTCGGGTGTTTATAGTACATCATCCACATTGTTTCCAAGTTTTACCGAGGCAGCAATGAGTCAGATTTATATCGGATCTGGTGACATTGGCACCTTGTTGGCTTATCCATTGTTGCCGTCGGGGTTTGAAAACCTTGACTTTGACAAGTTGCAACTTCATGTCAAAGTAATCGGTGACATTGACTTCACATTCTTTGGTCAATCATTGAGCATCAATCAAGCAAGTGATACGACTATAGGATGGCACACTTTTGACTTGGAGATTGACAATGGTCAATTGTCTGTTGTTGGTGATACTCGTCTTCCTTACTATGACGCAACATTTGACAACAATGCTGAGAACAGTGCGAGCCTTGTGGACTTGGATACACCAAGAGCCAATCGATATCCTCCTGCCATAACAGGAGCAGCCAAAACAAGAAACACAATTATTGGATTGAGTTTGATAGGAGTCTGACATGTTGATTTCAACAGCTTACAGTTTATTACCAAACAAGACATCATGCAACAATGGAGAGATCTTGTTCGGGTCTGCTGTCTCATCCATGTCAAACGCTTTGAATCAATTGAACTATGTCAAGTTTTTGAATCGTGTCAATTATCCAATCATGAGGTCAACATATACACCAGCTTTGACAGCTTCGGGTCGTGACTATATGAATGCTAAAGTATCACCTAGTCAAGGACTCATCACAAAAGGATACACTGAGACTCACAAGCTGATATCTGCTACAAGACTTGTCTCTGATTGGATAGGTGTTATCATTCAATATGAAAGTGGATCAACTTCACAGGATGCAGGATCCTCAGCATTCTCTCCTGTAATTGATGTTGAGATCGGACTATTGAATGATTCGGGCTCCGGTTATAGTCAAGTTGCAGTTGCTGATTATGGAATCAGATTTAATTCTGCTGACAGCCTTGAACTCTCCTCAGAAACATCGACTCAAATCGGATCAAGTTACATGGTTGATTCAGGATACATCATACCTGCTGCCGTTCCAACAAACACAAGTCCCGAGGCTCCACGTCCCTTGTATATTCCAAACACTGTCGGAGTGTATCAAGCAAGAGGAGAGCGAGTTGTATTCAATATCTCTTGCACTGATTGCAAGCTGAAAGCCTTCTCAACCTTTGACCTTTACAAGGCTGATAGATCATGAGCATATCCCAAGATAATGGAAGGCGAGTTTTTGCGCTTCAGATTGCAGGCTTGCAATATCGATATCATTCAATTGTCCCTCCTTCATCCACGAACTTGGATGCTAATCTGATCAGTGGGATCTCTTATGATGACAGTCAAGCGATTGTTGCCGTTGGTGCTTTCAATAGTTCTATTGATCCAAATGGTGGGGTTGCTGAGTATGGCTCAATATCTCTTGAGCTATCCATTCTCAAGGATGGTCTTGCGAGTGATCCAGGTGTTGTCTTTGGTCGTATCGGCAAAAGGTCGGGAAATATCTCAAGAGCAAACCTTGAGAGTGACATTACATTTGACGCACTTCCACAAACCATCAATCTTGATTCTGATCTATCCTCATTATCAACTCCCCGGCTCATGCACATTGGTGCAGAGACTTTTCGAGTAACTGCATTCACTTCGTCAAGTATGACAATTGCTGATCGTGGTGTTGCTGGCAGTCAATATCAATCACACAGGATTGACGCACAAACCTCATCGATCCCATTTGTGGAAGATAAGATCACAGTCTTTCGAGGTAGGAGAGCAAAACTCTTTGTTGCAAACCAAGATTCAAAAGGTCACGTTGGTGATTATACTTGTATCATTAACGGCTTCATTGAGTCATCTCCATACGCAGAGAACGGATCAACAATCAATCTCTCTTTGATTCCTTTGACTGCCTTACTTGATACTGAGTTGAGTGATCAAAAAGGTTCATCATCTTTCTTACTTCAAGATCATCATTACTTCTTTAAAAACAGATCAAACACTTTTGAGTTTGGGTCTGCTTTCCGTAATGATTACAGCATTTATTTGACCAATGCTCAACAGAATGCAACTGACAGCACAAAGACAGACTTTGACTTGCTGTATCCAACAAATGCACCACTACAAGACATCTATGATGCAAGCTTGCCAAATGGTCAAGATGAGAATGCAACACTTTGTCATCCTCGGTATCCCATGATGATCTCATTCTTTGGGGACAAGATCTATCCGGAGACCTTGACAACTGTCGCAGGTACACCAAGAGTCACATGTATTCACACTGTTACAGGAGCATTGAGTCAAGTTGCTTTGATCGCTGCTATCAATGCAGGTGATTACAATGTAAGGATTGAGAATCGTGGTGAGATCAAACGGTTTGAATTAGCCAATGATAGCCTTGAGAATTGGCCTGATGTCATCAACAACTCTTTGACGAATATTACTGCTCACACTGGTATTGATGGAGCCTTCTCAAGCTTTCGAATCAGAGGCAATCAGATCAGAGCAACCACGTTATCAGATCATCGCAACAACCATGATGGAAGGATCCATCTTTGGTATTCGTCAGCATGGTATCGTACAAGCCCAAACTATCAATATGCTTATTGGAAAAACGACCAGCGTGAAAGTCGTGTGAGACTAGCAAACACAGCAAGAGTCTTTTATCCTTTGGATTATTGGAACGACGGAACAAAACCAAACTATGCAGGCAATAGTCGACTTGTTCAAACAATTGAATTTAAGAATCACAGATCAACATCTTCATTTATAGATATCAATGTTGCTCCTGCATACAAGCAAGCCAATGAACCAGGTATACTTTGTGAGAGCTCCTTGAACTTGCCAACCTCGGCAACGGCAGGAGTATTTTATGGGATTCAAGTTGAAACATTTGATTATCAAGATCAAAGAATCAAAACTCTCTATTATCAAGCAAGTCATGAGACGGCATTGTCAACAGGGTTCTTAATTCATTTAAGACAATTCAGAGAGAATGTTGATCAAGGTCACTTTGGTGATTGGAATGGTAATGACAGAACGATTGTCAAACGTGGTGTCACTGAATACTTTGTGTCACCTGGTGAGATGATGTTGAAGATCCTTCAAAGTGGTGGAGGTGGGAACAATGGGTCATATGATGATCTTGGCTTTGGTCTCTCCATCCATGAGGACAACATTGATGTCAACTCATTCTTGACCAATGGCACAAGGCAAATCTCATGGTTGAGTCGTGGTTTCTCTGTTGATGACTTCAACCCACGTGACTTCTTTGATTCATTGCTCAAGTCAATCGGTTGCATCCTCATCATGAGACGAAGCTCGGCAGGTGTGCCAAAGATCACACTTGAATCTTTGGGGACTGAGACAGATGACTTTGTGTCTGCAACAATCGCAGCAGGTGATTGGCTGACAGATCCACCACCCACATGGAGTATTTATGAGGATATTGTCACACAAGTTGAAATCAAATATGAATGGGACAATGATCAAAACGAATTCCTTGAACATATCATTTATAACAATCAAGAATCAATCAACCGATATGGTGGAGAGAAAAGCAAGATAAGCATTGAGCTCTATGGCCTTAAGTCTCTTGATGTTGGCTCAGGTGCTGGTGATGCTTTCAATTATTTCCTCCCAATTGCCTCACGAGTATTCAATGTATTGTCGGATCCAATGAGATTATGGACAGGTTCAATCGGCACAGGTCAATCAATCTTCCTTGAAGTTGGCTCTTATGTTAAGTGCTCATCTCCTCATCTCAAGGATGTTGGTGATGACTATGGTGTGACTGATAAGATCGGTATGATCAAGTCAATCACTCAAGAGCTTATGAGTGAAGGTTGTGATCTTGAGATTGTTCGCACAGGGATCTCGGTTGTCAATTGGAACTCAACCATGAAGGTGACGTTTATCACATCAACCACACAGCTCACAGTCTCAACAAATACATTCAGCAGTGATGACACTGCCTTCTTTGCAGCTGGTGACGTGGTTGACTTCCTTCCATTTGGTGATGAGGACAATGCAATCACAGGTTTGACCATCCAATCAATTGCAGGATCAACAGTGACTTTCACTGCTGTTCATGGCGTGTCAACCCTCGGAACCCTTGAACCAACAATTTATACAAGTGCATCAGCAGACCACAAGCAAGACGCTTATCTTGCGAGTGCTGCCGGTGTCCTTGGATCTTCAGATGATGCTCAGGAGTATGCTTGATGAAACTTACAAAAGCAGATTTAACAAAACAAGTCTCTCAACTTGAGGACAAAGTCCGACGCTTGAAGCGTGACGTAAGTCACTTACAGCTTGACCTTAGTCCCATGGAATATGTATCAAGAGAATTCGAGACAAAGTTGCAACCCAATGAACACGTGAAACAAGTTGTTGATCGTGCAGAATCTGAATGGAATATGAACGTGACAGAGCCCGGTCTTGGTGGTGACTCATCTCGAATCAATCTATACATTAAATCAATGGATGGAATCGGATGGACTTGGGAGAAAGACTATACTCGTAATGGTCAATTTGCTTGGTGTGGTGCTTTCGCTGCTTGGTGTTATACACAAGCTAAATTCAACATTCGTCAAAAGATCTTTCCAAGCTGTTACCGTCTTTGGAATAATTGGGGAGGCACTGCGCGAAAAGTCGAAGAGATTGCAATTGGTGACATCGTTGTTGTGTATACATCAAAAGAGAAGTCTCCTTCATACGGCAATCACATCACCATCGCTTTGAGTGTACCTGATGAGGATGGCAACTTTGACACGATCGAAGGGAATGCCAAAGGAGAAGGTCCGGACGGTGAATGGAGAGAGGGAGTCATCAAGCGTCAGAGAAGTATTTTTGATGTTGCTCACATTTACAGATTGGCAAGTGGAGACTATGATGAGTAAACTTATGAAAACCTTTGGAGGGCGAAAGTCTTTCATGTTTCTTATTACATTGACAGCAGTGTGCATCTTGTCAGCATTCAACAAAGCATCAACTGAAGTCCTCGGGCTTATTGACACTTTGTATCTTGTTTACGCTGGTGCAAATGTCGCAGCAAAAAAGAAAGAGAATAAAACAAATGAGCAGTAAATTATCAGTTCAAAATCCAATCTCAGCAGGTCAGATCATTGGTGCTTATAATGCAAGTGGTGTCAGTGATACAGATTGGCACTCGTTGACATCAAGTGACTTTTACGATCCAACCACAGGAAGTCAGATTGATGCTTCTCTTAAGTTCGCTTATCTCGGGGCCGTATCATCCAACACATCAACAGTATCATTTGTGAAGCTTCGTGCTGCTGCTGGTGCTGGTGATGGTGTGACTAATACTGATGGAGTCATCCCATTGCTGTCATCTTACTCAGTTGATAGTCAAGCTCTTGCATCTTCCAACATCACAAGCATCGCATATAAGAAAGCTGATTCATCTGACGCTTTTGTGATCTACTGTGGATTTAATCGAGGTTAATCATGGCAATTAAATTTGAATCTTTTCGTGGAACAGGTGGAGGAGCCGTAACCGGTGGTCTTGTTTATAAAGGATCATACGACGCAGCAACAAACTCACCAGTGTTGACCTCAGCAAAGAAAGGTGACTTCTACATTGTATCGGTTGCAGGTACTTTGGCAGGTGTGACTTTAAATGTTGGTGATCACATTGTGTTCAATCAAGATGCAAGCTCACCAATCACATCAGCAATGTTTGATGTAATTGACAACACTGACGCAGTGGCCTCGGTCAATGGTCAAACAGGTGTTGTGTCTTTGGGTGCTTCTGATGTGAATGCTCTTGCAATTGCAAGCAACCTCAGTGACTTGAATAATGCAGGAACAGCAAGAACGAATCTTGGTCTTGGCACAAGTGCGACGCTTGACACAGGGACAAGCAATGGGAACGTTGTTGTATTAGATGCAACGGGCCTCCCAGCTGTTGACGGTTCACAATTGACAGGAATCACAGCGACAGACAACACAAAGTTAGCGATTGCAAACAACTTGAGTGATCTGAATAATGTTGCGACAGCAAGAACCAATTTGGGTCTTGGCACAAGTGCAACTCTTGATACAGGAACAAGCAACGGAAATGTTGTTGTATTAGATGCCACAGGTCTGCCAGCTGTTGACGGTTCACAATTGACAGGAATCACAGCGACAGACAACACAAAGTTAGCGATTGCAAACAACTTGAGTGACCTCAACAACGCAACAACAGCAAGAACGAATTTGGGACTTGGCACAAGTGCGACGCTTGACACAGGGACAAGCAATGGGAACGTTGTTGTATTAGATGCCACAGGTCTGCCTGCTGTCGACGGTTCACAATTAACAAACGTAACAGGCACAGACAGCACAAAGTTGGCGATTGCAAACAACCTCAGTGACTTGAATAATGTTGCGACAGCAAGAACCAATTTGGGTCTTGGTACAAGTGCCACTCTTGACACAGGGACAAGCAATGGGAATGTTGTTGTTTTGGATGCAACTGGTCTCCCTGCCGTTGACGGTTCACAGTTAACAGGAGTCACAGGCACCGACAGCACAAAGCTTGCAATTGCAAGCAACCTCAGTGACTTGAATAATGTTTCGACGGCAAGAACTAATCTTGGTCTTGGCACAAGTGCGACACTCGACACAGGGACAAGCAATGGGAATGTTGTTGTGTTGGATGCCACAGGTCTGCCAGCTGTTGACGGCTCTCAGTTAACAGGAGTCACATCAACGGACAACACAAAACTTGCAATTGCAAACAACTTAAGTGACTTGAACAACGCAACAACAGCAAGAACGAATCTTGGTCTTGGTACAAGTTCAACTCTTGACGTTGGAACAGGTGCCAATAATGTTGTGCAATTGGATGGAACTTCTAAACTTCCTGCTGTTGACGGTTCACAGTTAACTAACATCAGTCCGACAGGTGCCTTGTTGATCACAAACAATCTCAGTGATCTGAATAGTGCATCGACAGCAAGAACCAATTTGGGACTTGGCACAAGTGCAACTCTTGACACAGGGACAAGCAATGGAAATGTTGTTGTCTTGGATGCCACAGGTCTACCAGCTGTCGACGGTTCACAGTTAACAGGAGTCACAGGCACCGACAACACAAAACTTGCAATTGCAAGCAACCTCAGTGACTTGAATAATGTTGCGACAGCAAGAACCAATTTGGGACTTGGTACAAGTTCAACTCTTGACGTTGGAACAAGTGCCAATAACGTCGTTCAGTTGGATGGTTCATCTCGTCTCCCTGCTGTTGATGGTTCACAGTTGACCAACCTTCCAAGTGGTGCAGGTGAAACCTTGCAACAAGTGACTGACAATGGTGCAACCACAACCACAAACATCTCCGTTGCTCAGGTGACAATGGGTGGTGATCTTCTTGCTGATGGTGATCAAACTCACACAATAGGAAGTGAAACAAATCGCTTTGTGACAACTCATGGAGATCTGAATGGTGCTGTGAGATTCAAAGCAAAAGCAAACGTTGCCTTGAGTAAGGGTGATGTTGTTTACATTGCAGGAGTCTCGGGAGGCGTTCCAACAGTTGAGAAAGCACAAGCAAACAGTGCGTCAACAATGCCAGCTTTTGGTGTTTGTTATGCTGCAGCTTCTCTCAATGCTGAAGTTCAGATCGTAACATTTGGTAACCTTGAAGGAATCAATACAGGATCATTTGCAGTCGGTGACACTTTGTTTGTAAGTGAAACCACAGCAGGAGCCTTGGCAAATTCTGCACCAGCAGGAGAGTCAAATCTCATTCAAAACATTGGTCGAGTTGTGAAAGTTGATGGCACTGGTAATAGTGGCATTTACAAGATCGGTGGCGCAGGTCGTACGAATGCAACCCCTAATCTTGACAGCAATAAAATCTTCCTTGGTAATGGATCGAATCAAGCTGTGTCAACGGCTTTGAGTGCGATCAATCTTTCATCTTTCAACGATGATCTTGCAATCAACATTGTCGATGATACAACTCCTCAACTCGGTGGTGATCTCGATGTCAATGGTCAAGACATTGTCAGCGTCTCCAATGGTGCGATTGAGCTTGCTCCTGATGGAACAGGCAAAGTCACGATCAAAGGGAATGCAACCGGAGGAAGTGGTCAAATTGTTTTGAACTGTGAACAAAACAGTCATGGCATCACACTCAAGGGGCCTCCTCATTCAGCTGCTGCATCATACACTTTAACATTCCCAAACACTGACGGAACTGCTGATCAAGTTTTGAAAACTGATGGAAGTGGGAATCTTGATTGGGTTGATCAAGCAAGTGGAGGAGGTGGATTCACATACACAGCAATCACATCAGCATCTTCACCGGTTACAGGAGCAGCCTCAACTCATTACTCTGCTGATACATCAGGAGGAGCGATCACAATCAATCTCCCTGCGTTGAGTGGTGTGACGGCAGGAACTGAGATTCGTGTGAAACTTAAGACAGCAGGCAACAACTTGATCTTGTCTCCTGATGGTACTGAGCAAGTCGACCTCGGAGGGGCTGGAACAGATTATACATTGACAGTACAAAATCAAGCTGTGACTCTTGTGAGTGACGGTTCAAGCAATTGGGAGGTGATCTAATGAGTCATAATAAAATCACAGTTCAAGGACAGAATCCTGACTCTAGTGGTAACGTGTCACTCTCATCTTTGGATATCGGTGATCTCAACAACGTGACAATCACAACGCCTTCGGCAGATCAAGTCATCAAATATGATGGTGCTGGATATGTGAATGGGGCAGCTCCTGCAGGTGATATGGAATACATATTGATCGGTCAAGGTGAGTCAGCTGCATATAGTACGAGTGGCGCATCATCTTTAGCAGCCAATCAAAGTATTGAGTTTTATGATACAAATCCAATTAACACAATTACAGGCGCGACATTATCAAATTCAACTGGAGACTGGTATGACGCTATCACTTTACCTGTAGGTAAATACTGGATATTAACACAGACTAGAGTTGAATTTTCAGCAAGTGGTTATCTTGTGGCCCAATGGAAATATTCAACAGCTTTTAAAAGCTCAGCTCTAGTAATCGGTGATAATGCAAATTCATATTCGGGAGGAGCATCAACGACTATTAGCAGTTTTACTAGTATCACAGGATCAAATCAACCTCTTGATTTTAAAGTGATACAGAACTCTAATGTTGATAGCGTTGCAAATCAAGGTAATACAATAGCTGAATTTACTAGCTGCTTGATCATAAAGGTGACAACATGAGTCATAATAAAATCACAGTTGATAGTCAGAATCCAAGTGCAGCCGGTGACATTCCTGTGAATATGGCTTCTTATATTTCTGAATCTTCACTAGCATCAAATCAGGTGATAAAATACGATGGTGCAAATTGGCTGAATGGCAGTTATCCAGGAGCCACCACACCCAATCTCGGTCTAGCCATATTTGGAAGCACTTACGGATGGAGTGGGGGAAGCTATTACTATGCAGCAGGTGACTATTTTACTATCAGAGATTATGGATCATTACAGCATAGAGATTCTGGATTTAATTTTAATAATGCAACTACATCAAATTCACCTTTATCTAATACACGCTGGGCTGAATCTATTGATATTCCCACTGCTGGGACTTATTTGATTGTATGTACGTTAGCTATCCCAAGTGGAACAAGCATGACTATGAGAATGAGGAACAATGCCGGAGAATTTGGAATGAAGGTAACTATAGATAGGACTTCAAGATATGGAGCTTTTATTTATGGTATTGGAACTTTTGTGAATAATGATATTTTCAGAATCGTTGTGAAGTCATTAAGTGGATCAGTTAAAAATGTAGACGATGAGGAGATGCGTACTATCTCCTATCAAATTTATCAACTAAGCTAAGGATAAGATTATGTCGTGGATAAAAATCAAATGTAATAGTAATATTGTTCAAGGGGATGTGTTGTCATATGATACAAGCTCAAATCTTTATATAAGAGCAAACAATATGAATACTCCTTTATATGTTGCAAGGGAGAACGCTGCTGAAGATGCCGACAATCTTGGTGTTTATTATGTAAGAGCACAGGCACAAGGTCAAGTTGAAGCAAAATCATCACGTGATATTGTAGATCAAGGAGGATTTATGGCTGTTGAGAATGGTGCTGTGTATGTCGATAATAACAACACATACTCACCAGGGATCATTTGGCATAATTTTGTCGGAGCCTCGGCACGTGCTGCCGGTGACCTCGTGACTATAACACTTCGCTGAGGTAATCATGACAATTGATGTAAATGTGATGTTTCAAATTCTTGGTCTATTTGGCACTGTGATCGGTGTGATTTGGTATGTATCCAACATGATCAACAGTTTACGAACAGACATTTCTAAGTCAGACCAAATCAATGATCAACAAGAAAAGAAGCTTGAATCTCTTGAGAATATGATCCAAACCAACTACGCAACCGAGCGAGATGGTCGGATCAAAATATGGGAAGATCTCAACGCTTTAAAGTTGAAGGTTGCTCAGTTGGAGGGAAAACATGAGAAGTGAGCAAGCAGCTTTTTTGATGTTAATAGGTGGTCTTGTGGGACTTGCATTGTTAAGAGTGATTACTTACTTTATCAATATGTAAGTGCCAGCCGACAAGGCAACTGAGCTCCCAACAATCGCAGCATATTTCCAAAGCTCGGAGCTTTGTTCAAGTCTTTCGATTTGACTCTTTTGATTCTCAACCTTCATCGTGAGCACTTTGATTAAATTCTTTTGATGCTCGGGAATGTTGTTGCATGTTTCATGACAACCTTCAAGTTGATGCTGACAGAGATGCACGGCATCATTGATAATATCCTTGCAGTCATTGTCAGCAGATTCAACGATCCCTTTAATTAAGATCCACTTGTCACCAGGTAAACCAACATAATCCTCATTGTTGTGCTTGACTGCTGTTCCTTGCACGAGCAACTCAGGACTCACTTGAATTTGTGTGAGAGTTGTCATCAGCATCATGGGCATGAGTAAGATATTCATTTCATGTCTCCACATTTCAATTCTTTTGCGAGTTTCTTGTAACTCTCCAAAGCTTTGG